>PVMS01024421.1_pt1 | contig 21030 bp, 14 predicted proteins | sample 1853461 | NCBI WGS metagenome assembly PVMS01 (sample SAMN08582032, study PRJNA380276) | Marine sediment metagenome, whole genome shotgun sequencing project. | isolation source: ocean sediment barecode stripped | collected 2017 | reverse complement strand
TTGGGCTCCTGCCCAATCGGCTCTCGATTTTCATCCCTGAAAATCGCCCCGGGCGGAACCCTTCACTCGGCTGATAAATGCTCAAAGAGCAACACCCCGTACGCCTTTGCACTCCTGATGCAGACGCGACCAGTTGGTCCGCTACAGCGGGTGGTAGATGGTTTGGAGCGCTTCGAAATGCAGAGTAATTTGGAGGCCCAGGGACGATCGGGCGGGATGCCCGATCGAGGCCGCCCAGCACAGGATGTGCTGTGAGGCCGGCCCGTCAGGGCATCCGAATTGCGAGGGAAGTCCCGCAGGGACCATTGAGCCAGCGAACCAAACCATCTACCACCTGCTGGAGCCCGCCCGGATCGTGGACGCACTCGCGAGTGCGGAAACTTTTACTTACGGCGGAATTTGTAGACGACGCGGTCGGTTCGCCCGCGCAGACCCTCTGCGAACATAGGCTGGCTGAGGTCGTCGTCCGGGTTTCGCAGTACGCTGATTTCTCCCTCGTATTCGAAACAGGTTCCCTCGAGGTCGGACTTTATTCGATTCGGATCTATCCGGTGCAGGGCCTGGGCGGACTCGTCAGGATCGCTGCCGGCGGCAGCCGCGTGGTCAGAAATGCCCAGCACGGCGCCGGGTTTCAATGCGCCGCATAGTTTTTGCACCAGGGCGGCCTCGTCGATGGCCTGCCAGCCATTTTCCACATCAAGGTAATAAAAGTCGTGCCAGGTGAGCATGGCCAACGCCGCGTCATAGGTGTTCGCCGGCAACTCAAGGTCATCTGCTTCCGACGTGAGCCGCTCAACATTCTGCAGGCGATTGTCAGCGTAACGTTCCTCGATGCTTTCCTTGGCGTAGTCCAGGTACGCCTGGTTGTTGTGTGCCAGTACTTTTCCCTGGTCACCGACCACCCGGCTGACGATTTCCGTGTAGTAGCCGCCGCCTGAAAACAGGTCCAGAACAGTCATTCCAGGTTTGATCTCGAAAAACTCCAGGACCAGGTCCGGGCGTCGCAGGGGGTCGTTCTGCCGGTCCTGTTCGATGCGATCAGGAGATGCCAGTGATTCGGCAATCGCCATGTCGATGGAGGCGCCGCCGCCGTCCGCGCAAGGAGCGATGAGGAATAACGCAATTGCTGCTTGTACACAATCCATCTTCATATTTCCATTAATCCAGAATCAACAAGGATACCGCTGTAATGACGATCGCTCCAATGATGTTCAACGCAAATCCGGCTCGGGCCATCTCTTTTATACGATTTCGCCCACTTCAGTAATTTCGGTCTAGTCCCCGGCTCCGGCCATTGTGGATGCCCATTCGGGGAAACTGCCCACGTCGATATCAAAAACGAACGTGCCCCAGAAATAAGTCACCAGCGTGGCGATGATGATACCTGCCAGGTTAAGCAGGAAGCCGGTCTTGACCATATCCTTGATACGCAGGCGTCCGGTCCCGAAAACGATCGCATTGGGCGGAGTGGCAACCGGCAGCATAAACGCGAGCGAGGCGGCCAGCGTCGCCGGTATCATCAATAACAGGGGATTGACCTGAATGCTCACCGCCAGGCCTGCCAGGATGGGGAGAATCATTTCGGTGGTCGCAGTATTGGATGTCAGCTCGGTCAGGAACGACATCATGGTCACGATGACCGACGTGAGAACCATGGGATGAGTACCCGCCAAACCGGATAACTGCTCGCCGAACCAGATGGACAAACCCGAATCTATGAATCCTTTGGCCAGGGCAAAACCACCGCCAAACAGCAGCACGATGTGCCAGGGAAGGTGACTGGCTGTTTCCCAGTCCATGATTCTTTCCCCCTTCCTGGATTTCGAGGGAATGATGAACAGAATGACAGCCACAAAAATAGCCACCGTGCCATCGTTTATATAGGCTGGATTGTTGAATATTTGAGACCATCCAGGGATGCTGACTGATCCAAAATCAAAGCCTGATCTGAAGATCCACAGCAACGCCATTAACACGAACAGGACAAATACGATTTTTTCCTCCGGCTGTGCCTTCCCCAGCAGTTGGTACTCCTTCCGGAAATCCTCTTTGTTCAGGCCATCCCACGGTTGTACCGGCTTGTACATCACAAACAGCAGGAGCCAGGCCAACACGAATACCAGCACACTGATCCAGATAGCGAAAAAGAGCCAGTTGGCGAACGATATCTCCGGCACCGCGGGGAAAATGATGTTCACGATTCGTGCGAAGGACAGGTTGGGCGGGGTGCCGACAAGTGTGGCCACCCCGCCGATGGACGCCGAGTACGCAATGCCCAGTAACAGGCCGGTGGAGTAATTCCCCAATTGTGCTTTACCCAGAATCTCTTCCAGTTTGTAAATGATCGAAAGGGCTATTGGAATCATCATCATGGTCGTTGCGGTGTTCGACATCCACATCGACAGGAAGGCGGTGGCAAACATGAAGCCCATCAGTATTCTTCCGGGGCTGATGCCAAAAAACAGCAGGATTTTGATTGCGATCCGCTTGTGCAAATTCCAGCGCTCCATGGCCAATGCCATCAGAAACCCACCCAGAAACAGGAAGATCAGGTGGTTGAAGTACATCGCCGAGACCGTCGTTCCATCGACGATGTCGAACAGGGGAAAAAGAGCAACGGGCAGTAATGCCGTTGCGGCAATGGGTATGGCTTCGGTGACCCACCATATGGCCATCAATATGGCAATGGCCAGCGTGTAAGTGATTTTCGGATTATCGGGCGCCAGATCAGTGAACAGGATCAATGACAGGCTGATCAGGGGGGCATATATCAGTGCCGCCAGCCTGGCTTTTGAAGATTCTGAATTGGTTTGCATGGGGCCGCTCTCACAGGAAAGCCTCGACGAATGGCTCACCTCAATAATTTATCTGTACCCTGCAAAAGGTTGTCGTGAAGAATAGTACCAGTAAGCTGGCAAGCAGCCCAGTTCGTCATTTTCCTCGTGCCGGACATCAGCCGGCTCAGTTTCGTCACAGTCGTTCCGTAAGCTTCCCCGTCAAGTACACAGTTTAAAGCCAGTGTTTTCCAGCTTCAATTTCCTCACGTACATGGCCTGGATAAAATTGCGTTGCAACTGGTCAATAGAACCATATCGTTGCATGAGTTTTTTGCTGATCCTACCCGTGCAAACATGACTTGCCCTCTTCACTGGCTATAGTGTTTTGACGCCAGGTGATGCGAAAAGGTTAAAGTATGGCGCTGTCGGCGTACGTCGAATTAAACAAAGACTTACAAGCAACAACCGGGTGAGGAATACATAACTGATGAAACGCGCCGTCTCTGTCATCGGCCCCGGTTTACTGGTTGCAGCTACCGGTATCGGGGCCGGCGATCTCGCCGGCCAGTTTTGCCGGCAGCCACCTCGGCACTGCTGTGCTGTGGGCTGTTCTCGCTGGGGCCTTTTTGAAATTTGTGGCCAACGAAGGACTAGCGCGCTGGCAATTAGCCACTGGAAGCACCCTGCTCGAGGGCGTTGTGCGACATTTTGGGCGCTTAACCGGATGGATTTTCCTCGCGTACCTGGTGTTCTGGACTTTTTTTGTTGCCTCATCTTTGATGAGTGCCTGCGGAGTGACACTCCACGCATTGATCCCAGTGTTCTCGAATGCCCGGGATGGCAAGATTGTATTTGGTATTCTGTCCAGCCTCACCGGGGTCGTGCTGGTTCTGAAAGGTGGTTTTTCCCTCTTCAGCAGTATCATGCAGGTTTGTATCGGCCTAATGTTCGTCACGGTCGTGGCGACGGCAGCTATCGTTTGGCCCGGCACCGAAGAGGTACTTCACGGTTTGTTCGTGCCTTCGATTCCAAACCTAGAAGGCGACGGCCTATCCTGGACGGTTGCACTAATGGGAGGTATCGGCGGCACGGTAACTGTACTTTGCTACGGTTACTGGATTCGCGAGGCCGGTCGTACAGGCAAGGACGACCTGCGTACCTGCCGACTCGATCTGGTGGTTGCCTACGGTGTCACAGCCCTGTTCGGTATCGCCATGGTTATCATCGGAAGCACCATTGAGATCGATGGGCGTGGTGCCACATTGCTCGTTACGCTATCGGAACGGCTCGTGGAAAGCTTGGGTCCTGCTGGCCGGTTGATTTTTCTAGTGGGTGCTGTGGGTGCCGTATTCAGCAGTCTGCTCGGCGTCTGGCAGGCCGTACCCTACCTGTTCGCTGACCTTTGGGGACTTTTACGCGAGCCGGACAAGGAGACTGTAGGCGGGGAAACGAGAGTGGATACCAGATCTCCAGCCTACCTGGGTTATCTTGCCGTCATGGCGCTGTTTCCGATGACCGGCCTGTTCCGCGGTTTCGGTGAAATTCAGAAGTTTTACGCTCTGGTTGGAGCCTGGTTTTTTCCCGTCCTGGCACTGGCGCTTCTGCTACTAAACGGTCGTTCAAGCTGGGTGGGCAAATCCTTCCGTAACCAAAAACTTACCGTAACCGCCTTGATAGGTGTGCTGTTATTTTTTGCCTGGATCGCCTGGCGGGCGTTTTAATCTGGCACATCACCCACCGATGTCATAATCACCTGACTATTGGCAGCTTTAAGCCTGAAATACGATTGCCCACCTGGGGAAGCTCCACCGGGGCAGTCAGTTTCACCCCACGGGATAGCCAGAACCCCGCCAGGGACACCAACAGAATGACTACCGGCAATCCCCAGGTCATCCACTGGGGAAAGCTGGGGGTCGTTCCAAACTGGTCCAGGTGAACCTGCATGAAGATCAGGTTCGGCGGGGTGCCGATGGGTGTGCCCAGCACACCGATACTGGCCGCGTAGGCCATACCCAGCAACAGGGGTGTTTGCATTTTCTTTTCTGTTTGTTCTAACACGGCCAATGCGACCGGTAGTAGCATCAGTGTTGTCGCCGTGTTCGAAATCCACCACAGCGCACACAGCAAAGTTACCGAGGCGGTGACCGCCGCAGCGGGTGTCCAGCCCTCTCCCAGCAGCAGGAAAAAAGGGACAGGGCAGCTGCCGGACCGATGACAAGAAGCCAGCGTGTCATTGACGGAGATCAACAATAGTCATCATTAAGTCCCATTTTTGTGCGTTTTTCATCGTTGTGTTGTAGGATTGCGGGACAGCCATGCGTCCTCTTCATTATACGGGCGCAATACCATCCGGTAATACCGGATGGCAGGTATCTGACTCTGCACTCTAATTTACGGGGACCGATTGAATGAACAAGCGTCTGCTCCTGATTTTCCTCGCTTCCATATTTGTCATCAACGTCTACGCTGCACCAGTACCTCCAGCCACGAATAAGGACGGAAGTTTAGTGTCCGGTATCCTGGAGGCAGATTTCGACCCGACCAACGCGGTGCTGCCATTCCCTCACAATCTTTTTTTCACGCTGGACCCTAGGATCGACTTGACGATCGGCATACCCGGTGGTGATGACAATGATTTCACCAATCCGGTTTCAGCGTTGAATTCGCTGGACGGTTTCAGCACAACGGAAAAATGGATCACTACTTTTTCCGCAGACCTGGGTGGCGCCCCCGCCGTTATCCAGCCGGGGCAGATCGATCCTGCCTCGGTGGTTCCCGGACAATCAGTCCGCGTCTTCGAAGTCACGACACTGAGTTTCCCGTACCTGGCTGTTACCGGTATCGTGCGAGAACTGATACCCGGGGCTGAATTCGCAGCGGTCGCCGCAGGCGGTGGCGTACTTGCAATCATCCCGATCCAGCCGTTGAAGCAATTCACGGACTACATGGCCGTGTTAACCAACGACATCAACGATGTGAACGGCAATGACGCGACGCCTAGTTCCATCTATAACCTGACCAAGCGCAGGACACCCTGGGTAGACGAAAACGGCAACAGTACTTACCCGTTACTGCCCGATGCTACAGCCCAGGCACTGGAGCCGCTTCGCCAGGTAACGATGTCGATGGAATTGTCGGCCGCCTCGGCGGGCGTCAACCCGGATGACATCATATTGGCCTGGACCGTGCATACCCAGTCCATCAAGTCCACGGCGACACTGATGCGCAGCATTGCGCAACCCGCCCCTACCGTCATCGCTCCGACCGGGTTGTCGACGGCTGCGATTGGCGGATTTGGCCTGGCAGATATCTACATTGGTATCATAACGCTTCCCTATTTCTCGGGTATACCCAGCGCCATGAATCCGGTCGCACCGCTGACGGATTTCTGGAAGGCGGAGCCCGGCGGATACATCTTTCCGTTCGACCAGATTCCATTTCTGGACCCGACTTCAACCAATATAACCATTGCCAATCCTTTCCCGCTGCCCACGGGTATGCAGACCGTGCCATTGCTCATCACAGTTCCAAATGAAAATTCTGGATTCAGCAAACCGGAGGCAGGATGGCCGGTCGTTATTTACATGCATGGCATAACCCGCAACCGGACCGATATGCTGGCCCTGGCGGACACTATTGCCCAGACCGGCCGCGTGTTTATTTCGATGGATCAACCCCTTCACGGCGTGGTCCCGGACCTGATTGATCCCCCCGCATTAGCGGCTTTCTATATCGAAAATACACCGTTCGCTCCGATCGCCAATGAACGTACGTTTGATGCTGATTACTGGAACAATGATACAGGCCAGCCTGGTCCAGACGGAAAAATTGATGCATCGGGCCGGAGTAGTTTTAACCTGGGTAACCTGCAGGCTACCCGAGACAATGCCCGGCAAGGTGAGCATGATTGGTCGATCCTGGCTTTGTCTCTGCAAAACATGAGTATTGACGGTGATACGACACCTGATCTCAATGCATTCGACGTGTCGCTGGTGTCACATTCTGCCGGGGGGTACCTCGCCATTCCCTTTGCGGCAGTTGAACCCATCGTCTCGAGAATGTACGGCAACGCAACGGGCGGTGGTATGATGCGCTCATTGAATGGCGGTGTTTTTGGCACCCTTTTAATTCAGCCGTCTCTAGCTGCGGCAGGAATCGAAGTGGGTACTCCTGAATTCGAGCAATATCTCCTGGTCGCACAGACTTTGCTGGATTCCGCTGATTCCATCAATTGGGCAACTGACGTCGCCGCGAAGATTCCGTTCATCCATAACCAAGTGTTGGGAGATGATACCGTACCCAACGTCGTACCGGGTGCACCGCTCGCGGGCAGCGAGGCATTGAACCGGGTAATGGGCCTTACGCCATACAGCAGCACCCAGATGAACCCCGATGGACTGTTGGGTATCGCGCGCTACCTGCAACCTGCGGATCATTCGTCCCTGTTCAATCCGATCTACCCCGCCGTAACTGCCGAAATGCAGGGCCAGATGGCTTCATTCATCGCTTCAGGCGGGACTGCCGTTCAAGTGGGTAATCCTGCGCTGCTGTTGCCTGTGGCCGCGACCGATGCTGAAGAGCCTGAGGAATCTGCTGTAGCTTCTGCAGACAATCGCGGCGGCAGGGCAGGGCAAGGCATAAGGCGAACCCAGCCCGTCAATTCGGCCAGAGACCGAGGAGTAAATGATCATGACTGACACAAGAAGACTGATCGTATGCGCCATGGGAGCAACCCTGTTCGTTCTGTCCAGTGCGGCGGTTCAAGCCATCGAATTTTCGAGTGGTGAATGGACCGGCAGCATCGACACGACCATTTCCTACGGTGCTTCCTGGCGGCTCAAGGATTACGACCCATCGCTGGTGTCCAAGGCGGCCAATGATCCACTGGTTTTTACCTATCCCAAATCTGCCCAGGGTGACGTGATTGGCCGCTGGTCAGCCAACGGTGACGATGGCAACCTGAATTACCGTGATAGCGGTGATCTGATTTCGCACGCCATCAAGGCCACTGTCGAGTTCGACGTGCAGTTTCGTAACTTTGGTGGCTTCGCGCGGGTCACGGGTTTCTATGATTTTGAAAATCACAACAAGGATTCCTTGTCCGATATCGCGCAGAAAAGAGTCGGCGGGGAAGCAAGACTGCTCGACGCCTTCGTTTATGGCAACCACCAGCCGGGCAATCACTTTTTAACCTGGCGACTTGGTAAACAGGTTGTGAGTTGGGGCGAATCCACCTTTATCACCGGCGGTATCAACGCGATCAACCCGGTGGATGTTTCCAAGCTGCGCACGGCGGGAGCGGAGCTCAAAGAGGTTTTCGAAGGCGTTAACATGATCTGGGGCTCAATGGATCTCACCGATGCATTATCCCTGGAAGCTCTGTACATGTTCGAGTACAGAAACATCAGGCCGGACCCGGCGGGAACCTTCTTCTCGACCAACGACATCGGTACACCCGGTGGTGCATACGCCATGCTGGGATTTGTTTATCCCCAGCCGGTGATCAATCCGGATCTGTATGGCGAGGTGTGCAAGCAGGGCAACCTGGGCGCTTCTGATTCACCCTTGCCGCCTCAGCTTGTCGGTACAGGCTGTGCCCTTTCATTGCAGAGAGGGGAAACCATCAAGCCAAAAGACAGCGGACAATATGGCGCGGCGCTGCGCTGGTTCGTGGAAAAAATGGGCGGAACTGAATTCGGCTTCTATTACCTGAACTACCATTCCCGCCTGCCTACCGTCAGCGGCTCAGCCACCGCTACATTTCCTCCACCGTTCACCAATTCATACTGGACCGAATATGCGGAAGACATTCATCTGTGGGGAGCCAGTTTCAATGCAAATGTTGGCACCTGGGCCCTGGCAGGGGAAGTCAGCTACCGGCCCAATGCCCCGCTGCAGTTTGATGATGTGGAAGTGCTTTTCGCCGGCCTGACACCGCTGAATCCACTCTTGCAATCTTACTACCGACAGTACAAGAGCCAATTGGGCGAATTCGCGCCAGGTGACACCATCCAGGGCTGGGACCGGCACAAAATGTGGCAGGCACAGGCCACCACGACCAAGCTGTTCGGACCTGGCAATATATTCAAAGCCAACCAGATCGTTTTCGTAGCGGAAATCGGTTTCAACAAGGTGACTGATCTGCCCGATGAGGAATACCAGCGATACGAAGGTTCTGGCACGGACTCTGGCGGCGGCGGTGACTGGACCTCGGGCGATTGGAACAACCCTGAAACACAGGTGGGTGGCTTTGCCGACGACTTCAGCTGGGGTTATCGCCTCGTGACCCGCTTTGACTACAACAACGCGATCGGCGCTGTGACAATCAGCCCGCGGCTGGGTTGGAGACACGATGTCAGCGGCACCACGCCGGGACCCGGTGGAGCCTTTGTTGATAAACGCAAGCAGTTGACACTTGGTCTTGCCTTCAATTACCTGAATGAATGGATCTTCGATTTCGCCTATACATCGTACATGGGCGCCGGAGAATTCAATATGCTCAAGGACCGGGATTTCTTCTCAGCCAGTGTCCGTTACTCATTCTGATCGCCGGAGGATTTCATGCGAACTTTTACGAAATTAACGCTTTCAGCCTGCATTGGCATCGTGGTTGGTGTGGGCCAGGCCTGGGCAGGCGCCAAGCCTGGTGAGATTAACCGTCTTAGCGAAGACCTCACTCCCATGGGGTCGGAGCGCGCCGGTAATGCCGACGGCACCATTCCGGAGTGGACCGGAGGCATCACAACTCCACCGGCCGAGTACAGCCCCGGCGACCATCATCAGGACCCGTTTCCGAACGACGCCCCCCTGTTCCGGATCGACGCCAGCAACTACAACGACTACGCCGACAAGTTGAGCGTGGGACAGATGGCGACTTTTGAGAAGTACCCGGACAGCTATTTCATGGACGTGTACCCATCAAGGCGTTCCGCCTCGTTCCCTGAACATATCTACGAGATGACCGCCGAGAACGGCAAGACGGCAAGACTTGCGGAAAATGGCGAAGGCGTACTGGATGCTGCTGAAGGTTTCCCCTTCCCCTTTCCGGAAAATGCCTACGAATTGATGTGGAACCATAAGCTCAAATACAAGGGCATCGGTGGAGTTCGCTACAACAACCAGATTGCGCCGACGGCCAGCGGTAGATTTTCCGTCACCGCGATTCGTGAAGAATTGCTCGGTTTGTATTACAAGCGTGGCGTGACCATAGCCGACATCAACAATATTCTCCTGTACTTCTTCCAGGAAGTGGAATCTCCGGCCCGCCTGGCCGGCAACATCCTGCTGGTGCATGAAACCCTGAACCAACAGGTACTTCCGCGACAGGCCTGGATTTACAACCCCGGGCAGCGCCGGGTGCGCCGTGCGCCCAATGTGGCGTACGACAATCCGGGTACCGCTTCGGATGGCTTGCGCACCAATGACATGACCGACATGTTCAACGGTGCGATGGACCGGTTTGACTGGAAGATTGTTGAGAAAAGGGAAATGTACGTTCCTTATAATTCCTATGGCGCCCATGCAGAGGGAGTCAGCAACGACGAATTCGTGATGCCCGGCCACCTCAACCCGAACCTGATGCGCTACGAATTGCACCGCGTGTGGGTCATTGAGGCCAACCTGAAAGAGGGCATGCGCCACATCAATCCCAAGCGTACTTTTTACCTCGACGAGGACAGCTACCAGATTCTGTTGATTGACCATTATGATGCCAGGATGCAGTTATGGCGCGCGTCAGAATGCCACGTCATCAATTATTACGATGTACCGACACTCTGGTCTACGATCGAAGCCCACTACGATCTGCAATCGGGAAGGTATGTTGCCCAGGGCTTCGATAACAAGATGCCGGTCAACACCTTCAATGTAGAGTTATCGCCTGCCCAATTTACCCCCCAGGCATTGCGAAGTCGAGGTCGTCGATAGCGGCATGGAAAAGGCCAGCAAAGCTGGCCTTTTTCCACCAAGCCAATTTTGAATGATTGAGAAAAGCAGACCGCACCATTTTCTTTCCGTATGTTGCGGACTAGCGCTTCTGTTCTCGTTGGGGGTAAATGTTTCGGCCGATGTTGGCGGCGATATCGAGTATGCAGAAATCCAGCCGCTGGCGGTTGAATCACTGTTGCTGGATGTCGTACGGATCGGTGACCGCCTGGTAGCCGCCGGCGAGCGGGGGCATATCATCTATACCGACGACGGCCACCACTGGGTGCAGTCAACGGCCGTGCCAACGCGGTCAACCATCAACAAACTGTTTGTGCTGGACGACCGCTTGTGGGCCGCCGGGCACGACAGCGTGATCCTGACCAGTGGCGATCGCGGCAAGACCTGGACGCGCCAGTATTTTGCTCCCGAACGTATGCAACCCATCATGGATATCTATTTCAGTGATGCGGATCACGGTCTGGCCATCGGCGCCTACAGCCTGATGCTGTTCACCACTGATGGCGGACAGACCTGGGAGGACAGACGGGTCAATGAAGAGGATGATTATCACCTCAATGCTCTGCTGACCTACGCCGATGGACGCTACTTGATCGCAGGCGAAGCGGGCTATTCCTATCGCAGCTTTGATCAGGGCGAGAGTTGGCAAAGCATGGACATGCCTTACCTCGGCTCCATGTTTGGTGCGGTGAAAACTGAACGGGATTGCGTGCTCTTTTTTGGTTTGCGGGGCCACATTCAGCAAAGTTGTGATTTGGGTGATAGCTGGACAGAGTTGGAAACGGAATCTGAAACCACAATTGCCGATGCGGTTTCTTTTCAGGGTAAAGTTCTGATGGTCGGCAACAGTGGGGCTGTTCTGGAATACAACGGCGACGGTGGCTTCAGCGAGTACCCGCATTCCAGCGGGGTGGACTTCGCCGCTGTAATTCATCTTGGCGAGGGGCGTTTTCTGCTGGTTGGCGAGGAGGGGGTGCATCACTACCCCGAAGTGGATGCTGAAGGACCCGGCCCATGACCACAGCTGCAACCACCAGGCACCTCCACAACCTGGCTACTTTCCTGATCAACTACCGGTTCGGCATTGTGTCGCTATTCCTGGCTATAACAGTAGGCATGGTGTTTGCAATGTCGCAGCTGAAGATCGAAACGGGCTTCAAGAAACAGTTGCCGCTGAAGCATGAGTACATGCAGACCTTTCTGCTGTATGAGAAAGAATTTGGCGGAGCCAATCGTATCCTGGTCGCGCTGGTGGCCCGTGACGAAAACATGTTCACGCCGGAATTTTTCGAAAAATTTGAAGACATCACCAACCAGGTGTTTTTTATTCCGGGTGTAGACCGTGCCAGCGTGCGTTCGATTTTTACCCCCAACGTTCGTTTCGTGGAGGTGATCGAAGACGGTTTCGCAGGGGGAAATGTCATTCCATCAAACTTTTCCCCTTCTGCTGAAATGTTTGAGCGGGTGCGCTCCAATATTGTGAAGTCGGGAGAAGTGGGCCGCCTGGTTTCAGGGGATTTTTCGGGTGCGATGGTTTGGGCAAACCTGCTCGAGGAAGACCCGCAGTCAGGGCTGAAACTGGACTACCGGGAGGTTGCGGCAGAGTTAGAGAACATCCGAACCGAATTTGAAGATGGCGACTTCACGGTTCACATCATTGGTTTCGCAAAAATTGTCGGCGATATTTCAGATGGCGCAAAGTCCGTGGTCTGGTTTTTCCTGGTGGCGTTCATCGTCACGGCCATCCTGTTGTATCTGTACTCCCGTTCCATCTGGCTAACGGTGCTGCCCCTGACTTGTTCGCTGATTGCGGTCATCTGGCAGTTGGGTGTATTGAGCCTGCTGGGCTTTAGCCTTGACCCGATGAATATCCTCACACCATTTCTGATTTTCGCCATCGGCGTCAGTCATGGTGTGCAGAAAATCAGCGCATGGGTCGTCGAGAAGGAATTCAGCGGCCGGACTCCTGACGCCTGGGCCCGGGATGGCGTGACCGATGTCTCGGAAATCCCGCGACGCTCGCCGATGCACGGCTCGCGGGAGACGATGAAGAAACTCCTCGCTCCGGGCATGATTGCGCTTCTTTCGGACACCATAGGGTTTCTGACCATACTGTTTATCAATATCAGGATTATCCAGGAGTTGGCGATAACGGCAAGCATCGGCGTGGCGGTCATTATTCTGACCAACCTGCTTTTACTCCCGGTGTTGTTATCCTGGGTGCAGCTCAGCAGCCCCCATGCATACCGTGAACGCCTTCTGGCCAAGGCCCATGAAAAGTCAGCTTTCTGGCTTTTCCTCGCCAATTCAACCGAACCGCGCCGCGCGGCCTTTACCATCTCCCTTGGTTTCATACTATTCGTGGCGGGATTTTGGCTGGCCCAGGGAATGAAAATCGGGGATTCCGAGGTGGGTGTGCCGGAATTACGGCCCGAGTCCCGTTACAACCAGGACGCCGTTTTGATTTCTGGGAAATTCTCCCTTGGCGTGGATTTGCTGACCGTCGTTGCCGAAACAGTTCCTGACGCCTGCACGGAGAATTACACCGTGATGGAGGCGATCGACCGTTTCGCCTGGAACCTGCAAAATGTTGAGGGTGTGCAACAGGTCATATCCTTGCCGATGGTGGCCAAGATCGTCAACTCAGGCTGGAATGAGGGTAATGTCCGGTGGCGCATCCTGCCGCGCGACAACTATGTCATGCGCCAGGCGCTAGGGAACATTGAGACCGATACCGGCCTGTTGAACCGTGATTGCAGCGCAATACCGATCCTGGTGTTTACCGAGGACCACCGTGCCGAGACCATTGCTCGCGTCGTGGCCCGGGTTAAAGAGCTGCGTGAAGAAATGAATATCGGCGACCTCAAGTATCGCCTGCAACATGAAACCCTTGAAGATCTTGCGGCCAGTGGAGAAGAGGTAACTGCTGAAAGCCTTAACTTCCGCCTGGCCACAGGAAATGTCGGCGTAATGGCTGCAACCAACGAAGACATTGCCGCTGCTGAAAAGCCGATGCTGGCGCTCGTGTTTGGGGCCATTATCATCCTTTGCCTGATTACATACCGTTCGATCCGCGGCACGATCTGTATCGTGTTGCCGTTGGTGCTGGTTTCCACACTGGCTGAAGCACTGATGGCTGTGTACGGCATCGGGCTCAAGGTCAATACTCTACCCGTGGTGGCTCTGGGTATTGGTATTGGCGTGGACTACGGCATCTATATGTATAACCGCCTGGATATCCTGTTGCAGGCTGGTCACCCGCTACATGAAGCGTTTTACCGCACGCTGAGACTCACCGGCAGGGCCGTTATTTTTACCGGGTTTACTTTAGCCGCAGGCGTGGGTACCTGGATGTTTTCCGATTTGCAGTTCCAGGCAGATATGGGCTTGTTGCTGGCGTTTATTTTTCTGGCCAACATGGTCGGCGCCATTGTGCTCCTGCCCGCCCTGGTACGCTGGCTTATTTACCCGAAATACAAGGCCATGAGAGAACAGGCATTGGCCGTGGAGGCAGGCGCGGGTAGCGACGGGCGCCAGCGATAAACTGAAACAGGTTGCAATACCGCCAGGAATTACGTAGATTCACCGGCATGAAGACTTTAGCGCCGACCATCGGCTTTTGCCACCTGCGCCGACCCTGGAGAACAAATCCGGGCTGGGTTGCCACATAAGTCAGATTAAACAAAAGATTTGAAGAAAAACCCAGCCACTGGCTGGGTTTTTTGCTTTGGAGATCCGCAAATGCAACATTTTTTGAGCACAGTAGACTGGACGCAGGAACAACTCGATGGCCTGCTGAAATTGGCCGGTGATCTAAAACAGGATCCGGTACAGGAACGGCTGAGGGGCAAGTCGATTGCCCTGGTGTTCCTGAATCCGTCCCTGCGTACCAGAACATCGTTCGATCTGGGCATGCAGCAACTTGGCGGTATCGCGATCGTGCTGCAACCGGGTAAAGACGCCTGGGGGGTGGAATTCAATCCGGGGGCGGTGATGGAGGGTGAAGCAGAAGAGCATATTGCAGAAGTGGCTGGTGTGCTATCGCGCTACTGCGACCTGATCGGTTTACGCGCCTTTCCCCAATTCAGAGACTGGTCCACTGACCGTGACGACGCGGTGATCCGTTCCCTGGCCAGGCATGCTTCGGTGCCGGTCATCAACATGGAAACCATCGTTCACCCTTGCCAGGAGCTGGCGCTGATGATGACCCTCAAGGAACGTTTCGGTGAAGTGAAAAACAGAAAGTTCGTCCTCACCTGGACCTGGCATCCACGTCCGTTGAATACTGCGGTTGCAAACTCAGCACTATTGATAGCCAGTAAATTCGGCATGGAAGTCACAGTGCTTTGCCCCGAAGAGGCTTATCGTCTGGATTCGCAATTTGAGTCCGCTGCAACCCGTTATGCTGACCAGTCCGGTGGATCCTTCCAGGTAACTCATGATATTGAAGAGGCTTACACGGGCGCCGACATAATCTACGCCAAGAGCTGGGGTGCATTGCCATACTATGGCAGGCCAGATGAAGAATGGGCATTGCGCAAGAGCTATCGCCACTTCATCGTGAACGAGGAAAAGATGGCGCTGACCAACAATGGCCTGTTCAGCCATTGCCTGCCTTTGCGGCGTAACGTAAAGGCCACGGACGGTGTAATGGACTCGGATTATTGTGTTGCGCTGGACGAAGCAGAGAACCGCTTGCATGTGCAAAAAGCTGTGATGCTGAACTTGCTTGGGTTGTAGGAGCGAACCTGATGAAAGACAAGATTGTATTAGCGTTTTCCGGTGGGCTGGATACCAGTTACTGTGTACTTGACTTGGTAGAACGGGGTTACCAAGTCCATACTGCGTTCGTAGACACAGGAGGCGTTGACGATGAAGGCCGTGAATACATAGAGTCCAGGGCCCGGAGCCTGGGAGCAAGCGGGCACCACGAGTTCAACGTTGCCCGGGAGATCTGGGATGAGTTTGTCAAACCACTGGTTTGGAGCCATGCGCGGATGCTGGGTGAATACCCGCTGCTGTGCTCCGATCGCTACCTGATCGTCAAGAGCTGCCTGAAGTTGTGTGATGAGTTGGGAACCCGGCATTTTGCTCACGGCTGCACGGCTATGGGAAATGACCAGTTACGGTTCGACCAGACCGTCAGAAGCCTGGGTGACTATCAGATCCATGCTCCAATTCGCGACCTGCAGTCACGCCTCCAGGCGGTTCGTGATTATGAGTTACAGGTGATGGCAGAGGCCGGTTTCGAGGTGGACGCTGCGGCCAGCCGCTACTCAATCAACCAAAACCTGCTGGGTGTGACTATCTCCGGAAGTGAAATAGACGAGTACCTGCAGCCCGCCAGCGACGCGTGGAGCATGACTGCCTCGCGGCAGGCGTGGCCCGAGGATGCGTTGGAAATCAGGGTGGGGTTTGAGCAGGGCGTGGCGGTCAGCGTGGACGGTGAGCACCTGGATGGTCCGGAAATATTGAAGACGCTCAATACGAAACTGGGTGCGTGGGGTGTCGGCCGTCACATCTATACGGGTGATGTAACTATAGGTCTTAAGGGCCGAATCGCTTTCGAGTGCCCCGGCATCGACGGCCTGCTTGCAGCCCATCAGGCGTTGGAGGATACGGTGAATACACGGTTTCAGAATCAGTTCCGGAAACAGGTCAGTGACCGCTGGGCCGAATTGGTCTATAGCGGGTTTTTCTACGAGCCACACAAGCACGACCTGGAGGCTTACCTGCGCAGCTCACAGGAAATGGTGACGGGCGAGGTTGTGCTGCGCACTGATGGCGGCGCAGTCACCGCGGTTTCGGTTGAGTCTCGCTACCGTCTTCAGAATCCGGATGCTGTTTATGCGCAGAGCGCGGACTGGACGCCGGAAGAGGCGGTCGGGTTCATCAAGCTGCTGGGCCAGAGCACGACGCTGGCCGGAAGAGTCAGGGGCAAGGGATGACACTGTCCGCGACCCTGGGTCATCTCGCGGCTCTGGTGGCTTGTGACACCCAGAATCCGCCGCGGTCGATCACTGCTGATTCGGCGATTTTTGCCTATTGCAGCGAGCAGGTAGGCGCCGGCTTTGAAATCCAGACCTGGGATCATGGTGATGGCCACGTTTCCTGGTTTGCCAGGCGCGGCAACCCTGAAGTACTGTTCAATGTGCACCTGGACACGGTGCCGGCCGGCGCTGGCTGGCGCGGCGACCCACATGAACTGTCGGTCAGGGACGGGCGTGCCTATGGCCGCGGCGCTTGTGACATTAAAGGCGCCGCCGCCGTCCTGCTCACGCTGGCGCAACAGGGTGCGGGAAACCTTGCTCTGTTGTTTACCTCTGACGAGGAGGGGGCCGGCGGTTGTTGCGTGACCAAATTCGTTGAGACGGGTATTGCGCAGGAATTTGAGCAGCTTATAGTTGCTGAACCCACATCTTGTAAAGCCGTGCTCGGGCATCGCGGTTTTCTTTCCGTGAAGACTCAATTCCAGGGGATTCCGGGACATTCCTCGGAAGCCCGGGCTTTGCTGGATAATGCCAATCACCAGATGGCGCGCTGGGCGGCCGGGGCTTTACAGGTAGCCAGCAACAGAAAGGACTCGGACTCGGATCCCGGCAGCTGCATGAACATTGGTGTCGTTGACGGCGGCACCAAGAGTAACGTCATTGCCGGCGGCGCTTTCGTACACTGGAGTGCACGGTTGCGGCCCGGCGAATCAAACGACGACTTTCTTGGCGAAATCCAGGCCTGTGCCCCGCCAGAGTCAAAGGTGGATTGGGAAGTTCCGTTTCGGGGCGAGCCGTTGCCTGCAGGCGGCCAGGACGATATTGCAGCCCGCCAGTTCTGTGCCAACCACAGGCTGTCCGTGGGTGAGCCGGTAGACTTTTGGACCGAGGCGTCCCTGTTTTCCGCTGCAGGTGTGCCCGCGCTGGTGCTGGGGCCCGGTGATATCACACAGGCTCATGTGACCGATGAATGGGTTGCACTGGAGCAACTGGAAACGGCGTATGAACTCTATAGCCGCGTGGTGAACAACGATGGCTGAAATTCGAAGCGTGGTAAGCCAGGTATTAAGCCAGCTGGGAACCAGCCGCGAGGCTCGCTATTACCTCAAGCAGTACAGCCGCGATGGTGAGTTGCAGTTTGCCGTCATCAAGATTGGCGGCGCGGTGCTCGAGGAGCAGGTTGAACCGCTGGCATCCGCCCTGGCTTTTCTGCGTAACCTGGGGCTGATGCCGATCATTTTGCACGGGGCCGGGCCACAACTCGATGTCGCCCTTCAGGAGGCCTCGATCGAGACGGTGAAGAAGCAGGGGCTGCGCGTTACCACACCTGAGGTGATGGAAGTCGCTCGCCCGGTCATTTACCGGGCGAACCGCCGCTTGGTCAGCGCGCTTGATGAACAGGGTGTTCGCGCCCTGGGCATTCAGCACGGGGTTTTCGTTTGTGATTACCTTGATCGCGAGGAACTGGGCCTGGTGGGAACTGTCCGCAAGGTGGACCTGGAGGCCATCCGGGATGCGATACACCACGGTATTCTGCCGGTTGTCGCCTGTCTTGGTGAAAGCCCTACCGGCCAGGTTATGAATATCAATGCCGACATTGCCGCCAGGGAACTGATCTGGAAGGTCAAGCCGCACAAAATTATTTTTCTGACCGGCCCCGGCGGTCTGCTGGATGAATCCGGCCGCATCATTTCAGCGATCAGTCTGAGAACCGACTTTGAATACCTGGTGGAACAGCAATGGGTTCATTCGGGTATGCAACTCAAGCTCGAGCAAATCAGCCAGCTGCTTTCCGGGTTGCCGGAGAGTGCATCGGTTTCCATTACATCGGTGGAAAACCTGGCCAGGGAGCTATTTACACACCGTGGCGCGGGTACCCTGATCCGGGTTGGTGAAGAGATCCTGGAGCAAGTTGGGTTCGGTCCCGGTTTTCGCGAAAAAGCCGCGGCCTTGCTGGAGCAGAGTTTTGGCCGCAAACTGAGGGACAATTACTTTGAAGATCTGCCGCTGGAGTGCATTATCAGTAGTGAATCCAATGGGGCCATGGCCATTGTTTTAAAGGGTGTGGACGGCGTTCCCTACCTGGATAAATTCGCCGTGACTCCGGAAGCTCAGGGCGCCGGACTGGGTGCCGCAGTGTGGCAGGCCCTGGTTCATCGTTGCCCGATGCTCTATTGGCGTTCACGCACGGACAACCCGATTACCTCATGGTATTTCGACCAGGCCGATGCCAGCCTCACACAAGACAAGTGGGTGGCGTTCAGTGTCGGCATTGATGACTTTGACCAACTCCGCCGCTGCAAGGATGATTGCCTGGCGCGGGAGGAAAGCTGGGTGGAGAAAGCAGGTGAATAGAGTTGTTGTCATCGGGGCACGGGGCCACACCGGGGCGGAGCTCTTGCGCCTGCTGTACAGGCACCCTGAATTTGAAATCACTGCTGTGGGTTCGGGTAGCGCAGCAGGTCAACTGGTCAGTACGCATGTGAGTGGGGTGCAGGGAAGCAACCTGGTTTTCTCCGACATCCGTCCGGGTACTCTGGACAATTATAAAGCTGAAGCCTGTGTGCTGGCGCTCCCCAATGGATTCGCTGCCGGGTTTGTAAATGCCATAGATGAGAGCAAGCCGGATACCGTGGTGGTCGACTTAAGCGCCGACCATCGATTTGATCCGGGCTGGGCGTATGGGCAGCCTGAGCGCTTCAGCACACAGTTGATGGGCGCAACGCGTATCGCCAACCCGGGGTGCTATGCAACGGGAGTACAGCTTGCACTCGCACCCTTGCTGGAATTACTGGTGGGCACCCCGGTAGCTTTTGGAGTTTCCGGTTACAGCGGCGCAGGAAAAGCACCATCCAGAAAAAACGACCCGGAAGTGCTCAAGGACAACCTGTTGCCCTATTCCCTGGTAGACCACCTGCATGAAAAGGAAATCTCCCACCATGTAGGCCGGGAAATTCGTTTTTTACCCCACGTAGCGTCTTTTTTCCGGGGAATATCCCTGACCATTGCAGTTGAGCTCCAGCAGGCGCAAACGGAAAAGGAGTTGCAGGCGCGTTTTCAGGAATATTATTCCGGCTTTCCACTGGTAGAGGTGCGCGCGGTTGTGCCGGAAGTTAAACAAGTGCGGGGCAGTCACAGGCTGGTCCTGGGAGGGTTCTCTGTGAGCGAGGTGAATCCGTGCAGAGTCTCACTGGTAGTGGTACTGGACAACCTGCTTAAAGGTGCGGCCTCGCAGGCCGTGCAGAACCTGAATCTGGCGTTCGGGCTGGACGCAATGACCGGGTTGATCGCCCGGCCGGAAAGAAAAGCATGACAAATTATATTTGGCAGGACGACGATGGCAAGCAGACCGACCGGACCATCATGGAATTCATGGCGGGCGAGGATGTAGTTCTCGACCGTGAATTGTTTGTATTCGACATCCAGGCCACCGCAGCCCATGTACGCGGGCTCGCGAGAATCGGGATTTTGAGTGCCGCGGAAAGTGATTCGCTGTGTCAGCTGCTGGATCAGTTGGAGCAGGACTTCATAACCGGTCGCTTCATCCTGGACGAGCGTTTCGAGGATGGACATTCAGCCATTGAAATTTTTCTCACTGAAAAACTCGGTGATACCGGCGCAAAGGTTCATACCGGGCGCAGCCGCAACGACCAGGTGGCGGTGGCAACGAGACTTTTCCTGAAAGCGGGCCTGCAGCAGTTGGCCAGTTTGAACGGCCGTATCGCGCAGGCCTGTCTGTCGCGGGCAGAGCGCCACGCAAATGTGCCAATGCCCGGATATACGCACCTGCAAAAAGCGGTGCCTTCGAGTATCGGGCTGTGGATGGGTGGATTCGCCGAGGCATTTACCGATGACCTGGTATTCGCCTCCAGCGTGCTGGAGCTGATTGATTGCAGCCCGCTGGGTACAGCAGCAGGTTTTGGCGTTAATCTGCCGCTGGACCGTGACGGGGTCGCCGGGGATTTGGGCTTCGGCCGTATCCAGATCAATCCGATGTATACCCAAAACAGCAGGGGCAAGTTCGAAATCATGGCCCTGCAGGCTGCCTCGCACGCAATGCAGGACATACGCCGGCTGGCCTGGGATCTCAGCCTGTTTTCCACCAGCGAATTCGATTTCGTCGAACTGCCGGGGCGGTACACAACCGGTTCTTCAATCATGCCAAACAAATCCAATCCGGACGTGGTTGAACTTTTGCGTGGAAGGGCGGCGACAATTGATGGCGCGGTTGTGGAGATTCAATCAGTGCTTTCCTTGCCTTCCGGTTATCAGCGGGACCTGCAATTGACCAAGGCCCCGCTCATTCGCGGTCTCAATGC
>PVMS01102194.1_pt1 | contig 21036 bp, 21 predicted proteins | sample 1853461 | NCBI WGS metagenome assembly PVMS01 (sample SAMN08582032, study PRJNA380276) | Marine sediment metagenome, whole genome shotgun sequencing project. | isolation source: ocean sediment barecode stripped | collected 2017 | reverse complement strand
TAGGATCCTGCTTGACACTTTTGGCTTTAATAACTAGAATATCTCTTACGCCGAGGTAGCTCAGTTGGTAGAGCAGCGGACTGAAAATCCGCGTGTCCCCAGTTCGATTCTGGGCCTCGGCACCATTTAATAAAATTATAGGCGATCATCGCCCCGGCCGAAGTGGCGGAATGGTAGACGCGGCAGTCTCAAAAACTGTTGGGAGGCGACTCTCGTGTCGGTTCGAGTCCGACCTTCGGCACCAGCAAATGAAGTTTTTTAACAATATGATATACTGGGACACGCGGATTTTCAGTCCGCTGCTCTACCAACTGAGCTACCTCGGCGTAAGAGATATTCTAGTTATTAAAGCCAAAAGTGTCAAGCAGGATCCTATCCCACCCCCCCCCGATATTTACCGGAAAGAAGATGTAATATAGACTGAAGGTATTGATTAAGCGAACCACAGGTAAAGGCGGGCGCTACGGGAGGAGAAAGATTTTCGGGCTTAATCCGAACGTCTTTTTTCTGGGGCTGGTCAGCTTACTGACCGATATCAGCAGCGAGATGAATTTTACCCTGGTGCCCCCTTCTATCTAGGCACCGGATTAGCCTTTCTGGCAATGTTGGGGGCTTATGGCGCTGGTGAGGGAGTGATATGCTAACATAAAATATGAGAGATACTTTAATAATTAGGGGGTGTAAAAATGAATAATTATGAAATAGTAATAACAATTGTTCAATTTTTGATCCTGATAGCATTATTTTGGACATTACATTTATCTAACAAAGAATATAGAAATAGAATGAGACCGTACATTGGGTTGGAAGATATTAAGTTTAGAAATGTTGAAAAAGAAGACAGAATTGAATTTGACGTATGTGTTAAGAATGCTGGTCAGATACCTGCTAAGAATGCAAAATTGTATGGGGAAATTATTGTCAGTGGGGAAAACAACGGGAAGGAAAGTACAGAATTTGAATGCGAAACTAGAGGAGCAGCCTTTCCATCTTCTGTTCCAATGAAGACATGGATAATAGGCATAAAGGAAATTAATAAGAGTGCTATTTTATGTGGTTCAAAGATATTATAATTGAAAATGACGATTGATTATTTTGGAGTTAGCAAAGAAAAGTATTGGACAAAATCAAGCAGAACTTATGTCTCAGATACAGATGAATGGGAAAATGAAGAGGGCAGTTGAGCTTAATCCAGCACTACATTATCAATAAGTCTCGTCTCGCCGATTTTTATCGCCAGTGATACCAGTGCCGGCGGTTTTACTTCTTCAAGTTCCTCCAGCGTTTCCGGGTCAGCTATGCTTACATAGTCAATGGCTGCCAGCGGCTCTTTGCGGATGAGCCTGACCATCTCATTGCGCAAATATTCGGCGTCATTTTCACCCTGTTGCCACAGTTTCCTCGCCAGTGCCAGGGACTGGTATAAGATAACAGCCACCCTTCTCTCCCTGGGGTTAAGGTAATTATTGCGGCTGCTCATCGCCAGCCCGTCAGGCTCGCGCACAGTGGGTAGGGTAATTACCTTGAGGTTCATATTAAGGTCAGCCACCATTTTCTTGATAACTATTGCCTGCTGGGCGTCCTTCTGCCCGAAGTAAGCCCGCGTCGGTTGCACGATGTTAAACAGCTTGGTAACAATGGTGGCAACGCCGTTAAAATGCCCCGGGCGGGAAACCCCCTCCAGCCGCTGTGTAATATTACCCACCTCAAGGCGGCTGCTGAAGCGGGGCGGGTACATTTCGGCCTTTGAAGGGATAAAGACGGCATCTACTCCTTCTTTTTGCAGCAGGGACAGGTCAAGCTCAGAGTTGCGGGGGTATCTGTCAAAGTCCTCGCCGGTGCCGAACTGGGTATGATTGACGAAGATGCTGACCACCACCGAGGCGCTATCCGCCCTTGCCTGCCTGATGAGTGCCAGATGCCCCTTGTGCAGATAGCCCATCGTGGGCACGAAACCGACAGGCTCGGTTAGTTTAAGCCTGAGATGCCTCATTTCAGTAATAGTCTTGATAATTTCCATCTGGCTACTGCTTCTTCAATTCGGCGATAATACTTTCGTCCATAGAGAAACTTTGTTTGTCGGTAGGGAAGCTGCCGGCTTTAACATCGTTGTAATATTCGGTTATGGCATTTGACATAATGTCTGCTATCCTGGCATATTGTTTGGCGTGTCTGGGCACGAAATCGGTAAATAATCCCAGAATATCGCTGACCACCTGAACCTGGCCGTCACAACCGGCGCCGGCGCCGATGCCGATGGTGGGGATATTTATGCTCTGGCTGATAAAGGTGGCGAGGGGTGCCGGTACCGTTTCCAAGACGACAGCAAAAGCCCCGGCTTCCTCTAGGGCTCTGGCATCATCAATAAGCTTTCTGGCAGCTTCAAGGCTTTTACCCTGCACCTTGAAACCACCGAGCTGGTTGATGGACTGGGGTGTCAGCCCGATATGCCCCATCACAGGTATACCGCAATCCACGATTTTCCTGACCTTATCAGCGACATTAACGCCGCCCTCCAGCTTGACCGCCTGGGCGTTACCTTCTTGTATAAGGCGGGCGGAGTTGCGCAGGGCATCCTCGCTGCTTATATGGTAGGTCATAAACGGCAGATCGCCGATTACCATAGCCTTTCTGGAACCCCTGGCAACCGCTTTTGTGTGGTGCAGCATATCCGCCATTGTAACCGGTATGGTTGATTCGTAGCCCAGAACCACATTACCCAGGCTGTCACCGACAAGGATGAGGGGTATACCCGCCTCGTCAATTATTTTGGCGGTTGTATAATCATAGGCGGTAAGCATGGTAATCTTCTCGCTCTTTTGCTTCATATCCTTTATCTGGTTGATGGAAATACGCACTTTAATCTCCTTTAGAAGGGTATGTTTTCTATAGCCCGCCTGGTCTCGACAATCCTGTTTTTACTATCTACATAAACCAGACGCGGTAGAAAATCGCTGGCTTCGCTGTCTTCCACCTGGCAGTAGGCGAGAATGAGTATGATATCACCTTTCTGTACCAGCCTGGCGGAGGCGCCATTGAGGCAAATCTGTCCGCTATTCCTGATACCTTCGATGGCGTAAGTGGTGAAGCGGGCAGTGTTATTGAGATTGAGCACCTGTACCTGTTCGTAGGGAAGAATATCAGCCTCAAGCATCAGCTTCTTATCAATGGTAATGCTGCCTTCATAGTCGATATTCAGATTGGTAACACGGGCGCGGTGGATTTTACTTTTTAACATCGTTCTCATTCTATTCTCCTGTTATATTCATGGCCGGCTTAATATAGCTTCAAGCTCGCCAGCCTGATTGTCATTTATTTTCCCCTTTGCCAGGGCGATGGGTATTGTTTTAATCCCCAGTTCCCGATATGTGGCCATAAGCTCCGGGGCTGCCTTCTGCAGTGCGTTAAGGTGTTTTTTAATCGTACCGCTGTCACCGCGGGCGATGGGTCCGGTAAGGCACTGCGGCATGCCTGTGGAATCTATGTTATTAATCGTGCCCTGGAGCAGGGGTAACAGTGCCCGGGTCGCCTGCTCTGGCGGGATACCGAAACCCTGCCACAGGTCTGTTGACAGTTTAAAGAGGGTTACCAGGTAGTTGCAGGTGAACACCGCCGCCGTATGATACAGTACTTTGTCTTCCGCCTTAAGCTCAATCCAGAGGCCGCCGAGGGTGGCAGTCATTCCCCTGAGTATCGTCAGCAGGGGTTCATCGGCTTCAATGGCATATGTAATACCCGGCAGGTTCTCCTGCCTTAAGCCGGTAAAGGTCTGCAATGGATGGAAAGCACCGACGGCGGCACCGGCTTCTCCGGCTGGCGCCAGGATATCGGTTGAATCGACGCCGCTGCAGTGGACTACACTTTGTCCAGGCCGCCACTTAACATCGTTAACCACGGAGGCGATTACATCATCGGGGGTGGTGATAAAGACGAGTTCGGCAGCATCGGCTGCTTGCTGTTTGTTGTTATAAGCCTGGCAACCATCTATAAACCGTGCCAGTTTATCGGCTGACTTTTGACTGCGGCTGGAGACAGCCACTACCGGGTAGCTTTTACTGTCCAGAGCAGTCGCCAGGGAGGTAGCCACCACTCCGGCACCGATAAAACCAATCTTAATCATATCCCAAATATCCCAATTAAAAGCGCCTTCCCCGATACAGCAGAGAAGGCTAATTAAAGTCCGTCTCGGTCGTATCCGATCCAAGCGAAACCAGTTAAATCCTGATTCAAACTTTAGCCCACCGCCGGATGGTCGATGGCTAACAATTTATTCTATTATTCCGTATCCGGATTGTCAATTCTATGAGTGTATTATTTTAACTTTTTCAGTTCCCGGAAAAGTTCCGAGCACAGGCTGTCATTGATTGCCGCTACATCCTTGCGGAAGAGGGTGTTATGCAGGGCGGTTATGGATATATAACCGTTTTCCAGCAGCTGGATATCCGTGTTTTTAGCGGCGTTGTTATTCTGTTTCTGGCGTACCAGCCAGTAGTATTCGCGCCTGCCGTCGTGCCCTTCTTCTACGCTGTCGATGTGGGTCTTATGTGCGGGCTGGGTAATCTTTACCCCTTTTATAGCGGCAAGTGGTAAATTGGGCAGATTGATGTTTAGAAAGATATCGGAAGGCAGTTTTTTGGCTATAATCTTTTCAGCCAGCAGCTTTGCCAGCCGGGCTGCATTTTCCCGGCCGGAATTGTCTTCAGCGGCTACTGAAACAGCCAGAGCGGGCAAACCGCGCAAATAACCCTGCAGGGCAGCGCCTACCGTCCCCGAAATGAATATGTCATCGCCCAGATTATGGCCCTGGTTTATGCCGGAAACCACGAGAGTTACGTCATCCTTTATCAGCTTGCCCAGTGCCAGAATGACGCTGTCGCAGGGGGTGCCCTCAACCGAATACGCTTCCACGCCCGGTATCACAGGAGATACCTTCTGTACTCTTAAAGGCTGGCGCAGGCTGACCGCCGTTCCTGAAGCGCTTTGTTCCCTGTCCGGGGCTACCACTGTCACACGGGCGATGCCCTTTAATTCTCTGACGAGTGCCCATAATCCCGGGGCAAGTATGCCGTCATCGTTTGTTACCAGTATATGCATTTATTTTCCGATTGAAGTTTACCACGATGCTAATGGCAGGGACAAATATAAGGGCATATTTTGGGGTTTGATGCATAAGTAGCTATGTGGTATCCTGAAATGTGGAGTCAACCAGTCCTGCTTACAACCTGAATTACTGGTTGCTATTCTTATATAATCCGGCTTAAGAGGTAAAGATGGAAAAGGAAAGAAACATATTAAAAGAAGCTATCGTTAATCCCGATACCTTCTGTATTACCTGGGAGCAGATTGCCGGCCGCGGAGCTTTTGAAAAGCAACAGGAAGAGATATTCAAAAATGCCCGGACAGCCGCCAGGGGCGGTAGAATCCACGGCATAAGTATCACCGATAATCCAAGCGGCAACCCGGCTTTTGCTACCGAGATGCTGTGTGTAGAAATAAAGAAGCTGGGCATAGAGCCGCTGGTTCACTTCGCTTTGAGAGATAAGAACAGGAATGAAATTGAGAGCCTGCTCTACGGGATGGCGGCTGCCAGGGTGCGCAACCTGCTGGTGCTATCAGGTGATTATCCATCCGAAAGCGGCTTCAGCGGCATAGCTAAGCCCGTCTTCGATCTGGATCCGGCGCATGCTATGCAGCTGATAGAAACGATGAACAATGGGCTGGAGTTTGAAGCGCTGGGTAAAAAGGTAAGCCTAAGCCCGACGGATTTCTTTGCCGGCGTTGCCGTTTCACCCTTCAAGAAGCTGGAATCTGAGCTTATGGGGCAGTATTACAAGCTGGGGAAAAAGCTGAAAGCCGGCGCCGCTTTCATAATCAGCCAGATCGGCTACGATGCCCGCAAAATGCATGAGCTTATTCAGTGGTTAAAGGTAGAAGGGTATGATGTTCCGGTGCTGGCAAACATCTATGTTCTCGGTTATCCGGCGGCCAGATTGATGAACAATAACCAGATACCCGGCTGCGTAGTTACCGATAAACTTCTGGCTCAGCTGGCGGAAGAGAGACAGGCAGAGGATAAGGGGAAGGCAGCCAGGCTGTTACGGGCGGCAAAGATGTATGCCCTGGCAAAGGGGATGGGTTATGCCGGAGCCCACATCGGCGGGCACGGTTTAAAATATGAAATGGTTGAATATATTATTGACAAGGGTGAGGAGCTGTTGCCTTATTGGCCGAAACTGGTAGCCGAGTTTGATTACCCGCAGCAGGACGGATTCTATTATTTTAGTAAAGATAAAAAGACGGGTTTGAACAGCATCAGGCCGGCAGCAAAGCCGCTGAAATCGTCGAAGCAGTTGATGTACAGCTCCTACCGCATTGTTCATGGTGCTTTCTTTGAGCCAAGACACCCTTTTTTTGGTATGTATCAGCGCTTCTCAAGGCGCGTCGATTCTTCCGGGTGGATGAAAAAGACGGTTGCTTATTTTGAGCACCTGTCCAAGGTAGCCCTCTTCGGCTGCCAGAATTGTGGCGACTGCGCCCTTTTTGATATCGCATATATATGCCCCATGTCACAATGTCCCAAGAGCCAGCGGCTGGGCCCCTGCGGCGGCAGCTTTGAAGGCTGGTGCGAGGTCTATCCCAATGAACAGAAATGTATCTGGGTAAAAGCTTATGAAAGGCTTAATGCTTACAAGGAAGAGGATATCATTGGCGCCTATATTATACCGCCATGCAACTGGGGGTTGCGGGAAACCTCTTCCTGGCTCAATTTCTATCTGGGAAGAGACCATACCGCTAGGAGACTGGGAGTAAAGCCACCGCGAGAAAAGGCTAGGAAGAAAAAGAAATAGCCAGTAGCCTGTTGCAAAACACCTTAAAAACAGTTATTTTGTTTTATCCTGTTTTAATGCCTTAGCCACAATTTCTGCCAGATCCAGCACCTTTATCCCGGTATCAGCATCTTTATCTTTTAACCCGTCTTCAAACATGGTCATGCAGTACGGGCAGCAGACACAAATAGTTTCGGGATTTTCCTTCATTGCTTCCTCAACGCGCATCACATTTATGTGTTTGCCGACATTCTCTTCCATCCACATACGCCCGCCGCCGCCGCCGCAACAAAAAGACCTGTCGTGGTGATGCTCCATCTCTGCCGGTGTCTGGTTGGTAGCCAGAGCAATGGCTTCACGCGGGGCTTTGTAGATATTGTTATAACGCCCCAGGTAGCAGGAATCATGAAAGACTATATTACCCAGGTCACTGGATTGGTTAATTTCCAACCTGCCTTCCTTAATAAGGTTATTAATCAACTCGGTATGATGAATGACCTCCAGCTCAACCCCGTACTGGCGATAATCATTCTTTAAGGTGTGGTAACAATGGGGGCACTGCGTAATAATCTTTCCGACACCTTTCTCCTTGAACATTTCGATATTTTCTTTAACCATACGATCGAAAACATATTCATTTCCCAGACGGCGCAGGCTATCGCCGCAGCACGGTTCATCTTTGCCCAGAATACCCCAGGAAATACCGGCAGAATCCAGTATTCTGGTTACAGCCAGGGTGACATGCCGGCTGCGGGCATCGAAAGCGCCGGCACAGCCTACGAAGAAAAGGTACTCCGTTTTGCCGTTTTCAAAGGACTGGGTGCTGATTCCGGTTGTCCATTTAGTGCGCTCTGACGGAGCAATGCCCCAGGGATTGCTGCGCTGTTCCATATTTTCAAAAAAGTTCAGCAGTTCGTCCGGGAACTTGGCTTTCATCTCTACCAGGTTTCGTCGCATATCAACAATTCTGGGTACATGCTCAATAAATGCAGGGCATACCTCAACACAGGCTCCGCAGGTGGTACACTCCCATATAACCTCTTCGTCAATACTACCGTCTTGGCCACTGCCAATTAATGGCAGTTTAGTCTGTTTATTATTGATTAGCAGTGGGCCATTCATTAATAAATTCTCTTTAATATCGTGGATCACCAGACGCGGATTTAATGGTTTATCTGTGGATGTAGCCGGACATAAATCTGAACAACGGCCGCATTCGGTGCAACAATAAGAATCAAGTAAGGCTTTCCATGTGAATTGGTCTACCTGCCCTACGCCGAAAATATTACCTTTCTTAAATTCTTCTCTGGGTTGAAGGCTCATCCTGGTTAGTCTCTTAAAAAAGTTATTCGGGAGGATAGTGAGGATATGCATATGTTTGGTATAAGGTAGGTAGTTTAGAAAACCAAGTACTACTATCGCATGGATCCACCAGAAGATGTCAGCCAAGCTGATTAAGCTGTCCGTGGAAGCACCCGATAAAATAGAAGAAGCCACGAAACTTGATATCGGCATATAAAGCTCTGCTCGTTCAATGCCCTGGGCTATTTCACTGCCGTGTAAACCAAAAAAGGCGAGCATTAATACAGCAATCATTCCAAGAATGATAAAGGAATCGGGTTTACGTGCTTCCATGTACCTGGGCGGGAAAAACAGGCGGCGCCCGGCTGCCGCGAGCACGGCTAATAAAGCAAGGAGAGATACGATATCAAAAACAAGGGCAATAGTGTAGTGAAGGCCAGTTGGTAGATTTGCCAGTTTGATGTAATCTGGGAAGATTCCGGCAAGTAAAAACTCAGTATTGGCAACCAATAAAACCATAAAACTCCAGAAGAGGATGGCGTGGTTTACACCGAACCGATAGCTTCCGGAAATGGAACACCGCTGAGCAAAGGAATACAGGAACAAACTCATGATACGCTTGCCGAAGTGATTAAAGCGATTCTCTGCCTTACCCAAGGTAATCAATCGGAAGCGGCGGGAGAAACTCCATCCAAAAAACGATATAGAGATCAAGAAAATGGCTAAAAACAGTATGCTATTAGCCAACATGCTTTCTCTCCTTATGATCTCCGGCTTTCTTTACAATAGATTGTCTTTTTTCTTTAGGTTTGATTCCCTGGGTGCGCAATTCACTGATACGTCTGGTAATGGCTGGAACCACCTTTAAAACATCACCCACAATGCCATATGAGGCTACTTCAAAGATAGGTGCTTGGCTGTCCTGGTTAATGGCGATAATGACATCCGAATCCTGCATACCGACCAGGTGTTGAATGGCGCCGCTGATGCCGCAGGCAATATACAGCTTCGGCCTGACCGTTTTGCCTGTCTGGCCGACCTGGCGTTCTACGGGCATCCAGCCGGCTTCTACGACGCTGCGGGAGCAACCCACCACACCACCCAGTTCGTCAGCCAGCTCCTGCAGGATGCCGAAGTTTTCTTTGGCGCACATTCCCCGGCCGCCGGAAACGATTACGTCGGCGGCTGTTACATCAACAGCATCCAGTTTGCTATCCTTTATTATATCAAGCACTTTGGTGGTGAAATCATCCTCTTCCAGAGACATTGATTCAGGGACAATATCTCCCTTAAGCGAAATATTCCTTGTCGGCAAAGGCATCACGCGTGGTCTTACCGTGGACATCTGCGGCCTTGTATTTTCAGTTAGAATGGTAGCCATGATATTGCCGCCGAAGGCAGGGCGTGTCTGTAACAGAAAACCTTTATCGTCTATCGCCAACCCGGTACAATCTGCGGTAAGCCCGGTCTCGAGTTTGGTTGCCACGGCACCTGCCAGATCCCTTCCCAGACCGGTGGCGCCTACCAGTATAATCTCCGGCTTGTGCTTTTCCACCAGATAGCAGACAGCTTGGCAGTAAGGCTCTGTGCGGTAAAACCTGAAAACCGGAGCGTCTATCAGATATGATCTGGTTGCACCATAGGCGAAGGATTCCCGGCAGAGCTCTTCCACTTTGTCGCCGATAACCACGGAGCACAGCTCCACATTCAGTTTTCTGGCTAATTCGGCACCCGCACCCAGTAGTTCCCAGGCGACAAGGGCTGGCTCACCCTCGGTTTGCTCAATGAAAACCCACACGCCTTTGTACTGTTTGATTTTTACCAGTGCCACAGCTTCCTCTTCGCTTAAAACCTCTGCTTCCGGTTCTGCTGCCGCACTGGATTGGGCTTTAATTTCATCAAGGATTTTCTGTTCTTCGGGGGTGAAAAAAATCTCGATGGCTTCAGATGGGCAAATCTTGATACATTTGAGGCAACTGATACATTTCTCTATAGAGATAACAGGCTCGCCGTCCCCGGTCATTTCTATGGCATCTTTGGGGCAGGAGCTCTGGCAGCGAGCACCACAGGCAATACATTACCGGCAATCAGCCGGGCTTTACCACGGGGTTTCTTTATTTTCTTTTTCTCTTCCATATATGGTTACTTACCTGTTTGTCTTCTGATATGTTATATAAGGATAAGCCCATTCTCTCTTAATTTATCTAATAATAATCCGGCTGCTTCATCCGGATTAGCAGCACCATCGCCCAGTATTTCTCCTACGGCTCTCTCAGGGGAGAAAATCTTTCGCACCTGCGTAGCCGAGCCCTTCAACCCGATAGTTTCGCCAAGCAGTTTCATTTCTTTATTGTCCCATATTGTTACAGCAGCTTCCTCAGCTGCCAGCCGCAGCGGCACTGTGGGATAGCGGGGTGTGTTAATCTCCCTCACTACAGAAATCATGGCCGGCAAACTGGCTTCAACCACTTCGTCACGCCCTTCCAGTTTACGTCTGGCTATCAATTTTTTTGTTTGCAAGTCTATATTCTCTATGCGCTCTACCAGGGTCAGCTGTGAATATCCCAGGCGGGTAGCAATACCCGGTCCCACCTGAGCTGTGTCTCCGTCAATGGTCTGCTTGCCGCAGAGAACGATGGCTACCTCTTCTTTTTGCGCTAGCCGTCTGATTGCCTCAGCCAGAACCTTGCTCGTAGCCAGGGTATCGGCTCCGCCAAAAGCACGGTCGCTTAAAAGCACGGCATTATCCACCCCCAGAGCCAAAGCCTTTCTCAGTGTAATCTCGGTATTGGGCGGGCCCATTGAAACTACCGTCACCCGAAAGCCGTATTTCTCTTTAAGCCTGAGGCCTTCCTCCAGAGCGTGGGTGTCAAACGGATTCATAATAAACGGCACACCCTCTCTGATGAGATTGCCGGTATCCGGGTCAATCTTAACCTGGGTGGTATCGGGTACCTGTTTGATACATACAACAACTAACATTTATAAACTCTCAACAAATTAAAATATGCAGGGATAACACAGGTTTATTTTTGCTTAAAGGTGTACTGGACAGGCTTATTTGATACTCGCTAAGAATAAGATGTCTATTATAGCATAATGTATTAATTTAAAACATCAACCCGCTTATAGCAGGAAAATTACCTTAAAGCAAGACGGTATACCTCGTTGTTATCATGAATGCTAACCTGTATACTTTATAATGAGCGGGATTATGAAAACCAGCGATTTTGATTACCATCTGCCTCGGGAATTTATTGCTCAACACCCGCTTGAACACAGGGACAGGTCACGGCTTATGCTTGTCAAACGGGGTGATGGCTCTATAGGGCACGCTATCCTGTCTGATATCGCCGATTATCTGGTTAAAGGCGATGTTCTTGTATTTAATGACAGCCGCGTTATGCCGGCAAGGTTCTATGGCAGAAAGGTTGATACCGGCGGCAAGGTAGAGATATTACTGCTGCGCCATTCCGGCAACGGTACCTGGGAGGCACTTGTAAAACCGGGCAGGCGCATTGGCACCGGCGACAGGATTGAAATTACAAAAGACACCTCGATAGGTGGCAATATCAGCGTACTGGCCGAAGTTAAAGGGCTGGGACCTGACGGCATAAAGCTTATCAGCTTTTCCGATGAAGCAGCCCTTTTCAAGCTGGGTAGTGTGCCATTGCCGCCATATATAAAAGCCCCCTTATCTGATCCTGAACGGTATCAGACTGTATATGCCGATGAATCGGGCAGCGCCGCCGCCCCGACGGCCGGGCTGCATTTCACAAGAGAACTGCTCGGTAAGCTGGAAAGCAAAGGTGTAGAATGCCTGTTTGTTACTCTCCATATAGGGCTGGATACCTTCCGTCCGGTCAGCGAAGATGACCCGCATAAACATACCATTCACCGTGAGTACGGCATAGTTGATAAAATGGTGACTGAAAGGTTGTCTGTAGCCAAAGAGGAAGGACGCAGAATCATCTGTGTCGGCACGACAACGGTGAGGTTGCTGGAGTATGCGGCTCAGGTTTCAGGTGAGACACTGAAACCTTTCAGGGGTTGGGTGGATCTTTTTATACTACCGGGTTACAGATTTCGTATGGCGGATGGCATGGTTACAAACTTTCATTTACCGAGGTCGACGCTGCTTATGCTGGTTTCTGCTTTTACCGGGCGGGAATTGATTCTGCAGGCTTACAATGAAGCCATTGATAGGGGCTATCGCTTTTACAGCTTCGGGGATGCGATGCTGATATTATAGTTGCTAAATTCCATCGGTGGATTATGTTATAAGTATGTAGAATAGCTTCGGTTTGAGCTTTATGTATTACGATAAGATATGTGGGGTGATAGGGTGGTTGAAGCAGCGGCCGTTTTTATTCTTCGCCGTTGTCCACGCTGTGCTTTTTCTGGCGGTTTTTGCCAGCCTGGATTATCTTGTCGGCGGTAACGGCTATGAATTGGGCTTCGTCACAAAAATACTTGACGGCATGCTGCCTTTTAGTGATTTTACCAGCGAATATCCGCCCCTGGCTCTTTTTAGTTTCCTGGTACCGGCTCTATTTTCCTCCACCCAGCCTTTATATGGTATTTTCTTCGCCATAGAGATATATCTTCTGGACCTGGTGATACTTTTCATTCTTTTCAAACTCGCCACACGCCTCAAGCTGAAAATATGGCCCGTACTGGGTATTTATACTCTATGCCTTGTGGCTATAGGGCCTATAGTAACCGGACGCTTCGATTTATTACCGGCTACGCTTGTGCTGGTAGCCCTGTATGCCTTTATAAATGGCAGAAACAAGACTGCCTGGGGATTTCTGGCGCTGGGGGCGGCGGCAAAACTGTATCCCCTGGTTATAGTGCCGCTGTTTGCCCTATTTATGCTACGCAACCGTCAATACCGGCGGCTGGCGCAGGGTATTACCATCTTTGGCGGGGTTATACTGGCTCTGAACCTCCCCTTCGTAATAATTGATGCCGATGGCTTCTGGCAGTTCTTGAGCTATCATTTTGAGCGAGGACTGCATTCCGAGAGCAGCTATGGCTCAGTGCTTCTGGTAGGGCAGATGATGGGATTGACGCAGTTGGAAGCAGACTTGACCTATGGTTCATGGAATGTTATCTCTTCGCTGGCCGATGCGCTGGCTAAATATTCGTTCTATATCACCAGTGCCTTTCTATTATCTGTCTATTGCCTGTATGCCAAATGGTTATGGCAAAAGCCGAAAGATGAGGGTGGTGGGGTGGTACTGAACAACGGGGCGATAAGGCAATTGCTGCTGTTTTCCCTGCTGGCGATTTTTATAATGCTGCTTACCAGCAAGGTCTTCTCGCCACAATTTCTGATTTGGCTTTGCCCCCTGATACCACTGGTTATACAGAGACGGCTTTACAACCCGCTTTTATTGTTTCTGGTTGCCGCTGGCATAAGCCAGTATATCTACCCACATCACTACCAGGAATTTGAATATGCTACTCTTGGGCCGGAATGTGGATACCAGTATCTTATAGTTCTGCTTTTTATCCGCAATTTACTTATACTGGCTATAACTATACAAGCGTTTGCTGTGGCTTTCCGCTCTCCGCCGATGAAAGGGGTTACTCCCAGCGGAACAACCTGATTGCCAGTATCATACAGATAACGAACCAGGCTGCCAGAACGCCTATATCCAGCATCAGAGGATAGACGGGCGTGGCGTCCACCATAACCTGACGGAAGGCGTCTCCGAGATAGGTTAGCGGGATGATTGCAAGTATGGGGCGCATAAAGTCCGGCATTATTTCAACCGGGAAGAATATGCCCGATAGAAAAAGCATGGGGAATTGTATTATTTGTATGATGGGCATGGCGCCCTCGACGGTTCTGGCGCGCGATACAGCGAAGTAGCCGATGCTGATAAAGGTGAGGGCGCCCAGAAGCACCAGTAGCAGCAGTAGAAACCAATTACCCACCATCTGGACATCAAAAATAAAAAAGGCGATGGCGATTATGATCAACGTCTGCGCCAGAGCCAGTACCAGGCGGTAGACAACCTGGCTGGTTACCATCGTCGAGCGGTGCAGCGGCGTTGCTCCGAAGCGTTTCAGCACCTTCTTTTCACGCCATTCCACCAGCGTCAGCGAGCCGAAAAGCCCCAGGAATAAAACCGACATTGCCAGGATGCCCGGCACCAGGTAGTCAATGTAGCTCAGTTCACGTGCCTGGATGGACTCCAGGGCAAGCTCAAACAGAACAGGCTGTCCGGTCATCTGTATATTTACGTTATCTATTACCTGTCGTAATACCGGCAGGATTATCTGTGACGATGTCATCTGGGAAGGATCATAATAGACCGTGATAAATACAAGTTCACCTTTGTCGATATCGGCTTCTATGCCAGCCGGTATTAAGACAACGGCATCGATGTCACCGCCCCTGAGTTCATCAAGCTTGCCCTCAAGTTCACCGGGGCTGATTTCAAAGATGGGTATTTCCTGCAAAGCCATAGAGATACCGGTACCGGTGGCTGAATTATCCTGGTTGACCAGCCCGATGTCATAGCTAACATCTTCACCACCGCTGAAAACAAAGCCGAAAATGAGCATAAACAGCACCGGGAAGGCAAAGGTGAAAAACAGAGCCGTCCTGTCCCTGACAAACTGCTTGAAATTAGCCACCAGTAGTCTGTTAGAGGCTTTCATTCTCTTATCTTCCGGCCGGTAAGTTTCAGGAAAACATCTTCCAGAGTGGCTTCGCGCACATACAGGTCCTTAAGCTGGTCGGTAATATTCGCCTTCTCGGCGTATTTCAGTATAGCCGACATAGTCAACGGTATATTTTCGGAATACATAATAACCTCGTTATTGTTGATCATTACCTCTTTGGCTCCGGGGAAAGATTTAAGAACAACTTCGGGCGGCGCCGGATCCAGCTCGAACTGGATGGCGCTTTCATTAAAGTGTTTGTTTATAAGCTCTCTGGGAGAATCCATAGCGATAATCTGACCGTGATCGATGACCGCCACGCGGTCGCACAACCGTTCCGCTTCATCCATATAGTGGGTGGTCAGGAAAACTGTTTTGCCTTCGTTGCGCATATTCTCAATGACTGCCCACAGGCTGTGGCGTGCCTGGGGGTCCAGGCCGGTTGTCGGTTCGTCAAAGAAGACGATATCCGGGTTATTAATCAGCGCCATAGCTACAGAAAGCCGCTGTTGCTGGCCGCCGGAAAGGTTTTTAACCAGCACTTTACGGCTTTCCTCTAGCGCCAGCAATTCAAGAATTTCGTCCACCGGCAGGGAATGCTTGTAGAAACTGCTGAAGAGGACCAGTATCTCCTGGACGGTTACCAGCGGCAGCAGTGAGGGTGCTTGCAGCTGGATGCCAATTTTCTGCTTGATCTTAGTAGGAACTTTGGCGACATCCATCCCCAGAACAGAGATATGGCCGGAATCTGCACGGCGCAACCCCTCGATTATCTCGACGGTGGTGGTCTTGCCGGCGCCATTGGGCCCCAGCATACCGAAGGTTTCGCCCGACATAATCTGAAAGCTTATGTCTTTTACCGCTTTAACGTCGCCATAGCTTTTAACCAGGTGTTCTACATTGACAACCATGGAAGGGCTTTCTTTTTTAGTCTTCGTCATCATTAGGATGGCTGTCTCCCCCGGCTTTTTCTTCAGCCGATGCTTTTCTCAACTCTTCCATTGTTGGTATTTCTTCGGGGGGCAGGTTGGAAAACTCCGCCCACTGTTTATAGAGTTTTTTAACTTTTCTTTCGCGGCCGAAGGTATTTCTTATTGCCGTGGCAACCGTCTTTGTCTTTTCTTCAACCGACTTAGCCTTTTCCTCGATGAAATCTCTTGCCAGCTGTTCACCACTGGGCTTCCCCCCGGTAAGGGATAAAAGTTTTTTACCGCAATGCGGGCAGAAGCTGGTCTGTTCGGACAGTTTCTTGCCGCAATAGGGGCAGAATTGCAGTCTCTCACCGATACTTGCCGTGCCCATTTCCTGTCCGCAGTAGGGGCAATAGGTTAAATCTTCGGGAAAGAGAGATTTATCAATATCACGGCTGCAATTAAGACATTTCATTTTGGACGCCTCTTTAACCACGAAAATGGTTTACACCTTCCAGGACATTATAGCACGTAGTTATTATGAATTGAACACCTTTTCGCTAGACAATAGTAATATCAGCCACTATAATCTTGATGGCTATGAAGTCTCAGATAGAACCCAGGGTTTTTATCAGTTGCCGGGAGATAGAAACTGTTGTCTGCCAGCTGGCGGCACGGATAAATGAAGATTATCGTGGCAGGAGACCTATTCTGGTTGCCGTCTTAAAGGGCGCCTTTGTTTTTATGGCTGACCTGATTCGGCATCTTGATTTACAGGCGGAAGTGGAGTTTGTCTGTTTATCCAGCTACGGGCAGAGCCGGGAGAGTTCGGGGAAGGTTAAAGTGGTTCAGGGTCTTTGCGCCGATATTCGGGGACGGGATGTGCTTATTGTCGAAGATATAATCGATACCGGCCTGACAACGAATTTCCTGCTTAATTATCTGAAAAAGCAGAAGCCGTCCTCGGTAAAGATATGCTCCCTGACCAGCAAGCCGTCGCGGCGGAAGCTCCCGGTTAATATTGACTACCTGGGTTTTGAAGTACCGGATAAGTTTATAGTGGGCTATGGTATAGATTGGGACGGGAAGTTCCGCCACCTGCCCGATTTATGTTTTATTAAAGAGGAGTAATAATGACCTCCGGGCTTGAAAGCTTAATCTCGGTGGCAAAGGGTGAAAGCCCGGCTGACCTGATTCTATCCAACGCCGCCATAATCAACGTCTTCAGCGGGGAAATAGAGACGGGTAACGTAGCCATTCATGGCGGCAAAATCGCCGGCATTGGCGATTACAGGCAGGCTGAAGAGGTTATAGATCTGGGCGGCAGGTATCTGGCTCCCGGACTGATAAACGGACATACCCATATCGAAAGTTCAATGCTGGATATAGACCAGTATGCCCGGGTGGTGGTTGCCAGGGGTACGATGGCAGTAATCACCGACCTGCATGAACTGACGAATGTCTGCGGTATTGATGCCATCAGGTATATTCTAAACTCTGCTCGCCGCCTGCCACTGGAACTCTTTCTGATGGCTCCTTCCTGTGTACCGGCGACCCATCTCGAGACCTCGGGCGCCTGCCTTGAAGCTGATGAACTTAAACGTATTCTAATCAGGAAAAATGTTATCGGGTTGGGGGAGATGATGAACTTTCCCGGGGTAATCGGTGGCGATAGCAATGTCCTTAAGAAAATAAACATGGCTGAAGGTAAGATTATTGACGGCCATGCCCCGTCGGTAAGGGGCAAAGACCTTGCGGCTTATATTGCCGCCGGAATTTATTCCGATCACGAATCGGTCTCCCTTGAAGAGGCTGGGGAAAAGCTGAAACGGGGTATGCACATTATGATTAGGGAAGGCTCGTCGGAGAAAAACCTGGAAGCCCTGCTGCCCTTGGTTACCGATAAAACCTATAAGCGCTGCCTGTTTGTTGTTGACGACCGCAGCTGCGCCGACCTGCTGCGGGATGGCGATATGGATGCCATAGTGCGCAAGGCGATTAAGCTGGGGCTTGAACCGGTGCGGGCTATTCAGCTGGCGACCATAAATACCGCCGAATATTTCGGGCTGAAAAGGCTGGGTGCTATAGCCCCCGGTTATATAGCCAACCTTATCGTTGTTGATAATCTGTCTGAATTCAATATTGATATGGTTTTCCATCGCGGAAAACTGGTGGCTGAGCAAGGTAAAACCCTGTTCAAGGCGGGCACATACAGGGGCAGGAAACCGGTAACCACGGTAAATGTAAAACCTTTTGATATCAAGGCACTGAAACTTGTGGCAAAGGCAGACAGTCTGCCGGTTATAGAGATTGTCCCCGGGCAAATAATCACCAAAAAGCTAATTATGAAAGTCAGCATTAAAGATGGGGCAGTCGTGCCCGATACTGAAAACGATATACTGAAACTGGTGGTTGTAGAGAGACACCGTGCCAGTGGCAATATCGGCATCGGGCTGGTTAAGGGATTTGGTTTGAAACGAGGCGCCCTGGTATCTTCCGTTGCCCACGATTCGCATAATATAATTGCCGTCGGTGCGGATGACGGGGATATATATATCGGTATTAGAGAGGTTGAGAAGCTGCAGGGCGGGCTGGTTGTCGTTAGCGAAGGAAAAGTTCTGGCAAGTCTGCCGTTGCCCATCGGCGGATTGATGTCGGAACAGCCGCTGGAAAATGTCGTTGTTCAACTGGAGAAACTGAAGTCTCTGGCTGCCGAACTTGGCAGCAGTTTACCATCGCCGTTTGCCACCTTATCCTTCCTGGCGCTGCCGGTAATCCCCGAACTGAGACTGACGGATCTGGGGCTGGTGGATGTTAACCAGTTTAAATTAATTAATTAAATAAAATAATTTATAAATGACTTCAGGAGGTGAGCTGTAGATATGCCACCACGGAAATCAAAGAAACTGGAGCTTCAAATTATAGAAATGCCGCCGCAGAAAATGGCGGTTGTCAGCGGTAAAGGTACACCGGAAAAGGTTTTTACTGCGCTTATGCCCGCCCTATACGGCTCTGTCTTTACCCTCAAGTTTGACCTCAAGAAGAAGGGATTACCCACCTTCAAGGTCAGCGGGCTGCGTGCCCGTTACCCAGATGCTGCCACAAAACCAAAGGAGGAATGGAACCATATTATCGCCTTGCCTATTCCCGACGATACCGCCGTTTTACCGCAGAAGGTGGCCGGTATCGAGGTCACGATTGAAACCTGGCAATACGGCACGGTAGCCCAGATTCTCCACCTGGGATCGTACAGCGAAGAGGAGCCCAACATTGAGCGCCTGCATAGGTTCATTAAAGATAGCGGTTACGAGATAACCGGACACCACGAGGAAGAGTACCTCACCAGACCTAATGCCAAGGTAGTTAAGACAATTATCCGCTACGAGGTAAAGAAAGAAATGAGCGATAGAGAATGACTGACTATTATTTCGATATAGAAACAAACCCCAAAGGAGAAAGACCAGATTTTAAAGGAGATGATATTCTCACAATACAATACCAACAAATTGATACCAGAACCGGTGAGAAGAAAGACGAACTGGTAATATTAAAATCATGGGAATCATCAGAAAAAGATATACTGGAGAAGTTCTACCATATATTTAATCCAGAAAAACCATGGGAATTTGTTCCTGTTGGATTTAATTTGGTTTTTGATTATTTTAGTTTACTTTATCGCTGGAGAGAGATAGGTATTAATGTAAAACCGAAGTCCATATTCAGTGACCGCCCTAATATAGATCTGAAACCGATTGTAGTAATGTGTAATAGTGGTTCATTTAAAGGAGCAAGTCTAGGGAGATTTATTGGTAAGAGGGATTCTGGTCTAAAAGTTTCAGAATGGTGCAAAGAAGGAGATTATAGTTCAGTTCAGGAATATATTGAAGATGAGGCTGATAGGTTTATTAAATTTTATCAATTCCTTGTAAATAGAATGCCAGAAGTCTGGCAGGAATTTGCAAAAGCTAATGGTATCGGTCAGGCTAATTAGTCTTAGCCCAAGCTATCTCCCCGTCGGCGGTTTGATGCTGGACTGGTAGCGTCTCATCTGCCAGTCCTTATAGCACTTGAGGCCCTCTTCATCGCCCAGAACATTCCAGTAGCGGTAAAAATCTGAAATGTAAAACTTGGGGGCGAACGACGTTTCCACCGTTATTACCCTGTCGGCGGTCTTTTCCACACTCTTGACGGCAGCCGCCGAAGCTGCCGGTACGGCGGCGATGATATACTTCGGCTGGCGGCGGCGTATCGATTCGATGGCAGCCATCATGGTATAACCCGAAGCCAAACCGTCATCAACGATTATAGCTATCTTTTCTTTTACTATTGAAAGCGGTTTGCTGCCCCTGTAGAGCAGGCTGCGCTGCTGGATATCGTTCCTTACCTTGTTCACCTGGTAATTCACCTGTTTTTCGGTAAGCTCTATTCTCTTTAATATAGCCTGATTGAGGATAGTCGTGCCGTCGTCAGCAACGGCGCCGAAACCGCCTTCGGGCCGCAGCGGTATCGGTATTTTACGCGAAATAACGAAGTCGAGGTCGGCGTTGAGGGCGAGGGCTACCCGCATTCCGACCGGTATGCCACCATTGGGGATAGCCAGCACGATAACCGGCTCTTTTTTATATGCGCCAAGCTTTTCAGCCAGTTGCCGCCCAGCGTCATAGCGGTTCTCGAATATAGGTTTTTGCGTATGGTAGTCCACGCTTTCCTCCTCGCCTATTATCTTTAATCGGATTTATTCTTCGGAAACCTTTTCTTTTATAAGCTCTTCACCGTACTTGAGCAGCAGTTTGGAGTAGCTTTTGGAGAACTTCTTGTCTTCTAGATATACCTTCAGGGCCGCCAGCGGTGTTATCTCCTCGGCGCTGTGTTCGCCCAATCGCAGCCGGCTCTGCCGCTTTATATCTTTTGTAACAGCGTAATAGTGGGCATCTTTAAGTGCGTTTCTTATATCACCATCCAGAATCTGCCCCTCGCTTTCCTGGGAAAGACTGATCTGGAGGCGGACAATAGCATTGGCGATATCATGCCGGGAAATTTCTTTGATGATTTTGGCTGTCGGCTCTGTGTCCTGAGGTTCTATAATAACATCTATGGTTAAGAAACGGCGGCCGTTTAAGAGCTGAAACTTATACGAAGCCTTTCTTTTGCCCGTTTTTTTTATCAGACTTGATATCTACAAGGTAAAATCCTTTGTCGTCATTTTCATCACCGAAGTCCAGCTTCTCAAGGCTACCGGCATATACCAGCGGCGGATCATCCGAAAGGACCTGGTGCCGGTGAATATGCCCCAGGGCGATGTAGTCAAAAGCCGGGTT
>PVMS01073027.1_pt1 | contig 21038 bp, 21 predicted proteins | sample 1853461 | NCBI WGS metagenome assembly PVMS01 (sample SAMN08582032, study PRJNA380276) | Marine sediment metagenome, whole genome shotgun sequencing project. | isolation source: ocean sediment barecode stripped | collected 2017 | reverse complement strand
GGCCCTGACCGAACATGGCCACTTCGGCCAGGCGGCCGCGGCTTCTTTCGTCTCCCAATCGGCCTTCAGCAGCGCGATTCAGGATCTCGAGGCATTGCTGGAAACGCAGCTCGTTGATCGCACCAATCGGCAGGTGACGATTACGGCAACCGGTCAGGAGGTTGCGACGCAAGCCAGGCTCGTTATCCGCGATGTGAAATCCCTGGTGGAGATTGCAGGTGTCAGCCGCGAACCGCTGACGGGCGATCTCCGGCTCGGCGTCATACCAACCATCGCACCATTCCTTTTGCCCACAATGCTTCCCAGGCTGCGCAAAACGTTTCCCCTTATGCAGCTTTACCTGGTTGAAGATCAAACCGCCCGATTACACCAGCGATTGCTCGAGGGCGAGCTGGATCTCCTGCTGCTCGCCCTGCCTTACGAAATGCGGAGCGTCAAGTCGATGCCATTATTCAGGGACGGCTTTCGACTGGCGGCACGACGCGGCACAGACAGAATCGACCCCGAAAACTATCGATTCAGCAAATTGCATGCCGACAGTGTGCTATTGCTCGAAGACGGACATTGCTTGCGCGATCACGCACTTGCAGCCTGCAAAATTCGTAATACGGAGAAAGTGAGCAAGTTCGCTGCCAGCAGTTTGTTGACACTGGTTGAGATGGTCGATGCCGACCTTGGAATTACGTTTCTTCCCGAGATGGCCAGCAGCTCTGCGCTATTGAAGAACACCCAGGTCCGTACCTATGAGATTGGTGACAAGAGCTATCGCACCATCGGGCTCACCTGGCGCAAGGGCAGTGCGCGAGAGGGTGAATTCAGGATGTTCGGTGAATTCATTACGAACAATCGATAATGGCGCTATAGCGACACATCGACAACATCCGCGACACTGCGAATCAGGAATGTCACCTGAATTCTTCCCCTTCTTTATGGACTCTATTCGGCGGCCTGCCGCATGAGCTCCGGCTCACCACGTTGGACATCTTTGTACAGGCAAACGCCGAACCAATCCGGCATTGTGCGTATTAGATGGCGCAAACCGTGCGCCTTGACGGAACCACTGCGCAGCGCCGTGCGCATATCCAGGTCGCCCTCCCAAATCTCGACGATAGTACGCACACTTGAAATGATGTAGAGATCGACGTCTTTGCCTGGCTCTTCAGTACACACATCAACAACATCGCCGTCGACGAGGAGCCACCAGGTTTTGTGCTTCGTGAGTTCATCGAATATCAGGCAAATGACGGTCTCACCATCTGGCAAAAGCTCTGTCTGTAGCCGCCGCTGAAGTTCCCGCATCAGAAATTCCACGTCGAGTTCGTCATCTGTAAGCCGACCGCGCGCCCAGCGCATACCCCAGACGGCAAGGACTTCAATCAGCGGAGCGAGTTCTTTACCGGCTCCGGTCAAGCGGTATTCGTAACCCCTCTGGCCCGAAAGTTTCTTGCGAATGATGATGCCGCATTCTTCGAGCTGCCTGAGCCTTTTGGCAAGTAGTGTCGGTGACATGCGCGACAAAGCGCGCTGGAAATCGTTGAATCGCGTCGTGCCCAACAAGAGCTCACGCAAAACCAGTAGCGTCCACTTTTCGCCGATGACCTCGGTAGCCTTCGCCACCGGGCAGAACTGCCCATAGCCCGTCATTGCAGAACCTCTCCCTGCTTTGCCTAACTACAGAATGTGTAGTTGGATACTACACATCCTGCAGTATCGGGCAAGGCGTGCGCCTTCCTATCATGCTCTCCGACGGTCGCAATCCGTCGCCACATAAACTTTTCAGGAGAAACAAAATGACAACCAGTAACGCAATTGAACAGACGAGAGAAACAACGAATGGGGTCGACGTCGGCCAACTCATGGATGTGATCGGAGCAATCGAAACAGACTCCGGCTATGCAAAATTTCAGTGGCGGGCCACCAACCAGTGGATCGACGGCGAATTGAGCCGTAGCCGGATCAAGGAATTTTTCGCCGGAAACGCCGAGGACACGACACGCGAAGAAGCATTCACGCTTGACGCCGACGAGCCGCCGATCGCTTCGGGCCAAAACAGCGCACCAAATTCGATGGAGTATGTGTTGCATGCGCTGGCCACTTGCTTGACAGGAACCCTGGTGAACCATGCAGCAGTTCGCGGCATCGAGATCGAAGCTGTCGATTCGTCATATACCGGCGACATGGATGTCCGCGGCCTTTTCGGCCTTGCCGACGACGTGCGCAAGGGCTTCAGCAAGGTTACCGTCAACATGCGAGTCAAAAGTCAGGCGAGTGCAGAGGAGCTTACCGAACTGGCACTGTACTCTCCGGTTTACGACATAATTTCGAAGTCGTTGCCAGTAGAGTTCACGCTCACGACGTACTGAGACATGAAAGAACAGGGCCCCAAATAGGGGCCCTCATTTGATTGGTGCCGGCACCAAGAGTCGAACTCGGGACCTACTGATTACAAATCAGTTGCTCTACCAACTGAGCTATGCCGGCTTGTTGACTGTGTTACAGCGGGCCGCATTATTCGCTTTTGCGGACCGATCGGCAAGAGTAAAAACCGGCAAAAAAACCGGGGTCAGACTTCAATTATTCCACAGGAGAATCGGAAACTGTTACCTATCTCAAGAAAATTGAAGTCTGACCCCGGTTTTTTCTGTGGAATAATTGAAGTCTGACCCCGGTTTTTTGCCCGTTTTTACTCGGATCTGGGGCAGATCGCCTGGTCTCTCAGCAAAACCTTGTCTTCGCCATACTTTTCGATAATCTCGCTGGCGCCTTTGCCCGGTGGCAAACCGATGTCGACGAAGAAGACAGTTGCTTCTCGCATGCGCGGTGTAATGTCCGCGGGCAGCCCCATTGACTTGGCTTCCAGCTCTATGCGTTCGGCCCCTGTCATTTCGCCGAACAGGCCGAGGGATATCTTGAAGCCCTCGTCTTCGTCCTCAACCAGGTAGGCATCGCCGAGACCGCCTGTACGCAAGGTTCGCAGCATGCCTTTGCCGGTTTCCTTGTCCGCTATCTTGCGAATCTGCACCCAGTGGCCGACAAATACCTGGCCCTGGGTGGTGCGTACGCTGGCCCGCAAGCCTTCGCCATTGTAGGTCGCGAACGCACCATCCGCTTCGGCATTCGTCTTGAATGGCCCAATGGTTACGCAGGATCGACCGACGACCGCGGCAAGATCTGAGGGCTTGCCGGAACCAAGGACGGCTCCAACGCTGGTGGCAGATGCTGCTACTGGCGGGCTGGATACTTCAAGTGGTGGCCCAAGCCGCGATTCATCGACGACTGCAATGCCGGTTTCCGGCGGCTCTTCTGTCAGGAAACCCCAAACGAAATACAGGATATTGGCGAGTATCAGAAGTAGCAGCAGGTTTTTCATTTCTCGCTCTGTATCGTTGTTGCCAGGCCCTGTAGTACCAAATGCGGGCGGTGAATTACGTTGCTATTCAGTTGCTTAAGAATGCGCGAGGCGTCACCGCCGGTCAAGACGATTTTCGGCCTCATTCCAGCGCTGCGGACTCGCTTTGCGGCTCTTTCGATAGCTCCACAGGCCGCTGTTAGCGCACCATAGGCGATGGCGTCGTCCGTGTTTTTGCCAAACACTCCCAGGCGGTCGCCCGGATCTCTTGATTTTCGGGTCGCCGGTGCGATGCCACTGGTTTTGTTTCGCAACGATTCACCCATCATACGGATACCCGGAATAATCTGCCCGCCGAGGTGCTGCCCGCTTCGATCGACCACATCGATGGTCATGGCCGTACCGGCATCAACGATACACAAAGCCGATCGAAATTCATTCCATGCACCTATCATCGCAATCCAACGGTCAACGCCCAGGCTGCGCGGTTGTTTGTAGCCCGTCGTCACTCCAAATGCCTGCTTCTCACAGTGTGCGAAACGCAAATCAGTGCCACAGTGCAGCCCGATTACGCCACTGAGTTTTGTTGCAAACCCTGTGCCGGCGACGTTACTCGCGACCGCGTGCGTTACAATTCGGGGAAGCCGGGTCGTCAGCGCGGCGAAACCGCTATCGTGAATTTGCTCGTGCGTGAGGCTGCCTGACTTACTTATTCGCTCACCGGAAAAATATCCCCATTTGAGGCGCGTGTTTCCAACATCGAAAAGAAGTGCCCGGACATCGTTCATGGAGCCTTTCCATCCCTCTCAAGAAGCACGACCGTTCCGGAAATGGCGCGCTCGATAGCGCCATCCGTGCGAATCAGCAATGCTCCGTCGTCATCAATGCCGCACGCAATGCCATCCAGAACTCCGTCATTGCTTGCCACCCGAACCGCTTTGTCAAGAAGCCAGTCAAACATTTTCCACCGCTCTTGAAATGGAGAGAATCCACGATCATCAAAACTTATTAGCGCAGCAACCGTATGTTCGATTATAGATTTCGCAATCAACGTTCTTTCTGGCATTTCCTCTATCGCCTGGCGCAGGTCAGAAACCCGACCAATGCTTGCCGTAATGCTGTCGAATTGCTCGCCAAAATCCAGGTTCAGACCAATACCCGTGACGACGGTTGCTGTCCCGCCTTTTGCGCCCTGCGTTTCCGTCAGAATCCCCCCGAGCTTGCCATCGTTTAAAACAAGGTCATTCGGCCACTTGAGCCTGCAACTCGCGCCCAACTCATTCAGTGCTTCGGCGACTGCAATTCCAACCGCAAGCGTGAGGCAGGAAAAATGCCGCGGCATTTTCGAGAATGTATAAGCACATGACAAATAAATTCCTGCCAGTCGTGGTGACTCCCAGACATTTCCCCGCTGGCCACGACCCGCGGTTTGATGATCGGCTATCGCGATACGACAACGACCCTGTCCCGGTGCCGCCTGATTCAGGAGATAGCTGTTAGTCGAGTCGATTTCCGGAAAGACTTCAATGACATCTATTCGGGCTCTTACGTCGTCGTCAACCGCGGCGTACAGACGCTCGCCGCTAGTCTTTTCCATCGCCAGAATTTCGGCCTCCACCGCGGAAGATCATCAGGCGAGTGTTCTTCGGTTCAGTGCCTTTGCGCATTCGAATGATATTCGCCCTGTGGCTGTATAGCATGTAAAGGGCCATGGCCAGACAGTAGTAAAAAAGCGCCTGATCATGCGGCAGTCTGGTCATACCAAGATAAATAGGCGCAACGATAGCTGTCGTCATGGTGGCAAGACCGACGTAGCCGAACAGCACCAGCATCCACGCCCAGATCAGGAGTAGTGGCAATACTATTTCAGGTGCGAGAACAATGAGCGTGCCGATAAGAGTGGCCGCACCCTTGCCACCTTTGAATTTGTGCCAGACCGGCCAGACATGGCCCACTACAGACGCTGTCGCGCAACCGAGTGTCAGCCACCCGGCGGTGCTCGCCGGATCTGCATCGGTAAATGGCAGATCAATGCCGGGAATGACGGCTGTTGCAAGTATGCCTTTGCCGACATCAATAACAATCACGCCAACCGCAAACAGCCATCCCTGGGTCCGCAACGCATTTGTACTGCCGGCATTGCCGCTACCCATCGTGCGGATATCCACGCCACCGCGCAGATAACCCATGATCATCGAACCCATCACTGATCCAACCAGGTAACTCAGGAGTAATTTGCTGCCCGGATCCAGCATTTTTCGATCTGCCTTTTGTACAAACAATTGCCGGCATTGTAGCATCGGAAGTCAAAGCCTATGAGCCAATTGCCAATACCTATTTTCGTCAATCCCACAGCAGGGCGCGGTCGCGCGGGCCGTAACATTTCGTCGTTGAGCGGCCTGTTGTATGCCAACGAAATCGATCACGAAATCATCGAGAGTCGCGATCGCGGGGACATCGAAAAGCAGGTTCAGATGCAAATAAATGACGGCGCGGAGCGTGTAATCGTGGCCGGCGGCGACGGCAGCATTCATGAAGCCGTGAACGGTGTATTGCTGGCAGAACTTCCCGCCGCATTGGGCGTAGTTCCGATGGGCACCGGAAACGACTTCGCCAAAGCCTGTACGATGCCGCCGCACTGGGAAGATGCCGCAATCTTGCTTGCCGATCGCATTCGCAGCAACGCACCAAATCACCAGATCGATGTCGGCCAGATGAATGATCGTTATTTCGCCAACAGCGCTGGCATCGGGTTCGATGCCAAGGTCACCCGCACGGCCGAAGGTATCCGTCTGCCGATAGGCGATCTTGTCTACCTGATCGCGGTTTTCCAGGCCATGTGGGAGGGCGTCACGACACCCGAGCTACGTATCGATTACGGTAGCGACTCATACTCCGGCAAGCTGACGCTTGCCAGCATCAGCAATGGCGACTGGGTGGGCGGTATGTTCCAGATCGCTCCGATGGCACGAAACGATGACGGCGAACTGGAACTGATATTCGCGAAACCAGTCAGCAACTGGAGACTGCTGACTCTGATCCCGCGACTAATCCAGGGCACCCACATTGGCCAACCTGAAATTGTTCATGCGCCGATCCGGCATTGCGAAATCGTTGCCACTGCGCCAGTGGCGTCGCATCTGGACGGCGAGGTACAGCCAATGCATTCGGAGTTTTCGATTCAAATCATCGAGAACGGCTTACGCTTGCTCTAGAGCATTATCGGTAGCGAGCCACGAACGTTTTCGCTCCTCTGCAGCCGCAGAACTATCAGGCTCTTCAGTCAGGTAACAAGTATCCGCCGGTGGTGACTCCATGGTTACGATGAACCTGATCAACTCATCCCGACGAAACACGGTCAGCACAACCTTGTCACCGGGGTGGTATTCGCGCAGCCGGCTATCGATGTTGCCTACCGTTAACTGCAGGTTATCCAGTGCAACCGCGAAATCCCCGGCGGCCAAGCCAGCTTTCTCCGCCGGACTGTCAGCATGTACTATTCTAAAAACGTCACGACCGCCCCGCGCCACCAGTTCGGCGCCGAGCCAGGTTATCGAGATCTTCTCGACCTTACCAATTTTTCCGCCGGCATCCCGCCGTCCTTGCGATGGTCTCAGGTGATACTCAATGCCAACGTCGCGCAGCAATGGACCAAGTGACAGATCGGTGGTGCCCCGAACATGTTTCTCAAAAAAGCCCGAAAGATCCAGCCCGGAAACCTCCGCAGCAACGGACTCCAATCCGCCTTCCGTCATACCCTCGCCCGTTTCGCCGAATCGCCGCCAGCATTCGTGCATTACGTCATCAAGAGATATCTTGTTTTCGCTCTTGGTCCGGAGTGTCAAATCAAGTGCGAGCGCAATCAGAGACCCCTTGGTGTAATAGCTGACAATGGCGTTATTTGCATTTGACTCCTGCTTGTAAAACTTCGTCCACGCGTCAAAACTGGACTCTTCAACGCTTTGCCGGAATCGACCACTGCCACGAATAACGCGAGTAATGGTTTGACCCAGCAACTCCAGGTAGCTATCGGCCGATATCAACCCCGAACGAACCAGTGCCAGGTCATCGTAATACGATGTTATGCCTTCAAAGACCCAAAGCAGGCCGGTGTGCGATTCAGTCCGCAGGTCGTACGGCGTAAATACTGCGGGCTTCATCCGCTTGATGTTCCACAGGTGAAAATATTCGTGGCTGCAAAGCCCGAGAAACTTCCTGTATCCGTCGGAAACCCAGTCCTCCCCTCTATGCGGAAGGTCTTTGCGACTGCAGACGAGGCTGGACGACCAGCGATGCTCAAGTCCACCATAACCATTACCGAGAACCGACAGGAGGAACAGGTAGCGATCAAGATCTGCCGGTTTTCCCAAAAGTTGCATGTGCGTGTCGCATATTTTCGCCAGGTCATGGCAGACCCGGCCCATGTCAACCCTGCTTTGGCCATTAATGGCGATCGCGTGCGGGATACCACCTGCCTCGAATTCGCCGATCGTCAACTGACCAATCTCAAACGGGTGGTCGATCAATTCATCGTAGTTGTCAGCGCAGTAAACACCAAATGCATACTGTTCCTCTTGCAGCGACCGCATAGATGTTGCAACACGCCAGTCCTGACCCACGGGCTCCGGCGGTCGCAGTAATTCGACTTCGCATTTCATCTGCTGCTGGCCATCAACCCGCAGAAAAACGCAAACACCATTGAAGTAGGCGTGCGTCGTGTCAAAGTGCGCACCACGGACGCTAAGGTCATATGCGTAGATTTCTGCAATTACCGTAACCGGAGCATCGCAGGGCTCGGCCAGCCAGCTGCTTTTGTCGGTTTTTTGCAGCTCGATTTCCCGGCCTTCGGATTCCGCTCGAATCATGACGACGTGGCGGGCGAAGTCCCGGATCATGTAGCTCCCCGGTATCCAGGCCGGCATGGAGAACAGCTGGCCAGCCGGATCCGGATTGGTAACAGTCAGCGTTACCTCGATTAAATGCGCACCGGGGTTCTTCGGAAATACGGTATAGCGATGAGGAATGGACACGATCTCAGCCCCGCTGGTCTATTCGCGAACTGGTTCGATCAGCTTCAGCGTCAGACATTTTGTTGAGCCACCTGCTTTCAGAAACTCGGATACCTCTGATTCCACAACTTTGAAACCGGCAAGCATCAGCCTGGCTTTGAGCGGGTCGGATGCCTTGTTCAGTATAACCGTGTCGCCGATATTCACCGCGTTGCAGGCAAAGTTACCAGCGTCCGCGGTATCAACAACAATTCGTTTGTGCGGTGGAACACGCGACTCGATCGCGATCCGGGAATCGAAATCGAACGCAGGCGGATGGTACATCAGGAAGCCGCCTGTCAGCGGACAGAAGCAGGTATCAATGTGGTAGAAGCGTGAGTCGGTCAGTTGGATGGAGACAAGATCGACATCGAAAAATTTCTGTATCTCCTTGTGTGCTTCAATTTCGGTGCGAAACCCGTGTCCTGTCCACAACCAGGGGCCGCCGCGGTCAAACAAGCAGTCACCGGCACCCTCAAACCCCAGCTTTTCGTCGAGATCGAGCAACTCAAATCCGTTGTCCCTGAACCACTTCTTGAAATGCTGCTCCTCCGGGCGACGCTCGTGCGGCATGAAGTGACTTGCGATCGCTTTGTTGCCATACACAACGCCCGCATTTGCAGTGAACACCATATCCGGCAGATCCGGCTGCGGATCCATGGTCATTACATCGGCTACCTCACTGATCGCCTCTTTAAGTGCATTCCACTGCCGCCTCGCCAGGTCGATATCCAGAGAAGTCTCATGCCCTGCCATCCACGGATTGATCACGTACTCCACCGTGAAAAAATCCGGCGGGCACATCAATATTTTGTCGCGAAATGTTGCCAAGACCTAAGCTCCCTCGTATTCACAAGACGGTTCATAATAAAACACGGGAGCCATGATACATGGCTCCCGTGTGTGTGTAACGAGGTGCTATTTGATTCTGGCTCTACTGTCTCTCGCCCAGATGCATGAGTGGCAACGGGCTTGGACTCGAACCGTCCATGAAATAAATTTTGGCTGCCGGATCCTTCGAGATCGCCTTCAATGCTTCCAGCGCCTGCAACTGAATATAAGCGGTATTACTTCCAATCGCCTTGTTGATCTGGGTGATCTCGTAAGCCGTCGCGTCCGCAAGCGTTGTCTTGCGCTGGGCTTCCGCTTCGGCCGCCTGACGACCTGCCTCGGCTCTCGCCACCTGCTGTTGCAACTGAGTCCGTACACGCTCGAGTTCTGCACGCTCCTGCTCCACTGCCTGCTCGCGCTCTTTCTTTTTCTCGATTGCCTGTACAATGAAAGGCGGCAACGCGATGTCACGAATCAACACTGCCGATACCTCTATACCTTTTGGCGCCAGATAGTCTCTGAGGCCGTCCGTCAATCCTGTTTGCAGCGCTTCCTGGGTCTCTTCCAGGAAAAAGTCCTCGGCCCGTTTGATGCTTTTTCCCTGCTCGCGGAGCAATGAACGCAGTTTTGGCTTCAGGTGCACTTCCACCGCCTTGGCGACATTACCTGTCTGCTCAAGTATGTCCGGCGCCATGCTGCCGATGATTCGATACTGAACGCTAACGTCGAGTTTGGTTTGCAACTGATCCTGACTGGGCACATTGGCCGATTCCAGGTGCGTTTGCTGCCTTGCGTCAAACACGACCCAGCGATACAGGGGGTTTACGGGAATATGCAGGCCTTGTGTATAACCCTCGGCCTGAACATTACCGAAAAGAGTTGCGACACCGACGTGTCCAGGCGGAATGGTCTTGTAAAAATTCGAGCCAAGCAGTATCACCAGGCCGACCACAACAATTATAACCGGGGCGCTTTTTTGAATTTTTGAACTCACCATGAATCTCTCCCATCGGGTAAATATAAAAAAGCTTTTTGGATATGAGGCCAAAAAACCGAAATGCAAGGCCCTGACTTATCAGGATCGCGGCAAATGTATCTCGGCAAGCATGCAACGTACGCTTCCGCCGGCGGAATCCTCGATCGTGTGGATGTCCGCATCCACGATCGTACCGTGTTTTTCAATGGTATCCAATTGATCCTGCGTCAGTGACTCGCGGGCGCGGGTGGACATTGCAATCAATCGTTCGCCGCTCGCGGCACGAAGTTCGAGCATGTTTCCTGCAAACGCTTCGAGCTGCTCGTGAGTCAGCATTACTATTTCGTGTCCTGTATCGGCCAGCCGCTGCAGGACCGCTTCGCGCTGCTCCGGGCGAGTGATCGTATCCGCACAGATTACGGCCAGCGATTCTCCTACATTCATTAGTACGTTCGTGTGATATATCGCCGTGCCATCTTCATCCACTGCATCGAACGCAATGATGTCGTAGTCCATTCGCTGTGCAAATTCCCCCAGAACATCAAGATGCGTGCGTGATGACAGACAGGCATATGCAACGCGATTAACACGATCCAGAACCATGCTGCCAGTGCCCTCAAGATAGTGGCCCTCATCTTCGTGGGACGAAAAATCAATAATTTCGGATACCTGGAAGCCATGGTCGCGAGACAGGCCGTCAATAATGTCCTGACGTCGTTCGGTACGCCGATTGGCTGCTTCCATCGGATACAACACAACTGTGCCATCCGCATGAAAACTGACCCAGTTGTTGGGGAAAATAGAGTCCGGAGTGTGCGGTTCCGCCGTGTCATCGATGCGTATGACGGTTACGCCGTTTTCTTCCAGCACGCGCCCAAGCGCTTGAAATTCAGCGGCAGCCGAGCGTTGCTGCTGTTCCGGCGAGGCTTCCTGGGTGACCTGAAAACGATTCGATTCAGCGGTCAACGGATTGCTCTCGAATCGCGCCGGCCTGATCATGAGCACGGCACTGGCCAGTTGTGATTCGCTGTTTGAGGTCATAAGGTAGGGGCTTGGCGCAGACAATGTGCAGAAATATTTCCTGCGGAGAATTATGCGATGAATCGTCAGATTCTGAAAGACTTTATGGCCGCCGTCCAGAATCCGGCCTGGATCTGTTTCTTTTGGCTTGGCCTCACTGTGGGTATATCGATCATTGCAGTGCCAGCGATTTTTACGGCGCCATCCGTCGCCCGGCCGCAAGCGCTGGATGTGGCAAGCGCTATATTTGCGGCGTCAAGCCGCGCAGAAATGGTCGCGCTGGTGCTACTGCTGGTTGTCGTCAGGTTTTCCGGGCGCGCGAGAAGCCTGTGGGCTTTTGCGGGTGTGCTCACGCTGATCGTATTAGCGCAATCGGCATGGTTAATGCCGGAGCTGGCGGCACGCGCTCAACTGATCGTAGCTGGCGTGGAGCCAGGCCCATCCTCGGCGCATGCTATCTACGCGGTACTCGAGATCATCAAGGTATTGCTGCTCATCGCGCTTGGATTTCGTACGCTCCGGTAGCGAGTGCGTGAGCGACCCAGCCGCGAAAACAGCATGTTGAAGTCTAACTAATCGATGCCGGCCTTTGTTTGATCTCATCGAACCAGCGGCCCAGGTGCGGCCGATCTTTTGCAACATCCAGCTTTAGCCAGCCCGCGAATTCCAATGTAACGAAAGCGGTGATGTCTGCCAGCGTGACCACATCGCCCGCAACGTACCTGTTCGCACTGAGCTGACTGTCCATTCGATCAAAAAACTGCTCAATCCGGGTCATACCGCGTTCGACCAGCTGCGGCAATTGCTCAAATTCTTGCGGACCGGTAAGCGCCCGATTCTTGAATCCTTTTGACTTGTTTCGAAATACTTCTGCAATGGCGGCGAGGCCTTGTTGTTCGATTTTTGTGTTCCACATTGTCACCAGCGCTCTATCCTTCGCGTCCCCTCCCATCAGGATGGGTTCGGGCTGCGTTTCTTCGAGGTACTGGCAGATGGCGAAGACCTCTGACAACACCGTCCCGTCATCGAGTTTGAGTACCGGCACCGTGCAATCCGGATTGATCGCGCGAAATGAATCAGAAAACTGCTCACCGGTGCGAAGGTCGATTTGCTGGGTATCAACGTCGATGCCTTTTTCGGCGAAAAAAATACGTACGCGTCGGGGGCTCGGCGCCGTGGTGCAGTCATAAAACTTCATAGCAGGATCCTGGATTTCCGATGTAGCGGCTATTTAGCATAGAATCCTCGATTGAACGACAGGACGAACCCATGCTTCCTCTTGAATACTGGATTATTGTTGGCGTTACCGCAATGGCGGTCGTTGCTTGCGTCTCGGTGCATTACGAGGGCTTGCGACTGCTAAATCGCCAGCGAATCAGCGGCATTAACGATCGCCATCGGATCATCATCATGATCCTGGGCATCATGATGCTGCACATGGCCGAGGTCTGGATTTTCGGTGTTACCTATTACCTGTTGCTGCTCGATGGTAATTTCGGAAGCTTCCATGGAATGACTTCCATCGAATTATTTGATTCCGTCTACTTCTCCGCTACGGTATTTTCAACCCTGGGTTTCGGCGATATTGTGCCGATTGGGCCGATTCGTTTTGTAACCGGGACAGAATCCATCGCAGGCCTGACACTGATTACCTGGTCGGCATCGTTTACTTTTATGGAAATGATGAGACGCGGAGACAAAAAGAGTGATTAACGATACTCAGAACGCATTTACTGCAGAGCGGCAAAGTCTGCAGGCGAAAGACGGGCGCCGAATTCTCATTGACATCTGGAGCCCATCGCAACCCAGGGCACTCATTCATCTGTTCCATGGGCTGGGTGAGCACCCTGCCAGATACGAGCGCTTCGCCAACCACTGCAATGAACTGGGATTTGCCGTCGCTGCCCATAACCATCGGGGACACGGTGAAAACTGTCCGGAAGACGAGCTGGGTCATTACGATGACAAAGACGGTTGGGACAAGGTTATCTCCGACGCCGCACTCGTACAGGACGAACTCATCCGTCAGCTGCCCCATATTCCGGTCATATTGCTCGGTCACAGTATGGGTTCATACATTGCCCAGAGCTTTTTTGATGCGCGGACATGGATCGGTGTCTGCTCTTGTATTGTCTGCAACCTCGTTCAATTCGCGCCTGCAACTCCGAATTGGACACTGGCTTGCTGCATTCGAATCCATGCGTGGCGGCAAGCGCAACAAGAGTGCATTGCTGAACAAAATGGGCTTTGGTGAGTTCAACAAGCCGTTCGAACCGAACCGAACGGATTTCGACTGGTTGAGCCGTGACGAAATCGAAGTCGACAAATATGTGGCAGACCCGCTCTGCGGCGCCGACTCCTCAAGTGGCCTTTGGTTTGACCTGACCGGTGGTTTGCTTGAGGTCTCGTCATTGAAGGCGCTGCGCAAGATCCCTGCTGACATGCCGGTGCTGATCACAGGCGGTTCCGACGATCCGGTTGGCGGACAGAAAGGACTTACTCTTCTTGCCAAAAAATACGAAGAAAGTGGCCATACGAACACCACGCTGAAAATCTACGAGAGCGGTCGTCATGAAATGCTGAACGAAACGATTCGCGAAGAGTTTAGCCAGGATTTGACACAGTGGATGACCGAGGCTGTGCTCACTCAAAACGCATGACGATGCCAGCGTAATAGTTGCGGATGGGTGCCGGCTCGAAAAATCGTCCGCCAAATGCGTTGATGCGAATATTGCTGTTGTAGGACTCGTCAAACAGGTTGTTTATGCCAAGGTAGGGTTCCACCTGCCATCGCCCCAACACACCCCGATATCCGAACCGGAGATTGCTGACCACGTAAGACGGAACATTTACATCGTTTGCATTGTTCGCATAGAGATCGCCGGAGTAGTTAATCTCGAACGTACCGTAAAGATTCTTTTCATTGTCGTAAGTCAGGCTTGCGTACGCGAAGTGGCGAGGCAAACCGGGCAAATGCTTGCCAGAAAAATCGTTGCCATTGTCGTCTGCAAATTCGTCAAACGTAAAATCCGACCAGGTGTAAGACAATTCTGCCTGAAATCCTGATTCCCATTTCCACCTCGCCATCGTCTCAATACCGTTTCTGGAGGACTTCCCTGCATTTGCGAAAAACGTTCGGCCGGGAAATGCAGCCAACTCGAACGGAACCAACTCATCATCCAGGCTGATGTGAAACACTGCCAGCTCATAGTAGAGCGAATCGGCGGAGCGCTTGAATCCGATTTCGTAGTTCAACGCCGTCTGCGCAACCAGTGAATCGTTAAATCCGCCACTGCCATCCGGGTTGGCGAGCTCTGTTGTTGTTGGTGTGTCAAACGACGTGCTGAACGAGGCAAACATAACACCGGCTGCAAATTCATAATTGATTGCGAGAGATGAGCTCAGCTCATCAAAATCGATAGCCCCGGAGTCGTCTCCGTTCGCAAGGAAATTGTCGCGAACGTCGTATGAAATGCGATCGTATCGCAGACCGCCACGCATACTCCATGACTCGTTCCATCGGTACTGCCCATGCAAATAGATACCCGTGCTGTCGACTTTTTCGTCCTGGTCGAAAACCAGGTTACCGATGACACCCGTATTGTTGTCAAAACGCTGCCGGTGGTCGTCCTGACGGTCGGCGTCTAACCCGATGGTCCAGTTTAAAGAGTCGTTTTTCAGGGCACTGGCGCTGTATTGAATGCCCGCTCCATAAAAAAACCGATCAAGGTCAACCGCACCACCCGATACAAACGGCAGGCGATTGGAGAAGTCTCGCCAGACGTAATAGTTCCGAATGACCAGATCGCTATCTTCTCCCTTGTGGCGATAATGAAATCCTGCGCGCTGTTGTGAAATCGCTTCACCGGCGTCGAATAATACGTTCCGAGCTCTCGCGGACGTTGGATCGTTCTCCGCCTGTACCGCGTCAACGCCACCCGGGTCCATGGCGACCGGCTGATCCATATGATTCAGTGAAACGATCAACCTGTCTATTTCGGAAATATCAAAACCGAATTTGCTGTTGACAAGATCGCCTTCTGCGCGTGAATGATCGCGGTAGCCATCTATTTCTTTACGTGACAAGTTGAGCAGAAAATCAAGCTTCGAAAATTCACCCCCGGTCTTGACCTGGTACTGTCGGAACCCGAAATCGCCCACCGCCACTTTCCCTTCGACGAACGGCTGTGTATTGCCGAGCTCGCTCTGCACCGCAATAACTCCGCCCGATGCGTTACCGTATAACGATGAAGCCGGTCCCCTGAGAACTTCAATCCGCTCGGCGGAGCCAATATCAATGCTGTCAAGCTGCGCCTGGCCATCGGGCAGCGTTTCAGGAATTCCATCGACGAAGATCCGGATACCGCGTATACCGAAGCTCGATCGTGCACCGAAGCCACGCAGGGATATGCGCAAATCCTGGGCAAAGTTGTAGCGGTTCTGCATATACAAACCAGGAATACCGGCCAGCGCTTCGTCCAGGGCCAATTGCTGTGTCGCGTTTTGAATTCGACCCGTATCCGCCACTGAGATTGACCGCGCCACACTGGAAATCGATGATTCCCGGCGAGTTGCCGTTACGACGATTTCGTCCAGCTCCGTTACATCCGGTTGCCCGGCAAGTGACAGGCCGGCGACTACAATCGCAAACATCCTACTCTGCCGCTTCTGCTTCCTGGCTGGCTGACTCAAGCGGTCTGTACTTGAAGTGGGCGCCGGAATAGGAAAATTCAGCCATCAATCCAAACCGGTTAACTGCGAACAAGGCAACACCGTCGTTGTAGGCTGGCGTCCCGGACATACCGAACGTCGCTACATCAATTCCAGCCTGCCCGAGAAACTGCATCTGGCTTTTCTTGTAGTCGTCGAGTGCCGCCTGATCCTTGAAGAAGACGATCATGCTGAAATACTTGGCGCCAAGTTGCAGGCCGGATGAGAACTGAGAAAAACTGGTCTTGCCGATCAACTTATCGCCTTCCACGACCAGCCCCCTGCCGTAGGCACCACCGAAACCAATGGCAACGCGGGTTATACCGGGGATGATGGCGTAGCCATGAGCCTGTTCAAAATAGGATTCGATCTGTGGCATTTTGTCGCGAAATTTTGCAAGTGCCTTTGCCGCTTTGGCTTGCCGCTTGTCAGATGTATCTGCCTGCCAGTCCGCACTGACCGGCGCACTCAGAAAGCTCGCAGCGATCGCACCCAATATGAGTAATCTCTTTTTCATTATCCTGGTCATCGTCGCACACACTCCAGATGAGCTGTAAACCAGTCTGCCCCGCCGGACACATCGCCGAGCAAATTCGAGGTGCCAAATATTCCGGACCGGTGAACAAGGGTTACGCCGGCATAACAGTCTTGCAGCCATTTTGCTTTGGACATTCGTCGCAACGGAAAGTCGACCTGCAATTCGAGGTAGTTCAGAAACCGCGAGGTGTTGCCGCCTTTAGCGTTCTGTTTACTCTGCTCCGCGAGCGGCACCTTTTCTGCGTAGGACATACCAAAGCCGAAGCCCCAGCGGAAAACCTCATCGCCACTCCACGGCGAATATCCCTTGCCCATCGCCATGATATAGGCCGCGTAACTAAAGAAATTTTCGTCAGAGGTGAAAAGTCCATCCGATGTTGTGACATCCTTTTCGAAATGCCTGAAAATAGCCAGCTTGCCTAAGTAGTCGACCCGCTTGCCATCTGTTAGAAGGCGTCCCACGGTAAAGCCCGCGATATTGGTATCGACGACATCGCTCTTGGCGATGTCGCCCTGATCAAGAGCACCAATAATGTTTTCCTGAGCCTGGTAGCCGTAGTTCACGCGCCAGGACCACTCGCTGACTCGATCCTCCCCAGCGACGGGCGTTAGCACGTTGCCGAATACATACGTGCCACCGACAAACGCCTGGGAAAAATTCGGCTCCTCCACCAGCGGGCTGTTTTCGACCGCTTTGTCCGAACCACCGAAACCAATATTGCCGAACAGCAGGATTCGGTCCGTCATCTGCCAGGACGTATTCAGCCCAAGAATAAAGTACTGTGCGTCGCCGACATCATATGCCGGGATTGTTCCTGATGCTGCAGCCTCGCTCTCGCTAACACCGAAATAATAGTTGGAAAGATTCTCGTTTTGATACCCCCACGTGACAAAGGGCGAGAACGACCAGGCTCCGCGGATGAAATTGTATCGATAACTTAGCTGAACCTCCTGGCCGTTGTGATTGTTCAGCGTATCGGTCACCCAATCGAGCGTGACATCGCCAAACCAGGACGTATAACTTGCTGTCAGGCCTGCGTCCAGGGTTTGGTGCCGACGTTCCAGCCCGTCAAAAATGGAGTCCTTACTCGTATCCAGCTGCTGAAAACGCCATCGCGCCAGTGCGCTGAATGAGAACTTCTCGTTCCTGAATATATGGATGCCGCCCGATGTGCCACGCGCAAACAGGTATTTGCCTTCGTAAAGGTACAGCGGGATGAGGTCCAGTGGAACCTCATCGCTCTCCCCCGAGCTGATGTATTGATTTCTGCCGAAGCGGAAACCACCACCCAGGCCCGTCGTGCCCGGCGGCGCATTGAAAAACGGGATTCTGGCGACTTCCTGACCGGCCAGGGCGGGCGCGGCAGTGGCCAACAGCGTCGCAGCCAACAATACCCGCCTGAATATAACTCGGATCATGCCTGGCATATTTCCTGTCTGTGGATTGTCTATGTAGTGGGGGCGACAAGGCTAACACGCTGCTACAGTATCGGGCCACCCGAATGCGAGGCGTCAAACCACTATTGACAACAGCAGGGGCAAGATCGACCATGGCCGCAAGAAGAAGGTCGCCGGCAATTGGAATTTGTACCTCGTTTCCCGGTCATAGCCGGCGCATAACAACGATTTAGCATTTAAGAACATGAGGTTAAGAAAAATGAAAATTGCAATTATTATCGCCACGATTGCTGCGTTGGCACTTGGCGGATGCGCCGCCAAAGAATCAGCAATCCAGACTGGGCCGGATGCCGAGGTCACTTTTGACGGGTTGAACAGGGTCGATAACTCGGCATTTACAGACGCATGGGCCGATCCGGACATCGATTTTTCGCGCTACAACAAGTTTATTGCTGGCGGCGCGGTGTTTGAATTCCGAGCTGTAAAGAAGTCGTCGAGAACCACTCGCGCAGGCTCTTCCAGTAGCGAGTTCTGGATTGACGATGCCTCGAGAGCAAAACTTGAGGAAGAAGTCTCAGCGGTATTCCAGGAGGAGCTTGCAAAGAGCGAGCGATTCACAGAAACCGATACGCCAGGGCCGGATGTAATAATCATTCGCGGTGCTCTGCACGATATCGTGTCGCGTGTGCCGCCAGAGTATATCGGGCGTAGTGATATCTACCTGAGCTCGGTGGGCGAGGCAACGATCGTTCTTGAGGTTGTTGATTCCATGAGTGGCGAAGTCATCGCTCGTGCGGTCGAACGCCGCGCAGCCCAACGTGCCGGAGGTCAGGCCATGTTATCCAACACGGTAACAACGTGGGCTGAAGTGCGTCGCATGGCACGCAGGTGGGCAACCAAGCTACGAGACGGTATGGACTCGATACCCACAGAATAATAACCGTTTTGGCATGATCAAAAGCCGCACTGATCCAGTGCGGCTTTTTTGTTGCCTGATTCCTTGCCGGCGGCATAGTAGCCGCGGTAAAACAGATCAGGTAACGTCGTCGTCGCCACAACCGGTCAGTTCCGAACCGTGGCGTACGCGTTCTTCCTCGATTCGAACTTCAGACAGTTTGTAACCAACGTAATACTTGTAAATGCTGCTTACGTATGTGACGGTCTCACGCCCGATTCGTCGCCCGGCAATAATTTCCACGTTGCCAAACCACAGGTTTCGATCCAGCCCGTTTTCCGCGGCTTCCCTGCGCAGCTTCGCTACACGTGCCGGGCCAGCATTGTAAGCTGCAAGACTGAAAATCCAGCGATTCATGTCGTCCATTCCGTCCGAGAAGTAGCGGTCTTCCAGAAATCGCATGTATTTCGCACCGGCGTGGATATTGTTTTGCAGTACGGTGACATCTGCTACGCCAACATTTGGATCGGCAGCAGTTGATGGCTTGATCTGCATCACACCGACAGCACCAACATGACTTCGTTTCGATTGTTTCAGGTGTGATTCCTGGTAGCCTTGTGCAGCAAGCATCAACCAGTCGTAATCGAACTCATCTCCGTATTTCTTAAACCAGCGCACGATTTCGGCCTGCTCGCCAATCCTGTTCGGCGACATGGTGCAGCGAATTCTAGAGGCGTCTGCAAGGTAACGATTAAAAGTGTCGTTGCCGACAAGCGTTCCCCGGCCGTTCTTTCGCAGGAATCGTTCGACGTATGTGGCGAGGTCTTTGCTTCGTGGGTTCATTGCCCACGCAATGACGCCATCGTCTTTAATGGAGAGATCGCCACGAACCACGATATCCGGAAAAACTTTTTTCCAGAACTCCGCTTTGTAATCATCCATTACTGTCGTCGCGATCAGCCCCGCATTCACCATCTCAAGCAGGTCTTCAGCCTCCAGCAATTCGTCGGCCCGACGAATCAAAATTGGCGCGTGCCCGTCCCTTACGAACTGTTCGTTTAATAATTGCAGATGCTCGAAATAGCTGCTTGACGCTCGAACCACGATTTCCTGTCCGGATAAATCACCTAGAACTTCAAGCGAAGGCGATGATGGCCCGGTGACGATGACTTCGTTTATGCCTTTCAGCAACGGTCTTGAAAATTGGAGCTGCTTACTTCTGGCAGCGGTGATTGTCAGATCGGCGGCAACCAGATCGCCATGTCCGTCCAGCAGGAACGGTATCAATTGATCCCGGTTGACTGGTACCGGGACAACGTAAACTTTAATGTGACGCCGCTCCAGCTCCTTATTGAGATGCGTCTCCATTTTCTGCAGCAGTTCGACAATAGCGCCGCGCGGTCTGCCGCGAACATAGTAGTACTGATAACCACCAAAAGGGACCAGCACACGAATGACCCGGCGTTCGATCATGCCATCAAGGTCTCCTTGCCACGGTTGCCACAGCGTGGCCATGGGTTCGGGCAGGATGTCGGCGACGGCCGGATACTCCTCCAGCATTTCCTCCGGTGCCGGCTCCTCTTCCACAATTACCTGGGATGATTGCTGCGGATCTTGATCGAGCGTCGGCTCCTGTCCATTGGTGTCATTGCTGCATGCAGCCACGAAGAGCCAACCCAGTACGGCGAGCATGAATACCGTCTTGCGTGACCATCGAGTGATGAAAAACGAAACTCTCATTTTGATACCATCCATTCCCTGTCCATACTCGATGGCCAATAGCCCTCATGTTACTATAAACGCCGGGTTCATCAGGTTCTTGCATCATGCTTTCATCAGGAAACATCTTGCTATGAAACAGATCCGCCAACTCACCCGGCCTTTTGTTCGTTTGGCGGTTGTTGCGCTAACCGTAACAATCTGTATCCCGCAATCCGGTCTTGCTCAGGACCCTGATCTCCGTTCGTTACACTGGGCGTATGCGTCCTATTTCGGCACAGGCTGGTATTCGGTCGGCGACAACCGTGATGCCTACGTACTGCGGATGACGCCGCGCTGGGAATACCGGGAAGCATCGCTTGACGATGACGGCGAACGCTCAATTGGCATTTATTTCAAATTCCCGGTAACCGTCGGTCTCGACACATTGGATCTCTCAAACCTGCCGGGCGCCCTCGAACCCGACAATCTTGCAAGCCTGAGCGTAACACCTGGCATTGACATCGAAATTCCTGTTACGCAACGATTTACGCTACGACCTTATGCTGCAGTAGG
>PVMS01069475.1_pt1 | contig 21040 bp, 21 predicted proteins | sample 1853461 | NCBI WGS metagenome assembly PVMS01 (sample SAMN08582032, study PRJNA380276) | Marine sediment metagenome, whole genome shotgun sequencing project. | isolation source: ocean sediment barecode stripped | collected 2017 | reverse complement strand
GACAATTTTGGTTACGGCGAGATCGGCGTTTATGGTGGCGGCGTCTTGCGCGGGGCACCAACGCCCAGAATTGACAGCATCGCCGCTGAGGGTTTCCAGCTAACCAATTTCAATGTCGAAGCGAGGTACGCGACGGCGTACACTCCGCTTCGACATTGAAATTGGTTAGCTGGAAACCCTCAGCGGCGATGCTGTCAATTCTGGGCGTTGGTGCCCCGCGCAAGACGCCGCCACCATAAACGCCGATCTCACCGTAACCAAAATTATCCATAACGACTAGCACGATGTTTGGCTTGTTATCACTATCTGGAGCTGCCAGGGCCAGTGGAACTGACGCAATAAGGACTAACAGGAATACGGGGATTCTTAGGATGCGAATATACTCAAACATTGTGGTCTCCTGTGGCGCAGCTTTCTCATATAGCTGGTGCAACAAGGAATTGCACGAATTATTATTGACGTTATACAGTAGATGATTGCAAACGGTCGCTTTGGGTCATCAGCGCACCCGAGCACCATTCTAGTCCAGTACCCTCTTTCGGGTGCATAACAGACGTTCAAAGCGGGGGCATGGTTTTATCGGATGTCGATCTGATCGCCACTACACTCGCGTATGTCGAAACCCAGTATGGGACGCAATAGGTCAATGGGATTTTCCACAGCGTATCCAGGGGCAGGTCGCCGGCCAGCAACAAATCGCCTTGATTGATCGCGATGAGAATCGTGCCAACGATTGCGCCGACCCGCAGACCTCGTAACACCACGTCTCTTCGCCGCGCAATTTTCAACCATGAAGTCATCTTATTTGCTTCTTGCTATGCTGCGCACTCTTTTTGCTCAGCTCCTTGTGACCATTCTGGATGAATACCGGCCTCGCGGACAAGCGTAGATTCGTACTGGTGCTCGGCTGCCTGACCGGCATTGCCGCAGTAACGATCGACATGAGCCTGCCAGCATTTCCGGAGATGGTTCGGAGCCTCGCGACCAACATGTCGACGGGCCAGAAGGTCGTCGGATTGTTCATGGCTGGCATCGCGACAGGCCAAATTCCCGCTGGGCTGATTTCAGACCGCATTGGCAGGATGCCCGTTTTATATACCGGCATCGTCATCTTCACGGCCGCCGGCGTCGTCTGTTTTGTTACCGACAGTATCGAACTCATGCTTCTGGCGCGATTCGTCCAGGGGCTCGGTGGATCGGTTGGGGTCGTCATCTCCAGAGCGATAGTCCGTGATATCTCGAGCGGCGTCCAGGCCGCGCGGCTAATGTCAGTAATGGTGATGATCTTTACTGCGGCACCCATGCTGGCACCGATTGTCGGGGCTTTTCTGGTTTTCAACTGGGGTTGGCGGGCACCGTTTATTGCCGTTGTCGTTTTTGGCGTTTTGCTGCTCCTCGGTGTCAACAGGGCATTACAAGAGACTCACGTACCCGTGCGCCGCGAACACCCGTTACGTCAGTTGCTCATGAGCTTCAGCGAATTTTTCTCCCATCGCAGAAGCCGCTTCGGCATGTTACTTGTGATCATGCCGGCCGCTGGATTCATTACGATCATAACGTCGTCTTCTGCAATAGTTTTGGAAATATACGAGTTTCCTGTTCAGTATTTCGGACTCATATTTGCCCTCTTGGGCCTGTCGGTCCTCGTCGGTTCAACGATCAGTCGGCACCTGGTTGTCGAGCACGGCATGATGCGCATGCTCGGTATCGGTTCAATAGTCGTTGGCATCGCAGCGGTGCAGATGTTGGTGATGGCCTGGATGGGACAGGCGAACTTCTGGTGGTTCTGGGGCAGTGCCTGCCTGTTCATGCTTGGCACTGGTTTCCTGCTGCCGAATGGAACCGCGTTGGCCCTGGATCCTGTGCCTCAAATTGCAGGTGCCGCGGCGTCTATTGTCGGCTCGGTGCAAACTCTTTCGATGGCCACCGGGTCACTGGTGAGTAGTGCGATGTACGATGGAACCATTCGAAATGTGACGATTTTTATGGGGATATTCGGCGTCGCGACGGCATTTACATTTCTGTTTCGCCATCTCGTGCTCGGTGATGCATCCGATGCATCACAGGAAGTTGTTAGGCCAGATCATTGAGCACCACATGTGGGCGCCCGAATTGCAGGTCAATTAGGAATTCTAGTCGAGCTCGGTGATGATGTCGCTGACTTCCTTTCTCGACTGTGTTGGTGTGATCTTGGGAAAACCATAGCGGAGAATCCCGACGACCAACTCCTGTTCCTGATCAATACCCAACAAATCGTAAAATCGCTTGTCCTCGGCGAGCGCGCTTGTGGCCCATTTCGAGCCCACGCCCGCCTCCGACAGATATAGCATCAGATTCTGCATAGCGCAGCAGCAACTTGCATAGTCTTCCCGTTGCAAAATCTCATCGTCATTTTTTTTGCAGGTGAGAACGAGCCACCCTGGAATTGCTTGCGCAGCTTTTGCCTTGAAGTTGCCCTTCGCTATATCGTTGTTCTCGGCTGTTATCTGTCGAATGAGCTCAACGTTCGCTTTCATCGCCTTTTCACCGAGCAGATAGAAGTGCCAGGGCTCTGTCAGGTGGTGGTTTGGTGCCCAGCGCGCGGCTTCAATGCCATCCAGAATTATCTGTCGGTCAACCGGCGTCTGCAGGAAGAGCGCAATGGTACGTCGGCCACGTATTCGCTCGGCAAGGCTCCGCAGGTTGCTTGATTCAGACACGCTCAATAATCATCCGGAGTCATACGTGTTGCCAAGACGCAGGCCAACGTACGCCCACAACAATGCCACGCCCGCGCCGACGATCGCGATTGCGCCCATGCCGAGCCCAACGCTTGTCGTAAGCAGTGCGAAGACCCAACTCGCAAGCACGTCACCGCCTCTGTAGACGACGATGTCGACGACTTGCTTGGTCTTGAAACGGTCTTCGCGGCTGACGAGCGTGTACAGCATTTCGCGCCCCGGACGAGTGATGGAATAGTTGCCCGCTTTAAGCACCACCCATGCTCCGATCACGACAGCCAGCACCGGGTTTACGAAAACAACGGCGAGTCCCAGTGCGACCAATACCGGAACCACGGCAAGCGTCTTGCCAACACCGATGCTGCTTGCGATTCGACCTGTTGCCAGCATTGCCGTAACGATCGCAATGCTATTGATGGAAAGATTTATGCCGGCCCAGATCGCGGTATTTGTGTCCCTGTCATTGCCGTCCATCAGGTTCTTTAGTTCGAAATAAACAAATGAGCCGATGAAGGTGTACAGGAAAATAAAGACAGCTATTCCGAGCAGGTAGGGATTTTTCACGAAGCGACTGAAGCCCGCGAAGGGGTTGCCACTAATCGTTGCCTCCTGACCATCCTGCGCGGCACCTTCGCTGACTGAGCCGCGCAAGACCGCGACCAGTGGCACGATCAGTACCAGGATAGTGGCCGCTACCAACATTAGGTTTAAGGTGCCCAGTTTTTGTGCGAGCACCAATGTGATGGCTGATCCGGCTATGGTGCCGATACTCGCACCGGCGGCAATAAACGCGAACAGCCGTGGCGCTTGCTGGCGGCTGAAGAGATCTGACATCAGGCTCCAGAACACCGAGATATGGAACAAGGAAAACAGGCTGAGCCAGACGTAAAACGCTTTATTGATCCAATCCTCGTCAGAAAGCAGTCGCGCGCCGAAGTAGAAGAGCACGAACGAGGTAGCGAAGAACGCGTATACGCCAGGAATAACATTTTTGAGCTTGGCTTTAGAGACGGCAAAACCGTAAATGCTGACCGCGATCGCGCTGAATACGAAGTTGATCGTCCACAGGGATGCCAGCTCAACGTCGGTCCATTCCGGTGCCAAAGCGTCACGCACCGGCTTTAGAATGTTGTACGCCAGCATTAACAAAAACAGGAAACTGAACGACGTTAGTGTCGCTCGAATTTCGGCCGGCTCGATCTTTGTGACGGCCATTATTATTCGACTTATGCGGCCACTCGTCGACATGTCCTGATATTCCCCCGACAGCTATCCCGCCAGGTGCATGATAAACGAATGAATGGTCTATTCGGGCGAATTAGCCAGCAGTTCGTCGGCTGCTGCCTTCAGCTCGTCTGCTGAGAGTCTCACCTTGTAGTTGGGGTTGGCGTAGAAATACCGTATTTCGCCTGATGCATCGACAAGAACGACAGAGGGCACTGCAAGGGCCCGATACTTTGTTAACGATGATTCGTCGTAGTCCCTGCCTTTTTCGTCGAGATAATCGATGACCCGATCCGAAACGATGAAAGCTGTACCGAGCGCTCGTGCGGCATTCAAATCGGCATCGGAGAGGATCATGTAGTCCAAGCCGTCGATATCCTCCTGCGTTTCCTGTTTCAGACTGTCATAAAGCTGGTCGGCTCGGTCGTTGCTCAGGAAGAGTACGTCCAGGCCGGCCTGTCTCAGTTCCGGGATGACGTGCCTGAGTTCGGACAGGTGCATGTTGCAGTAGGGGCACCAACCGCCACGAAACGAAATCAGCGCGGTCGGTCGCTCGAGATTGTCGGGATCGAAATGGAAAGATTCGTTATCGACCGTCTGTACCGTAAACGATGGCGCACGATCACCGACCTGCTTTGGCGATATGTCTTCCGCCCTGGCGGGCAGCTCCAGAATATCGGCCGCGATACCCTGCTGGCAGATCGAGACGATCAGCGATGAAATCAGAAGCACGACGAAGGTCACGCGAATGAGATTTTGTGCGATTGGCATTTCAGATGCTCCTTGAGTCTGTCAATCTGACCGGCGCAGTGTCCCTTTTATTACGGTAGGACAGATATTCACTCATGTCGCAGCGCGTCGATCGGGTCGAGGCCGGCGGCCCTGCGCGCCGGCATGATGCCGAAGAACAGCCCGACGGCCGCACTGAACAAGAATGCAGTGAGCACCGAGGTCGATGTCACGACCGTCTGCCAGCCTGCGAATTTGGCGGCAAACATCGCGGCACCCGCCCCTACGACCAGGCCCAAAGCGCCGCCGATCAGGCACAGAGTCATCGACTCGACCAGGAATTGCAGGAGTATATTGGCTTTCGTCGCCCCCAAAGCCTTGCGAATACCAATCTCCCGCGTTCTCTCGGTAACCGTAACCAACATGATATTCATGATGCCGATGCCACCGACAAGCAGGCTGACGCCGGCGATACCCGCCAGCAAATAGGTAAACACTTCCGTGGCCTCTTTTCTCGCGTCAGCGAATTGCTTTCTATTCTGAATCGCAAAGTCGTTGTCCTTGCCGGGCAGGATGCCATGTTCGCGGCGCAGGACTCGCTCGATATCGACCATCGCCAGTTCGACGCTGGAGTCTGGCGAGACCTTGACGCTCATTGATTCGACTTTATTGTCGCCGGTCACCCGAAATTGCGCCGTGCTAAGGGGAATCCAGATATCGTCGTCCGGATTTCGCCAGCCCGTCGTGCCTTTTGCGGCCAGTACGCCGATTACCTTGAAATTGATCTGCCGAATCGAAATCGTGCGGCCGATGATTCCGCCCGCATCCGTCTCCAGCATTCCGGGTATCTCGTTGCCTATCACTGCAACCCGTTTACGGCTCGCGTCGTGTGAGGCCGCAAACATCTCGCCGAGCTCCATGTTGAATCCATGGACAGTTAAATAATTTGGCGTCGTGCCGAGGACGCTGATGTTGATATTGCGGTTGCCGTACTTGACCTGGTAGCGCCCGCCGATTTCAGGGACGACGGCGGCGATATGCCGTGCGTCACGGGCCAATGCCACTGCATCGTCCGTGGTCAGGGTGCGCAGATTACGCGCGACACCTCGATTCCACCAGGTGCCAGCGGCGACGGAAAGAATGTCACCGCCCAGCGCATCCATCTGTTCGTCAATTGCCTGTTGCGCACCGGTGCCGAGTGCGACCATCGTTATTACGGCCGCGACACCGATGATGATGCCGAGCATCGTCAATGCAGCGCGAAAGAGGTTCCCGCGAATCGATTGAAGTGCGATCCAAAACGTTTCAGAAATGAGCACGGAGCCGACGCTACCGGATGCCCGGCACGCCTCCAACACGACGAGTTATCCAACTCTGCAGCCGCTCCTGTGTTTCCACCAGATGCGCACTTGGCAACAACAGAACCTTATCGGTCGCATCAAGGCCCGAGATTATTTCCACGCGGTCCAGATCGGTCAGCCCGGCACGTACGTTAACGATTTTCGATTCACCGTTGTCGTCGACAACCACCCAGAAATCTCCACCGAAACGATAGTCGGTTTCTTGTTTCTTGTCGCCACCTGATCCGCCGGTGTTTTGAAAGACGCGGCGCATGAGCTGCTGCTCACTTTGAGTCATCGTTTCGCCACTGCGTCTCTTGCGCATGAGCTCACGAACTTTGTCCGGCTCAACCCCGGCCGGCAGTTCGATCGTCCTGTCACCCATCGTGATTGTCGCGGCGGAATCGCCGGTGCCTGATGCCAGTTTTCGCCGCAATGCCGACTCACTCATACCGATAATCCCGGCAGTTGCCGCGACGTCGCGTTCAGTTCGCAACGCGATTACGGGCACAGTCAGTACATCCTCTCGCCGTGCGATCGACACTTCGACTTCGGCATTCATGCCAGGCAAAAGCAGCCCTTGCGGATTCTGAATTGAGATGAGGACCGCAAACATCGTGACGTTTTGCTCGACGACGGCCTGCGGTTCGATTTTCACGACTTCGCCGTCGAAAGGCTGGTTCGGATAGGCGGCGACAGTCACACTGGCGGGCATGCCCGGGCGCACCTTGCCGATGTCGGTCTCGTCAATCAGGGCGCGTATCCGTACTGCGCTCAGGTCTGCCATCGTCAGCAACAATGTGCCGCCGCCGAAGTCTTGCGTTGGCGACGAAATGACCTGGCCCTTTTCAACGGGCTTCGCAATTATCGTGCCGACGATCGGCGCGCGAATGTCGGTATCGTCCACGGCGATGCGGGCATTCTCCACCGCAACTGTTGCGCTTACGACCTGCGCCTGTGCGTTGGCTAATTCCAGCGCCGCAGCTTCGTGATCGGCTTCGGTAAAAGTGCCCTGCTTTCGCAGCGACTCGGCCCGGATCATCTGAGTCTCGGAAATGCTGCGTCGAGACTGTGCCGCTGTTAATTCCGCTTCGGCCTGAGCAAGCCTGTTTCGTACCGTCCTCGGGTCGATCCGCACGAGCAATTCGCCGGCGTCGGCACTGTCACCAACATCGACCAACAGATCAAGCACCTCTCCGGAGGCCTTGGACTTCACTTCGACGGTCGCAAGGGGTTCGACGACGCCCGAGGAGTCAACGCTGACCTCTATGGAGCGCCTCTCGACAGCCACTGATTCATAAATTGGCGCATCGACTGTCGCGTCACCGCAGGCAACGAACAGCAATGCACACAGCGAGACGACGTGAATTCTCACTGACTTCCCCCGCTGGCCGTATCGCCGACGACTTTGCCATCGCTAAGACGAAGTGTGCGCCTCGCATGATTGGCGATGTATTCTTCGTGGGTAACGACGATCAGCGTGTTTCCTGCTTCCTGCAGCTGATCGAACAATTTCATTATTTCGTCGCCTGTAGTCGAGTCGAGATTTCCTGTCGGTTCATCCGCGAGCAAAATGCTCGGACTGGTTACCAGCGCCCTGGCTATAGCAACGCGTTGCCGCTGGCCGCCGGACATCTCCAACGGTCGGTGGTGCACCCTGTCGGCCAGGCCGACAGTTTCCAGTGCGTGCCTCGCCATTTCATGCCGTTCCCTGCGCCGTATGCCTGAATAAATGAGTGGCACCTCGACATTACTGAGGGCGGTCATGCGCGACAGAAGATTAAAGGTCTGGAAAACAAATCCGATGTCTCTGTTCCTTGCCCTGGCGAGTTGGCTGTCGTTCATCGCCGAGACGAGCTGGCCGTTGAGCCAGTATTGACCACTGGTCGGCGTGTCGAGGCAGCCGATTACATTCATCAAAGTGGATTTCCCGGAGCCGGACGGGCCCATGATCGCCGTGTACTCGTTTCGCTCTATATCCAGAGTTATGCCATCGAGGGCATGAATGGTTTCCGCGCCCATCTGATAGAAGCGTTCCAGATTCTGCAATCTGATGACTGCGTTTGTGCTCTGACCGTCCAATTTGCCGCGTTCTCTTTTTTGTTGGCGGGCCGGAGATATTAGCCCACACGATTGCAGTATGCCGCGCTTTCACAGGCACATCACAAGCAAATGTTAAAGAATTGTAAAGGTCGGGCCGAATTTAGCCGGCTTTCTCGAGCAGGTCGGTGTCAGAAATGTCTGATACGCCGCGGCATCGGGCCTTGGCCACGTACATGGCCTGATCGGCAGCGCGCAGCAGGCCGGTGAGTGTATTGGCGTGCTCCGGATAGAGGGCCAGGCCGATGCTGGCAGCACAATGGAGCGTCTCTGATCCCACAATGTATGGTTCTTCCAGCCGCCTGGTCAGCCTCGCCGCGAGTTTCTCGGCGACTTTGGATGTCACGTCCGGCACCAACGCAACAAACTCGTCACCACCAGGCCGGCCGATGATGTCGCAAGACCTCAGGCTCGTTAGCAGGCGCTCTGCCGCGATGGTCAGCAGCTGATCACCAACCTCGTGACCACACTTGTCATTGATCTGTTTGAATTCATTCAGGTCGATAAATAGCAACGCGCCGGTCGCATTATCGTCGCTGTCTGATAATCTTTTGGCAGCGTCACGTTCGAAACCACGGCGGTTCAAGACCCCGGTCAACGGATCCGACCAGGCGATAGACTCCATCTGAATTTCCTTGGCTTTTCGATCCGTAATATCGATGAACGTGACCGCAACATCCTCACCTACCGGCTCGCCGATAACTCTGAGCCATTTCATTGTCGAGTCCAGACCAATACGACACTCCGTGTCAATTATCTCGCCGTTTTCGGCCGCTTCCAGGAATTGCTCCTGCAAGTCCTCCGCATCGCGCTGATCCATGCCACTCGAAGCAAGCTCCATTAGGCCGGTCGCCGCTAAATCGCTCATCTTTTCTGGGTCCGTATTCAAGTAACGGCCTGCAGCAGCGTTCGCGAAGATGACGCGCAGACTCCTTTTATCGCTTTCTTCGATCCAACGCATTCGAATGATGCCGTTCACCGAATGGTCGACCAGTGTGCGCAAAAGTTTTTCGTTGTTGCGAATTTCCTTCTGCGCTTTCTCGACATCACTGACGTCCCGAAACATCAAGACGCGTCCCGAACGCGCAACGTTGTTGTTGGTCACAATCGGTGACACCTGCAGATGCAGAAAGCGGCCGGTATTGGTCAGTATTTTCTGCGGTTTACCGGTATTCAGTGCCTCGTGAATCTCTGGCACTTCCTCTCCGAACACCGTATCGAGTGATTCACGCAAGGCGTCGGCCTCGGCAACATTCAACATCAGCTCGGCACCGTGATTCAGGCCAATGATGCGTCCCTGGTCGTCGATGACGACGACCGGATCCGGCATGTTCTGATACACCGTTTCATACGCCAACGGCGAGAACTCGATGATCTGTTCGCCGATCACGAGCCAGGCATAAATCGGCAGCAAACCTGAGAACACCAGCGGCACGGTAGATATCGTATTGGGCCCTATCCCCATATCGTAGGCTACGATCGCAATCGCAGGTGCAATCGCAGAACCGGCCAGCAGGAAAAGCCCGCGACGGTGTGCGGGAGCGACGGACGTGCTGTGCATGAGCAGTGTCAGGATACTAAGGCCGAACACTGCGTAACTGTATGGCGCATGCAAAAACAGAAACCACGGACCCCATCGACTTGGCCGCGTGAGAAATTCGCCGGCGTCGTTAATCGCCGGCAAGTACCACATGAACTCGTGGATAGAATTGCTTGCGGCAACCGCAATCGTCGCTACAGGCACCAGGAGAAGCGCGGCAAACATCGTCTTGGATGTCTGTGCACCCGTATATTCGCGGAAACAAATCAGGATCGTAACGGGTACCAACGCGGTGCCAACGAAGTGGCAGGTACGCCCGATAGAGAAAACGAAGAAGTTCGGCGCCATCAACTCTATGGCCCCGCCCAGGACCCAGATGCCGATTACGATGAAGGTAGCGCCGACGGGAATACTGCCGACTTCGCGTTTGCCACCAAGAAGCCTCACGCCAAGCAGGCCGTAGCAGACGGCGCTGAAGAACAGCAATAAGGACATGACGATTTCTAGATTCATCGAAGCAATCTTGCGCGTATATGAAGGGCCCAAACGCAGGAATATGTGCAATAGTAGCGAGCGCAAGCCATTGATTCTGGGAACTGTTCCACAGCTTTGGGCCCCTGGGACGGCCCCGATTGGTCGGTTTTTCTCACCTGGTCGCCGAAAAGCTGCTCGCAACCAGTCCTTGCGCACCTAAGTACGTGAATTTCTTACAATTTAGAAAGAATCCCAGTCAGGCAAATTGTCTTTGTCGATTCTCGGCAAGTCTGCCCGTATCAACTCGGGGGTTTTCTTCGCGCCGCCACAACTGAATATGACGACCTGCTCGTGCGGCGTCAGCCATCCCGACTCATGGAGTTTCTCAGCCGCGCCGATGCAGGCGGCCGATTCCGGACCGATGGAGATTCCTTCGGCCTCGGTACCAAGTCGCATCCACTCGGTCAATCGTTGTTCCGACACCGCGACTGCGCATCCGTCGCTTTCCCGGATGACATCGAGCATCATGAAATCACCGACGGCGGCCGGCACGCGCAATCCGCCTGCAATTGTAACTGCGTCGTCAACCGGCTCCGCGAATCTTTCGCCTTTTTCGAATGCCGTGACGATCGGACAACAACCATCTGATTGAACCGCCACCATTCGTGGCATGCGATCGCCTTCCAGCCAGCCGAGTTCCCGCAGTTCCTGAAATGCCTTCCACATTCCGATGAGCCCGGTACCGCCACCTGTCGGATAAAGAATCACGTCGGGCAGCGTCCAGTCGAGCTGCTCCGCGAGTTCGAGGCCCATGGTTTTCTTGCCTTCGATGCGGTACGGCTCTTTCAGGGTCGAAATATCGAACCACCCCATCGCCTCCTTGCCATCGAGTACGATCTTCGCGCAATCGTTGATCAGGCCATTGACGAGATACCCGTGCCCGCCGGCCTGAACCACTTCGTACTGATTGATTTCTGGCGCGTCCTCCGGCATGAAGACGAACGCTTCCATGCCGGCCCTGGCTGCATAGGCCGCCATCGAGCCTCCGGCGTTTCCCGCCGTGGGAATCGCCACTCTCTTGACGCCGAACCACTTGGCCATCGTGATCGCAACCGTCTGCCCACGGTCCTTGAATGAGCCGGTGGGCATTTGAGATTCGTCTTTGATGAAAAGATTACTCAGACCCAGCGAGCCACCAAGCCGGTCGCAACGCAACAGCGGTGACATGCCTTCGCCGAGTGAAATAATCCCTCTATCGTCCTCGGCCGGCAATAATTCACGATAACGCCAGAGCGTGGGTGGGCGTTTTTGCACAGCTTCTTTCGTCATCGCCCGGCCGACGGCACTTAGGTCGTAGCGAACCCAGATCGGCCTGCCTTCGTGCAGGGTATGCTGTTCGCGGGCGGGTAGCTGCGTGCCGTCTATCGCGGCCTCGAGGTGGCTGACATATGAGCCCATTGCCACACTCTAACGCAATCAGCACAAATTACGGCCCGTAGATACCTGATTTCATGGCCGAACGTCGCGGTTCCGGTTACAATCCAGACAGCTCAAGGGCCCCGGATAATCGAAAAGAGTAATGACCCGGGCTCGATGAGCCACTTTGTCCAAAATCTCAAAAAGCAAAGAAGGACGGTCAGATATGCCTCTCGACATCACATTTACGCTCAGCGATTCCGATCTCGATCACTTTCAGTCGATCGTCGATAAAGCCAAAACGGCTGTCGAAAGTGACGAGAACGCCGTCAATATCGAGGCAGCTGCCCGTCAGCTGATCACCGACGCCAGATCGACAGATCTGCCAACCTTCATCGATGACCGTCTGTCAAAACTCGAGGTCGTTATCGATATGGTCGGTGACGACGAGTGGCAATTGAGCGAAGAAGAGCGCCGCCGGGTTATTGGCGCCCTGGTGTATTTCTGCGATCCGGAGGACCTGATACCCGACCATATTCCGGGGCTCGGCTTCCTCGATGACGCGATCTACGTCGAACTCGTCATCCGCGAACTCAAGGCAGAGATCGAGTCCTATGAGGAATTCGTGGCTTTCCGCTCTGCGGAGGAAAAACGGCGCGCCGATGCCGGCGAGGACACCAAGGTCGGACGCGAGGAATGGCTCGCAGACAAGCGTGCAGCCCTGCACGCGAGAATGCGTAAACGACGTCGGTCCGGCGGATCGGCAAGCGGCGGCGGCTGGCGACTGCGCTGGTAGAGCGCGGCAAACTCCGCCCGGCATTACCATTCCTGCGCGGCGAACACCAGGTATAGCCGCCGCGAAAGCTCAGAACTGTAGATTGGTTCCCGTCTTGTTGAACATAATCGTTCAAAATTTAGGGTTAGATGGCCATCAATCTCGCAAAAATCGTTCGCGCGGCGGCGCCGGGCACTGGAGTACAGCTCCGTCCCTCAGCCTACGGGAAAAATGATATTCGCCAGTTCCTGCGCGACGTTGTTGCCATGGCAAATGCGTCCGTCGATGGCCCTCGCTACATCATCGTCGGTGCCGAAATCGACAACAAGGGAAACAAACGGCTGACTTCGGTGGGCCGGGACGATTTTTCCGGCAAACCTTCTTACCAGGGGCTCGTGACCGACTACATCGAGCCACCGATACGACTGAAATACCAGCCGACGAGTGTCGATGGAAAACGAGTCGGTGTATTCGAGATCTCCGACTGTCAGGACCGGCCCTACATGATGCGCGTCGATTACTCGGAGAAGCTCCGGCGTGGCGACGCATACATACGCGTAGACGATGCGGCGATCAAAATGGGCCGCAAGCTACTGCAAAACATGTTCGAAAAGAAATTTCGCGACTCGGTGTCGGCCGACCGGGTCGAAATCGGTTTTCCGGGCGAAATTATTCACAAGGATTTCAAGATCAAAACGATCGATCTCTCGCAGCTGCCCTCGACGATCGCGAGTGCCAAGCTCAAGCAGTTGCTGGACATTCAGAATAGTGTGAAAGACAGTGGCTCGACGACGGTCATGGCCAGACTGACGCATGCGCGACTGTTCGGCTCCGACAGCCCTTATGAAAATCGCTCGGCCGACGAGCTCATGACCGAGATGGCCGAGATCGAACAGAAGCATCGGCAAGACGACGAACACTTTCTTTACGAGACCAATGCCGAAGAGGTGCAACTCGTCGTATACAACCAGGGCGACGAACCCATACAGGACGCTTCGCTCTCGATTATATTGCCGAATCACAATTCTTTTTATGTCGCCAACAGGCTGCCCAAGGTTCGACGTAACGGTGAGTACGTGGACAGAGCTCGCGGCGACTCGTCCGAGTATCCGACCGTCAATCTGAAAGACGATGCAATACACATAACGAATACGCTGGGAGAAATCCCGACCTATGCACCGGTGAATGCTTTCGAAGTCCCGCTGCGAATATGTGTTGGATCGGACCTCAAAGGACGACGGCTGGGAATTCGTTACTCCTTGTTCGGCTCGAATTTGCGCAGACCTGCGAAGGGAAAATTACGGCTGCTTTTTTAGTACTTCAGGTCCACTTTTCTACCGTCGGCGGCATGTAGGATTCGAAACGCCGAAGCAGGTCTGCCGGCTTCTTGCTGACCAGCAACATCGCCCGATGAGACGGCCGCAGGAAGCCTTCCGTCTCGGCATGATCCAGAAATGACAGCAAGTGGTTGAAATAACCGTTCACGTTGAGCAGTCCGCATGGCTTCTCGTGAAACTGCAGTTGAGCCCAGGTCAGTATCTCGATTATCTCTTCGAGCGTGCCGAATCCTCCCGGCATCGCGATGAAACCGTCGGACAGCAGGGCCATCATCGATTTCCGCGCATGCATGGAGTCGACAACATGCATCTCGGTCAGCCCATCATGGGCAACTTCTTTTTCCAGCAGCGACTTGGGTATTACACCTTCTACCTCGCCGCCGCCGTCAAGCACTGCGTCGGCGATTTGGCCCATCATGCCCCTGTGGGAACCGCCATAGACCAGACCGATGTTGTTCTCCACCAGCACCCGGGCCATCTCCCTGGCCGCATTCGCATAATCGTCATTCGTCCCGGCGTTGGAGCCGCAATAGACACACAATCTCTTCATCAGGACTATTTATGAAGCGCGCCGATGCGGTACCGCGCAGATGATCTTGTGCAGGTCGGGGCGTGCGATCTGCATTTCCTCAGGCGTCAACGCGTCCAGTTCGTGTGGAAACACCAACCATTCGGCAGTTTCCCTGATGTAATAATCAGGCACGAGATCCGTCTCGTTTCTCGTCGGCTTGTACCACGGTACGGCAGTACGAATATCCTCTGGCGTATTGCCGCGAGCGCGCCTCGTCAGCTCGTCGATCACGGCCTTGATCGTGTGGCCGGTATCGAATACGTCGTCAACGATCAATACACGATCGTCATAACAGACCTTCTTGATAATGTAATTCAAGCCATGCACCGCCACGACGCCACGTTCATCGACACCGACGTATGACGATGTACGAATCGCGATGTGATCGGCATTGATACCGCAGTATGCGAACACTTCCTGAACTGCCATACCGACGGGTGTGCCGCCACGCCAGATCGCTATGATGAGCGTGGGTTCGAAGCCGCTTTCCAGAATCTTGAGGCCTAAGTCGAACGAATCGGTAAGTAGTTCTTGAGCCGTTAAGACGGTCTTATCCATGCCGTTTCTCGCACTTGTGGTTATACTCATACTACCGCACAACTCCCGTGACTGAGAATAAGAAATGAACAAGCGATTCATTGCGGCGGACGATCTCCTGCTCGACTCGTTTCAGCTCGCTGCCAATATTTTTCAGGCTGGTTTCAAGCCGGACTTTCTGGTCGGGCTCTGGCGAGGTGGAAGCGCGGTGGGCATCGCCGTGCAGGAGGGCCTCGATTATTTCGGCATCAAGACGGATCACATTGCGATTCGCACTTCCTATACGGGACTGCCAAACTACTCGAAGATGGTCGATAAGGCAGACGGGATTCGTGTTCATGGATTGCAGTACCTGCTCGAGAACCTCTGCAGCGAACATTCGCTGCTCATCGTCGACGATGTCTACAGCACGGGATCCAGCGTCAATGCCGTCATCGAGACCCTGTCGAGGAAGACCCGTCGCAACCTGCCGAAGGACATACGCATTGCGACAGTCTGGTACCGGCCGACTGATCGAACCATTCGCCCGCCGGACTATTTTGTTCACGAGATTGCTGACTGGTTAATCCTGCCCTACGAATTGTCCGGGCTGTCGATCGAAGAGCTGCATGCCCATAAGCCGGAGCTGGCCGGCATCATCGACAGGCTGCGGCCGTTTGTCGAGGCCCGCAACAGCAAGCCTGCGGCCTGAATGCCCGACGAAAGGCAAACCCTAAAATCCCTTTTTGACAAGGCAGTCGAGGCTGTCCAGGCTGAGAATTTGATTCCCGGCAGACTGCCCCCGCAGCCCGCGGGAAGGACCCTCGTTATGGGCGCCGGCAAAGCCGCTGCCGCCATGGCGCACGCGGTAGAGAGCAATTGGTCGGGGGAGCTTTCAGGCCTCGTCGTCACACCATACGGTCATGCCGTTCAGTGCAATCAGATCGAAGTTGTCGAAGCAGCTCATCCGGTTCCGGACACAGCGGGATGCAATGCTGCACAACGTATGCTCTCAATGGTCCACGAACTCACGGCCGAGGACCTGGCATTGTGCCTGCTTTCCGGCGGCGGCTCAGCCTTGCTACCGATGCCCGCCGAGGGCATAACGCTTCAGGACAAACAGTCAATTACCAATAGTCTGCTCAAGTGCGGCGCGAGCATCGCCGAGATAAATTGTGTGCGCAGACACCTGTCAGCGATCAAAGGTGGCCGGCTTGCGGGCGCTTGCTGGCCTGCGCGGATCGCTACGCTGGCGATCTCCGACGTGCCGGGCAACGATGTCTCGTCGATGGCATCCGGGCCGACGGTTGCAGACGCTACGACATCCACAATGGCCCTGGACATCCTGCAGAGATATGGCCTGGACGTTCCGGACAACGTAGTGAATCACCTCAATAACGCCGCCGCGGAAACGCTAAAACCGGGCGACCCGGCATTCGAAAATGCGACTGTCGACATACTCGCCACGTCAGATGACGCGATGCAGGCGGCGGCCGGGCTGGCGCGTGAGCTCGATATCGAACCGCTCGTCCTTGGTGAATTGCAAGGAAGCGCAACAGAACTAGGACTGGAACATGCTGCATTGGCAAAGCAGATTGCTTGCGGTAACGGGCCTGTGCAGCCTCCTTGCATACTGGTCTCCGGCGGTGAGACCACCGTGCGAGTCCTCGGTCACGGACGCGGCGGCCGAAACTCCGCGTACGGTCTTGCTTTGGCGCTCGCTTTGGATGGACATCCCGAAATCTTTGCGATCGCCTGTGATACCGACGGCATCGATGGCACGGAAGACAACGCCGGATGTTTTGTCACACCAGATTCCCTGCAACGCGCAAGCGCGAAGTCACTCGACGCCGGGAAACTACTCGATGACAATGACAGCTACCATTTTTTTTCTGAGATCGGGGATCTTGTCGAAACCGGCCCAACGCGAACAAACGTTAACGACTTTCGGGCAATACTGATAACCAGCATTCGATAGAACAGACATACTCATAGCGGTCGTTCAATTGCTGAATCAAACCAAAACATGAAGGGAAGTCAATCGAGAGGTGCGTGGAGCTTGGTCTCTTCGGTGATAATGCCTCCTCGATTGCCAATCTCGATTGAACCGTAACGCTCTTTAAAGCAGTCCGGCAATGGGCGGTCACCCTCGATAGATAGCCATAGCCGCATAAGGTGGCGACGTTTAGTAGGGTCGGGCCAATCTAGAAACCCGGTGCGGTCATGCAGCTGCGAATGGTTGTACACAAACTGCATGTCGCCAGGCTGTAACTGCATTCCGAAACAAAGTTCCGGGTCGTTTGCCAGTTCGTCGAACATATCAAGCGCTCCCACATGTTTCGGCGTTAGCCGCATCGCGCCTTCAAAGCGTCGAGCACTATCTATGTATTGGCGTTGGTAGAAGACCGTCAGATACCCTTCATGCCAGCTCAACACCGGTATCTCCATAAAGGGCTTGGCCCCTTTAGGTACTTCTCCTCGGCGATCGGTCGCAATTGGGTCAAACAGCATGTTCAGCAGATCGGGGCGTTCGGCTTTCATTCGATTGTAAATAGATTCCGCACTCACAAGCAGTGACTGCCCACCTTCTTTTGCTTCTCGGATGCACAGCAGCCCCACAACGTCGGCGCTGTCCGTGTGAAAAGTCTGGCGCTCACAGGTCTGATAAATACGGCTGTCTGGGTCTTTTGCATCCGCTCCGACATCGCGTACGTGTCCCAGAATATGCCCTTGCGCATTTTGAGATCGAGCACTGCCAAGATGTGCGCCCAAACCACAAAAGACTGTGGCAGAGAATTTCTGGGTGTAATTCGCAATCGGTAATCCGCGCAGCACTTCAACTCCCACACCATTCAGAATTTTGTAGCTTAGTCCTTGGACGTGGTCGGAAAAAGTCGTCAGCGGAAATGACTCTTTGGTGATTTCACCCACATCGCGGCCAAGACCGAGAAAATGCTGTGCAGCATTTTCCAGATCGACCACGTCTTCTATTGAGAGTCGGTATAGCCAGGTATCTGGGTTATTGAGCATGTCTTTGCCCAGCCATGCAGACGGGCTTGTTATTTTTGCCGGTAGAGTGGATAGGTCCTTGTTGGCGGAATTCTGCATGAGAAATTTCGAGGAAGAATGTTGACTAAACGATTTTAGAATCAGATCTAACGCTGTCTGAACGGATAGATTAACGCGATCACAATTGATCGACGCTATGCGCCAACTCACCCATCAGATATGTCGCCGCAACACTGCGATCGTCGCCGAGCATCGTTAATGCAAAAAGTTTTTCGGCTACGTCATCGGACGTGTTCAGTCGGCGCGACGTGATCGAAATCGCACTGGAATCGAGAACCGTGAAGTCCGCTTCCTTTCCAGCTTCGAAATTGCCAATTTTGTCATCGAGGTAGAGTGCCCGCGCAGCACCGAGTGTCGCGAGGTAAAGAGCGTCGAACGGTGGCAAGGCCTGCTGCTGCAATTGCAGCACCTTGTACGCCTCGCTCGCAGTCCGCAGCACGTTCAGGCTGGTGCCACCACCAATATCTGTACCCAGGCCAACGCGAATATTGTTTTCGACCGCCTTTTTGAGATCGAACAGTCCGCTTCCAAGGAATAGATTGGATGTCGGGCAAAATGCGATAGCTCCGCCGTGATCGGCCATTACCTTGCGATCCTGATCATCAAGGTGCAGGCAATGCGCGAACACAGATCGTTCCCTCACAAGCCCAAAATGATCGTAGACATCCAGATAACTCCGGCTCCAGGAAAATTGTTTGGCGATGAGCTCTACCTCGTCGTTGTTCTCCGCGAGGTGAGTGTGCACGTACACATCCGGCTGTTCGCCGGCGAGGCGGCCCGCTTCTGCGAGCTGCCCCTCACTGGAAGTCACCGCGAAACGCGGTGTAATTGCATAGCTCAGTCGGCCCTTCCCATGCCACTTGTGGATCAGTCGCAGGCTGTCCTCGTAAGCGGATTTCGCGTCGTCTCTGAGACCATCCGGGCAGTTCTTGTCCATCAGGACCTTGCCCGATATGAGGCGCATGTTAAGGCTCGACGCCTTGTCGAATATTGCGTCCACCGACTGTGGATGAACCGTTGCAAACACCAGCGCCGTTGTAGTGCCGTTTCGCAGCAGCTCATCGACGAAGAAGTCGGCGACCTCCGCCGCGTATTCGGCGTCCGCGAATTTTTGCTCGGCCGGGTACGCGTATTTGTTTAGCCAGTCGAGCAGTTGTGCGCCGTAGGACGCAATAATATCGATCTGCGGAAAATGCACGTGGCAATCGATCAAGCCGGGAATGATCAACTTGTCGCGATGCTCCACGACATCGGCATTGCCGTTGAGATCGCGAAGTAGCGTTTCCGCCTCACCGATTTCACGAACTCGTCCTTTCTCGACGATCAGCAGCCCATCATCGAAATACTCAACTGCCGACGTCTTGTTGTGATCCGTTGCACCACCCGGATCTGCTAGGCAATGAAGTATCGACGCTCTGAATGCGGTGGCCATCGACATTACTCGGCGAGCAAGGTGACCGGGTCGCTGAAGTAGTACTCGTCGCAATTCTCGCCATCAGCGCCGCGATCAACGATCAAAAACTCCTGTCCGCTTTCAAGGGCGATCATCGGCATATGCCAAACGCCTCTTCGATAGTTCACGCCCTGGCTGCCGTTTGTAACAAAAGCGCATAGATCCTCGGGCTCTACGGATTCTGCGGCAGGCGCGACGACCACAAAGAAGCTGAAGTGCGACAGCGGTATGAATGCCTGACTGCCGAGAGGATGGCGTTCAACCAGATCGACGCGGTACGGCAAAGTTGACGGCATCTTGCAGCGGGCAATGCTTATCGATGCACGTCGGCCTTGCGCATCCACGTCTGCCAATCCGCTGAACCTTTCGAACCGGGCATCGTTCATCGCCGCCTTCGCATCGCTTGATGCGTGAATGACATCACCAAACGGCGCGAATCGCTCCGGCGTAATCGGTAATGCGCTGATACTTATTCCGCTCATTTATCGTCGGCAACCCGACCGAACAATCGCAGACGGCTGACGCCGCCGTCCGGAAATATCGATAGCCGAACATGCGATACAACACCGACATCCGCCAACTCGTCGGTGAAATATTGTTGTTGATCCATATCCAGCTTGTTTGCAGGCAGCAGCGTCGGCCATTCTTCGCTCGCAGCTTCGATTTCGTCGAGACCAGCGTCGTCTAGCAGGGCCGCCTGAATCGCCGCCCGATCCGGATAGTTGCCTTTGAAGTGCGCGGTGTCGATCTCTACTTTTTCGATGATGCCGGGAAAACCAAGCGCCAGTATTACCCAGTCATTTCCAGGTCCCCTGCGCCGCGCCGTCTCCCAGCCATCGCCCATGTTCACACCACGGCCGGGCGCATTGAGATTGTGCATGCTGCCGAAATGTTCATCGTTACAGAGTAACGCCCTGCCACCGTTCTCGAGTGCGAGCAAGTCGATGACTTCGCCTTTGTCCATTGAGCCTCGGTATGCTTTTACCTCACCGAATACTCGAAGCCGCGCCACACCGCCGTCCGGAAAAATGTTCAGGCGCAGATGCGTAATGGCGTTTTCATTCTCAACCGGAAATAGCTGATGCGCGTCGCCCTGCAGTTCGACTTTCGGCAAAAGCTCGAACCAGTCTGCGCTATCAGCAGGAATGTCATTTTCGCTTATGCAGGCGTCGACCGAAGCATGCGGCGGAAAATTGCCGGTGAAGTGACTCGTGTCAATATCGAGCCCGCGTACAACGCCGGGAATGCCGAGTTTCACAACACAGAAATCATGTCCCGGCTCTCGTTTTCTTCTGCTTTCCCAGCCATCCATCCACTTGCCGTTTTCGTCGTATTTGTCAGGAATGAACACGGGATCTGCGGGATCGATGAGCCGCGACTTGTCGGCGAAAAAGTCGTCGGTCGCGAAGACGACCTGTGTACCGAGCCCCGGCTGCTCGAGGCGCACCCACTGATGAAAAGGATTGTCGGTCTTGTCGTTCAAGCTGTCAGTTCCTGTAAACGTAAAGACGCAATCTTGTGTATTTCCCGGATCGCTGTTTCGAATTCGGTCTGGCTGCCGTTAGCAAGCCTACTCTTGAAAGCGGCGAGAATCTCATGCCGATGGCTGTCCCGTACTGCCATGACAAAAGGAAAGCCGAACTTTTCCTTGTATTGAGAATGCAGGTTCTGGAACTGCTCAAATTCTTCAGGCGAACATCGATCGATGCCGGCGCTTGACTGTTCAGAAGTGGACTCCACGGTAAGTTCGCCGCGGATCGCTGACTTGCAGGCAAG
>PVMS01138198.1_pt1 | contig 21120 bp, 17 predicted proteins | sample 1853461 | NCBI WGS metagenome assembly PVMS01 (sample SAMN08582032, study PRJNA380276) | Marine sediment metagenome, whole genome shotgun sequencing project. | isolation source: ocean sediment barecode stripped | collected 2017 | reverse complement strand
TCCGGATTTTGCATGACCAGCGATTCGGTGATCTCCAGCTTCAGGGTTTCCGGTGCGACGCCGCTGCGCGCCAGAACCGTCTTGACGTCATTGATCAGATCATGGCGCATCAATTGCCGGCTCGATACATTGACGGAAACAAATGGCAGATCGTCGCCTTCCGCCTCGTTCTGCCACACTGCCAGGTCGCGGGCCGCCCGCTCCAGCACATAGACGCCCAGTTGGGCTATCAGCCCGCAATTTTCCGCCACCGGAATGATTTCCGCCGGCGAAATCTGTCCGCGCTGGGGGTGTTCCCAGCGCAGCAGCGCTTCATAGCCGGCAACCGAATTGTCGGACAGGCGGACGATGGGCTGGTAGGCGAGGTCGATCAGGCCCTTGTCCAGGGCTTCGCCCAGTGCCGTTTCCAGGTCCAGCCTGTCGCTTTGCCGGCCGAGCGAGGCCCGGTAGAAGGCCACGCAATCGCCACCGGTGCGCTTGGCTTCGAAGGCGCCGGCTTCGGCAAACCGCAACAGGTCTTCGGCGTTCTCGGCCGCGCCCGGCATCACCACGCCGATCGAGGCGCGAAGATGGATCGTGCTGTCGCCGATGGTGATCGCCGATCGGATTGCTTTGCCGATTTCCGCGGCGAACGATTCAACCGCCGCGCGGTCGGATTCCGATTGCACGATCATGCCAAAGGAATCGCCGTGGATGCGGGCCAGCGTGTCGTGCGGCTGCAACAACCGGGAAAGCCGCCGCGAAACCGCCAAAAGCACCGAATCGCCGACCGAAACGCCGTACGCCTCATTGACGTCCTTGAAGTGGTCAAGATCGACGGCGATCAGCACCGGTTCCTGCCCGCCGCCGGTTCGCGAGCGCACCAGCAATTGCTCGAGCCGGTCCAGCAGGAGTTGCCGGTTGGGCCCGCCGGTCAAATTGTCGTGGATCGAGTCATGCAGCAAACGCTCGGTCGCCGTCTTGACATCGGTGACGTCGCTGATCGTTCCGGTGCAGCGCATGACCTCGCCGTCGGCTCCCACGATCGGCCGGGCCTTGAGCGAGAACCAGTGATAATGGCCGTCATGGGCGCGCATCCGGAACGCCTGGTCTATTCGCCCGCGCGCCTGCTCGACGACCGTATCGAGGACGACGCGGTATCGCTCGCGATCGGCCGGATGCATCAATTCGAGCCAGTCCCGCGCCGGACCTTCGAGCGCCTTGCGGTCCAGTCCCAGTATGGCCTCGATGTCGTGGCCGACCTCGATCCTGTCGCGCGCCACGTCCCAGTCCCAGATGGTGTGGCCGGCCCCGACCAGGGCGAGCGCCTTTTGCTCGGCGTCGGAAATCAGTCCCTGCGCCAGGGCGCCGCCGGCAAACGCGTGCTGCATGATGGTGAAGGCCGCCAGCATGACGATGAGGACGAGGCCGCCGGCCAGCGCCGGCTGCACCGTGATGTTGTCGATCTGACCGGATATGGCCAGCCAGACCGCGCCGACCCAGAATACCAGAACCAGCCAGGTCGGGATCAGCATGATCGCGCGGTCATAATTGTGCAGCGAAAGGTAAAAGACGATGAACAGGCCGATAATGGCGGTGCCGGCCAGCGACAGGCGGGCCGCCCCGGCGGCGACGCTGGGATCGATGATGATGATGCCAAGCAGCACAATCAGGCCGACGAGCCAGATTATCGCCACATGCGAGTAGCGCACATGCCAGCGGTGGAGGTGCAGATAGGTGTAGAGGAAGACCAGCAGGGACGCCGCCAGCATGACTTCCGTTGCCGCCCGCCACGTCGGTTCGGCCGATGGCGCAAGGTTGAAGACCCGGCTTAAAAAGCCGAAATCGATCGAGATATAGGCCAGCACCGCCCAGGCCAGCGACGCGGTCGCTGGAAACATCGCCGACCCGCGCACAACGAACAGCACTGTCAGGAACAGCGCCAGCAGGGCGGATATGCCCAGAACGATGCCGTGATACAATGTATAGCTGTTGACGGTTTCCTCAAACGCCTCGGGGTCCCACAAATGCAGCTGCGGCAAGCGTGGCGACCGCAATTCGACAATAAAGGTGACGATCGCCCCCGGATCGAGCGTTATGCGGAAGATGTCGGAATCGGTGCTTCTGAGCCGGTCCGGAGCAAAACCTTCGCTTGGTGTGACCGCGATGAGGCGTGCCGTGCCCAGATCCGGCCAGAACAGGCCGGAACCGACAAGCCGGTAATACGGCGCAACGAGCAGCCGGTCGATCTGCTCGTCGGACGTATTGGCGAGCGCGAAAACGGCCCATTCCGATGTGCCCGTCTGGAATTCCGAGCGCACTTCGATGCGGCGGACGATCCCGTCCGCGGCCGGCGCCGTGGAAACCTGAATCCGGTCACCCTGATCGGCGTAGCGCTGGACGATACTGGTCAAGTCGATTGTCGCCGGGTTGAGCGGCACGGATACGGCCTCGAGCGCGCCCGCGCAAGTGACGCTCATGCCTGCGAACAACAGGAAAATCAGGAGCCTGGAAAGACAGCGTGCTTGCAAGGTTGGACCCGGTAATACGTTTGAACACGAACCGCTAGAGCAGTTTCGACCAATACGGGGCCATTTGATGGAGTCAAATGACCCCGTATTGGTCGAAACTGCTCTAGATGTGGTCTAGCGGGCCGGTTGTTTCTTTACAACGTCGCAATTGCCGACGCAAAACGGCGATATGGAGGCAGAAATTCACTCTGTTCAGGGGAGCGGTCAGGGGCGGGGATCGGTGGCCAGAAGCGCGTAAACGATATGGTCTTGCCAACGGCCGTTTATACACACGAGCCCGCGCGCAAGGCCCTCTTCTTGAAATCCTACATTTTCCAGCAGGCGCATCGACGCTGCATTGCCGGGCAGGCATGCCGCTATCAGCCGGTGCAGGCCAAGCGTGTCGAAGCTGAACGGTACGACCGCCTTCAACGCTGCCGTCATATAGCCGTGGGAGGCATAATCCTTGCCCATCCAGTAGCCGATCGTCGCGCACTGGGTCATGCCCCTTGTAACATTTGACAGTGTCAGTCCGCCGACGAGGGCGCCGTCATCGAGCCGGAATATGAAGAAGGGATAGGCGTTGTCCTCGCGGATTTCGGCATGATAACGCCGAATCCGCCGCCGGAATGCGCCGCGCGTCAGATCGTCGGGCGGCCATGTCGGCTCCCATGGCGTCAGAAAGCCCCGGCTTTCGGCCCGCACGGTTGCCCAGTCGGCGTAATCGGCAAGGCTTGGCGTGCGCAGTGTGATCCCCTCGCCGGCGATGACCGGGCCGGGGTCCTGGGCGACGGGGACGCGAAGGAATACCATCGCCGCTAGCCCCGGCCGCCGCGATGACCGCCAAGATTGGCGGCAAGCTGCGAAGTGATTTCGTCCAGTTCGGGCAGCGGCGCGATCGGGCCGATTGCCGAAAGGGCGCCAGGACCGGCAAAGACCCGCCCTGCCAGGCCGGTCACATCGGCGACACTCACCGTTTCGATTTTTTCGACGATCTCGGCGACCGGAAGAGGCCGCCCGTAAATCAGCATATGCCGCGCCATCTGCCCGGCGCGCGCCACCGGGCTCTCCAGCGCCATCAGCAGCGTTGCCCGCAATTGCGCCTTGGCCCGGTCCAGTTCGCTGGCCTCGATACTGTCGGCCAGCTTGGCGATTTCGGTCACGATCACCGGCATCAGCTCGGCGAGATCCTCTTGCCCCGTCGCGGCGTGAATGCCGATCAGGCCGGTTTCCTCGAATGGCCAGTGAAACGCCGATATCGAATAGCACAGGCCGCGGGATTCGCGCACTTCCTGGAAAAGCCTCGATGCCATTCCATCGCCCAGGATCGTCGCCAGGATCCGGCCGGTATAATGGTCCGGATCGCGCAGCGCCGGCGCATCGAACCCGATCAGGATCTGGGCTTCCTGCAAGGCTTTTTCTTCCCGTATTTCGCCACCGGTGAACTGTGCCCTATCGGCGCTTGGCGGCGTATTTTGGGCGATGTCGGCAAATGCGGTCCCGGCCAGTTCGACGATCTCGTCGTGATCGACGCGGCCGGCCGCCGCCAGCACCATGTGCGGGGCGCAATAATGTCGGCGCAAAAAGGCGCGCAGGGTTTCGCGGTTGAACGAACGGATGGACTCGATCGTGCCCATGATCGGCCGGCCGATCGGCTGATCGCCAAACGCCGCCGACTGGAAATTATCGAAAACCCGGTCTTCCGGCGAATCGAGCGCGGCGCCGATTTCCTGCACGATCACATGGCGCTCGCGTTCCAGTTCTTCCTGGTCGAACACAGAATGGGTCAGGATATCGCCCAGAACATCGATACCGAGCGCCGTATCGTCCTTTAGCAGGCGGACGTAATAGGCTGTGTTGTCGACGCTGGTGGCGGCGTTGACCTCGCCGCCGACCGCTTCGATCGCCTCGGCGATGTCGCGGGCGCTGCGGGTTTTCGTGCCCTTGAAAGCCATATGCTCAAGCAGGTGCGAAATGCCGTGCTCGCTGGCCTTTTCGTTGCGCGATCCGGTTCCCACCCACACCCCCAGCGCGACGCTTTCCAGATGCGGCATCGCCTGCGTGGCGATGGTCATGCCGCTGTCCAGCCTGGTCAGCCGGACCTCGGTGCCATCGGCGAGAGCGCCACTTTCCATCGCCGTGACCGGCAGTGGTTCCGGTTGCATTGACCCTGGTTGCATTGAATCGGTCCCCATCAGGCTGGATGAACCGCGCGCGAGCGCTCTTCAATCGCCTGTTCGATTGCCGCAAGGTCGGCCGGCAGCACGCTGTAGACCTCTTCGCGATCCATCAGGTCGCCGGTCCATTCCGGTAGCTCCGGATGGACGCCGGCAGCCGCCTTTACCGCGTCGGGAAATTTCGCCGGATGGGCCGTCGCCAGCGTGATCATCGGCGTGCCGCCGGCGCTCTGCCGTTCGGCGACGGCGACGCCGACCGCCGTATGCGGATCGACGAGGATGCCGGTCTCGCGCAGCAGTCGTTTTATCGTCGCGGCGGTCTCGGCCTCGTCGCACGAGCCGGAGGTGAAGAGCGCCGTGATCCGTTGCTGGCTGTCCGCATCGATGGTGAAGGCGCCCGATTGCGCCAGCCCGGCCATGGCGCGGCGGACCGTGGCGGCGTCGCGGCCGGTCGCCTCGAACAGCAGCCGCTCGAAATTCGACGAGACCTGGATATCCATGGACGGCGAACTGGTCGCGGTAACGCCCCGCACTTCATAGCGGCCCGACGTCAGCGTCCGGTGCAGGATGTCGTTCGGGTTGGTGGCGATCACCAGCTTCTCGATCGGCAGTCCCATCCGCGCCGCGGCATAGCCGGCGAAGATGTTGCCGAAATTGCCGGTCGGGATGGTGAAGGACACCGGCCGGTGCGGCGCGCCGAGCGCCACGGCCGCGGCGAAATAATAGACGGTCTGGGCGACGATCCGGCCCCAGTTGATCGAATTGACGCCCGACAGCGCGACCCGGCGGCGGAACGCATCGTCGCCGAACATCGATTTGACCAGCGCCTGCGCGTCGTCGAACGTGCCTTCGATGGCGATCGTGTGGACGTTGGGCTTGTTCACCGTCGTCATCTGCCGGCGTTGCACGGACGAGACGCGGCCGTCGGGAAAGAGGATGGCGATATCGACCCGTTCAGCGCCGCCGAACGCCTCGATCGCCGCGCCGCCGGTATCGCCCGATGTCGCGACGACGATTGTCGCCCGCTCGCCCCTTTCGGCAAGGATGTGATCCATCAGCCGCGCCAGAAACTGCATGGCGACGTCCTTGAAGGCGAGTGTCGGGCCGTGAAACAGCTCCAGCAGGAAGTGGTTTGCATCGATCTGGACGAGTGGCGTCACACCCTTTTGCCGGAATGTCGAATAGGCATCGTCGGCAAGGCCCTTGAGCGCCGGGCCGGAGATCTCGCCGCCGGTGAACCGGCCGATGATTGCGGCGGCGATCTGCGCATAGGGCTTGCCGGCGAGGGCGGCGATTTCGTCGGTTGAAAGCACCGGCCATCGATCGGGGACGTAAAGTCCGCCGTCCGGCGCAAGCCCGCTCACAATGACGTCACGGAACCCGATTGCCGGGGCTTCGCCGCGTGTTGATACGTAACGCAAATTGACTGGCTCCTGGCCATCGACGCCCGCACACTATAGGCCGTCCCGAAAAGCGGCAAGCGCCTGTTGCCGCAGCGGTGGCAATGCTGCCATAACCGCGCCGCCGGCAAACTCTGCCGGGCAAACAACCGGTCAGGACTACAATGCTGGTTATCTTCGATTGCGACGGCGTGCTCGTCGATTCTGAAATCATCGCGGCGCGGGTCGATGCGCAGCTTCTGAGCGAAGCCGGCTTTCCGATCACCGCGCAAGAGGTCGCCATCCGCTTTGCCGGGTCGAGCGGCGAGCAAATATATGACGCCGCCGAGGTTGAAATGGGCAGCCCCATTCCCGAGGAGATCCGCGCCCGGTCGGAAACCGAAATCGACCGGCGGCTGGCCAGTGAGGTCGAGGCCGTTGCCGGCGTTTACGAGATGCTCGACGCGCTCGATGCGCCGCGCTGCATCTGTTCCAATTCGGCCATGGACCGGCTCAGGATCACGCTTGACCGTACCGGCCTCTATGACCGGTTCCGGCCATATGTTTTTTCCGCCGGCGAGGTTCGCGATGGCCGCCAAAAGCCGGCGCCGGACGTTTTCCTGCACGCCGCGGAAGAGCTGGAGGTCGCCATCGACCGGACGCTGGTGGTCGAGGATTCCGTCCATGGCGTGGCCGGCGCCGTCGCCGCCGGCATGGGTGTTATCGGTTTCACTGGCGCCTCCCATACCTGGCCGGGTCATGGCGAGGCGCTGATGGAGGCCGGCGCCCTGACGGTCCTCCGGCGGCTCGCCGACGTGCCGGTGACGGTGGAAGCACTTGCCGGCTGGGATCGGCGCGCCTTGAACCTGTGAGCGCTTCATCTCGTCAAAGGGTGATCTGCGCCGCCGGTTTTGCTAGGCTGTCGTCCGGCAACTCCGCGGCGCGGTTGATTGATGCCTGCAATAGGGGGATGACATGATCTGGCTCTTCGCAACATTTCTGCTGGCGTCCACATTGGCGGCCGGCGGCCAGGCACTTGCCGCCGAGCGCGTTATCATCGTGCTCGATGCGTCCGGTTCCATGTGGGGCCAGATCGGCGGCAAGACCAAGATCGAGATCGCCCGCGAGACGCTAGGCGGCGTCTTGCAGTCCGTGCCGGGCGATCTCGAACTCGGGTTGATCGCCTACGGCCACCGCGTCAAGGGCAAATGCGACGATATCGAATTGATCGTCCCGCCCGGCCCCGGCACCGCCGGGCGCATCGCCGAGGCGGCGAACCGCCTCAACCCGAAGGGCAAGACGCCGCTGGCGGCTTCCGTCAAGCAGGCCGCCGAGGCCTTGCGCTACACCGAGGACAAGGCGACGGTGATCCTGATCACCGACGGCCTCGAGACCTGCAACGCCGATCCGTGTGCGCTGGCCACCGAACTGGAAAATGCCGGCGTTGATTTCACCGCCCACGTCGTCGGCTTTGGCCTGTCGGAAGAACAGGGCCGGCAGGTCGCCTGCCTGGCCGAAAATACCGGCGGCAAATATATTCAGGCCAAGGATGCCGGTGAACTCGGCAACGCACTTGCCCGGACGGTGGCCGCGGTCGCCGCACCCAAGCCTGAACCAGCCGCCCTTGGCGTCAATCTGATGGCCATTGCCGTGCTCGCCGAAGGCGGCCCGGAGGTCGGCGAACGCGACGACCTGCGCTGGGATGTCTGGGGAATCGATAGCGCCGGCCGGAAATCGAAACGCTCCAATACCAGCTATGACAAGGTGTTGGAAAGCCTGTACGAACCGGGCCGCTATGTGATCGGCGCCCGTCTCGGAAATGCCACGGTCGAGGTGGAAGCCGAACTGCAAGCCGACCAGCTGACCGAACTGACGCTCAATCTCAATGCCACGCGGCTGATCGTCCATGGCCGCCGCAGCGCCGGCGCAGAAACCGACAAGGGCATCCGCTGGGACGTCACCTTGCCCGGCACCCGCACGGCGACCGCCTATGGCGGCGATGCGCGCTTCGTTATTCCGGCCGGCAGCCGCAAGGTGACGGCCAGGCTCGGCAAGGCGATGGTCGAGGAGGTGCTGGAACTTGTCGCCGGGCAAACGGTGGAAAAGGATTACATCATCGCCACCGGCCGGCTTGTCGCCCACGCCGTCTATGCCGAGGGCGGGCCGGCCGTGGAAGGCGATATCCGCTTCGATGTTGTTGGCGTCACAAAGGACATTTCCGGCAAGCGCAAGCAATTTGGCACCAATTACGGCGATGGCGCAAAATTCGATCTGCCGCCCGGCGACTATGTCCTGAAAGCCCGCGTCGGCAAGGCCATTGCGGAGGCGCCGGTCACCATCGAGCCTGATGTCCTCACCGAACCGGCGGTCAATGTGAACGCCGGCATTCTGGCGATCACCGCGCCGGGCGGCGACCGGATCGACATTCTCGGCGCGGCAAAGGACATCACCGGCAAGCGCAAGGATATCGGCACCAACTACGGCGAGGCCTGGCAGATCGCGCTGCCCGCGGGCGATTACGCCGTCAGGGTGCGCAAGAAGGACAAGTCGGTCGTCGAAGGCGCCGCCTCGGCCACCGCCGGCCAGCGCACCGAAGTGACGGTTCAATAGGGCCTGTCAGTATCGACAGCGAGCCTTCCTTCGTCCTGACGCTGAAGCTGGACGACCGCTCATTCGCTTTCTTTGACGATTTGCGCCGCCGGCATTTCCCGCCCGGGCGCAACCATGTGCCGGCGCATCTGACTCTTTTCCAGCAATTGCCGGGTGGCCGCGGGCGCGAAATCAAGGCGCTGCTGGCATCGCTGGCGGCGCGTCGGAAGCCGCTCTCCGCGAGCGTCCGCGAAGTCAAGGCAATCGGCAAGGGGGTTGCCTATTTCTTCGATGCGCCGGCGTTGATGGCGCTGCGCGACGGCCTAGCCGACGAATGGGAACCGTGGCTGACCGATCAGGATCGCGCACCCTATTGGCCCCATGTCACCGTGCAGAACAAGGTCGCGCCGAAGGTCGCCAACACTCTGGCGCGTGATCTGGCCGGCAATTTCCAGCCGTTCCAGGTGACCGGCACTGGTCTTGTCCTATGGCGCTATCTTGGCGGTCCGTGGCAGCTTGAGCGCGACTTCCGCTTCGCCGTTTGACCGGCGCTCAGCCGTCGATCGACAGCGCCAGCGTTCGGCTGATCTGCACCAGTGGCCGGCCCGATTCCGTCATCCAGTCATTAAACGCATCCTGCACGGCGCGCAGGGCCTTGGCCGATGTCGGCGCCTTGTCGATGACGCCGCTCGCGATCAGCGCGGCTGTCACGTCGCGCGAGACGATGAATGAGTCCTTGCCGACAAAGCGCAGGAAATATTGCGCCGTCGTTCCGCCGAGCCGGCTGCCGCGCTTTTTCAGAACGCCCAGAAGGCCGACATAATCAGTGGCGGGATAGTCGGCGAAAAACCGCCCCGCCGAGCCGTGTTCCTTCGCCAGATCGGATAAAAAGAAGGCATTCTCGCGAACCGTGTGGATCTTTTGCGGGTTGCGCACGATCCGCGTATCGCGCGCCAGCGCATCGAGATCATCATCGCTCGCCATTGCCCAGCGGCCGACATCGAAACCTTCGAAGGCCGCCTCGAACCCGTCCCACTTGTTGTCGACCACCGACCAGTTGAAACCGGCCTGGAAGATTCGCCGGGTCATTTCGGCGAGCCAGCGGTCGTCGGAAATGGCGGCCAGCTCCGTCGGCGATTTGGGCTGGCTCTCCGCCAATTTCGCCGCAAGCGCCTTGGCACCGCCATGACGTTCGGCGGCGCGCTCGAATATCGCCTGATATGTCTGCACGGGTCTATTCCGCCGCCGCCTCCAAGGGTTCCGGCGGCGTCCATTTCAGCACCGGCTGCCGCGCCGCCTGGGTCTCGTCGAGGCGTCGCCGAGGGGCAAAGCGCGGCGCCTGCTCGAAGCGGTCCTTTTCGCCGTTTTGCGCCGCCATGACGAGATCGCGCAAGGTCGCGATGAACAGATCGAGGCTGGCCCGCGATTCCGATTCCGTCGGCTCGATCAGCATCGCTCCATGCACGACCAGCGGGAAATACATGGTCATCGGATGATAGCCCTCATCGATCATCGCCTTGGCGAAATCCAGCGTGGTGACGCCGGTCTCCTCCAGGAAGCGGTCGTCGAACAGCACTTCGTGCATGGCCGGATGGTCGGGGAAGGACAGGCTCATCAGGTCTTTGAGGCCGGCGCGGATGTAATTGGCGTTGAGCACGGCGTCCTCGGCCGCCTGGCGGGTGCCGTCGGCGCCATGGGAAAGCATCCAGGCGAATGCCCGCACGAACATGCCCATCTGGCCATGGAACGCCGTCATCCGGCCGAACGGCGCGTCGCCCTCGGCCTCGGCGGCGGCGCGTTTCTCAACCAGCCGGTAGGTCTCCACTCCCCCCGAATCAATGGCCTTCTTGACGGTGGGCAGCGGCGCGAAAGGCGCCAGCGCCTTGGACAGCACCGTCGGTCCCGCGCCTGGCCCGCCGCCGCCATGCGGGGTCGAAAAGGTCTTGTGCAAATTGATGTGCATGGCATCGACGCCGAAATCGCCGGGCCGCACCTTGGCCATGATGGCGTTGAGATTGGCGCCGTCACAGTAGAAATAGGCGCCGGCCTCGTGGATCGCCGCGGCGATCTTGACGACATCGGGCTCGAACAGGCCGCAGGTGTTGGGATTGGTCAGCATGATCGCGGCGATTTCGCCTTCATGCGCCCCGAGCAGCGCCTTGACGTCCCCGGCCGAGACCGTACCGCCCTCGCCCGCCGGCACCGGCACCACGGCGTAGCCGAGCGCCGCCGCCGTCGCCGGATTGGTGCCATGCGCCGATTCCGGCACCAGCACCTTTGAGCGTTTCTCGCCGCGCGCCGCCAGCGCCGCCTTGATCGCCATCATGCCGCACAGTTCGCCGTGCGCGCCGGCCTTCGGGCTCATGGCGATGGCTGCCATGCCGGTCAGTTCGATCAGCCAGCGGCCGCATTCGTGGATCAGCGCCAGCGCGCCCTGGACGGTGGATTGCGGTGCCAAGGGATGGATGTCGGCAAAGCCCGGCAGCCGCGCCATCGCCTCGTTGAGCCGCGGATTGTGCTTCATGGTGCACGAGCCGAGCGGATAAAGCCCCATGTCGATGGCGTAGTTCTTCTGGGAGAGCCGGACATAATGGCGGATCGCCTCCGGCTCCGACAGGGCCGGCAGGTCGATCGGCGCTTGGCGCGCCTGACCGCCGAGCCGCGGCGAATAATCTTCCGGTTCGTCGAGATCGACGCCGGACATGTCGGTGCGGCCGGCCTCGAACAGCAGCGGCTCCTCGATCATCAAGGCGCGGTTGCCGGTAAAGGTGGCTTGCTCCGAAGCTGCCGGCGCATTCTGCCGGGTCGGGCGGCCCTGTTCGTTGAGCATCTAGAGGACCTCCTTCAGCGCCGCTTCATAGGCCGCGATATCGGCATCGCTCACCGTTTCGGTCGCCGCCACCACCATCAGGTCGGCAAGGTCTTCGCGGTCCGGCTCCAGCCTTGAGACCGGCACGCCGGCGAGCACGCCGCGTGTCGCCAGTTTTTCGATGATCTCCGCCGCCGGTCCGGGCAGGCGCACCGTGAACTCGTTGAAGAAGGCGTCGTTGAGCACGGCAACGCCGGGCACTTGAGCCAGCGCGTCGGCGAGCTTGCAGGCCGTGGCATGGTTGATCCGCGCCAGGCGGGCGAGGCCCTGTTCGCCGAGCAGCGTCATGTGGACCGTGAAGGCCAGCGCGCACAGGCCGGAATTGGTGCAGATGTTCGAGGTCGCCTTGTCGCGGCGGATATGCTGCTCGCGGGTCGATAAAGTCAGCACGAAGCCGCGCCGGCCTTGCGCGTCCCGCGTCTGGCCGCAGATCCGGCCGGGCATCTGCCGGACATATTTCTGCCGTGTCGCGAAAAGCCCGACATAGGGCCCGCCGAAGGTCAGCGGATTGCCAAGCGACTGGCCTTCGCCGACGACGATATCGGCGCCCTTCGCGCCCAGCGGCTCAAGCAGTCCGAGCGACACCGCCTCGGTGAAGACGGCGATCAGCAGCGCGCCCTTTTCGTGCGCCTTTTGCGCGATCGGTTTCAAGTCGATGATCTGGCCGTAAAACGACGGCGACTGCACCACGACGCAGGATGTTTCATCGTCGATCGCGGCAAGTATATCTTCGGTGCCGGCCGGGTCGGGATCGAGCGCTTCCACCTCGCCTCCGGCCATCCGGTCCAGCGTCTCCACCACGGCGCGGTATTGCGGGTGCAGCCCGCCCGACAGTACCGCCTTGTCCTTGGCCGTGACGCGATGCGCCATCAGCACCGCCTCGCCGCAGCCGGTCGAGCCGTCATACATGGAGGCGTTGGCGACATCCATGGCGCACAGATTGGCCACCTGGGTCTGGAACTCGAACAGGCATTGCAGCGTGCCCTGGGTGATTTCGGGCTGATAGGGCGTGTAGGAGGTGAGGAATTCGGAACGCTGGATGATATGGTCGACACTCGCCGGCACATGGTGCCGGTAGGCCCCGGCGCCGATGAAGAACGGCCCCTCGCCGGCCGCCCGGTTGCGCGCCGCCAATTCGCCCATGATCCTGGTGACTTCCATCTCCGATTTACGGTTCGGCAGGCCGGGCAGGTCGTGCAACAGCTTGTCGCCCGGCACGTCGGCGAAAAGCGCGTCGATGTCGGCGGCGCCGATCCGCGCCAGCATGTCGGTGCGGTCCTGGTCGGTGTGGGGGAGATAGCGCATTTTTGTCCTCTAAAGCGTTGCGAGGAAAGTCTTGTAGGCGGCCTCGTCCATCAGGCTTGTCAGTTCGCCCTGGTCGGAAATCGCCATCTTGACGATCCAGCCATCGCCCTCCGGCGCCTCGTTGACGCTCTGCGGCGCGTCCTCCAGCGCTGCGTTGACCTCGCTCACGGTGCCGGAAACCGGGGCGTTGATCTCGGCCGCCGCCTTGACCGATTCCACCACGGCGGCTTCGCTGCCCTTGGCGACGGATTTGCCGATTTCGGGCAGTTCGACGAACACCACGTCGCCAAGCTGCTCGGCGGCATATTGGGTGATGCCGATGGTCGCCGTGTCGCCCTCGACGCGGACCCATTCATGGTCTTCGGTAAAATACATGCTCATCGTTGTCCCCTATTTTGCTGCGCGAACGTAATTGTGCGGCACGAAGGGCAGGGCGGCGATAATCGCCGGTTCCGGCCCACGCCGGCCGGTGAGTTGAATTTCGCTTCCCGGCCCGGAAAATGCCGGATTGACATAGCCCATGGCCACCGGGCCGCCAATTGTCGGGCCGAAGCCGCCGGAGGTGACGACGCCGATCGCCGCGCCCTCGGGCGAGAGAATTTGCGCGCCCTGGCGCACCGGCGCCCGCCCGGACGGCGCGATGCCGGCAAGTTTGCGGGCCGGACCCTCGGCCAGTTCCCTCAAAATCCGTTTGGCGCCGGGAAAGGCGCCGGCCTCGCGCCGCGCCCTGGCGATGGCAAAGCCCAGCCCGGCTTCCACCGGCGAGGTGGTCTCGTCCAGATCATGGCCATAGAGCGGCAGCCCGGCCTCCAGCCGCAGCGAATCGCGCGCGCCAAGGCCGATCGGCTTGACAAGGTCGTGGTTAAGCAGCGCCCGCGCCACCGCCTCGGCACCGGCGGCAGGAACCGAAAGCTCAAAGCCGTCCTCGCCGGTATAGCCCGAGCGCGAGACATGGCAGTCGATACTGCTTCCATCCGGTAATGCGAATTCGGCGCTTGTCGCGGTCATGAAGGTCAGGCCGGCGGACCTGGCGCAGTGACCGGCAAGCACCTCGGCCGCCGCCGGGCCTTGCAGCGCCAGCAGCGCCCGGTCCTCGATCGTGACGTATTCGACGCCGGCGGGCAGATTCGCGGCTATATGCGCGTCGTCGGCGTCCTTGCGACCCGCATTGACGACCAGCATCAGCTTGCCGTCATCGTCGGGCGAGGCGGAGCGCGTCACGATCAGATCGTCGAGAATGCCGCCGGCCTCGTTGAGCAGCAGCGTATAGCGCATGCGCCCGGCGCCGAGGCTCTGGAACGCCCCCGGCGTCAGCGCCTCCAGCGCTTGTGCCGTTGTTTCATGGTCGGGGCCGGAAAGGAAACGCTGGCCCATATGGGAGACGTCGAACAGGCCGGCCTTTTGGCGCGTCCAGAGATGTTCGGCGATGATGCCTTCAAACTGCACCGGCATCCCATAGCCGGCGAACGGCACCAGACGGCCGCCAAGCGATTCATGCAAGGCTGTAAGGGGGGTGGCTTTGAGATCGCCGGTTTGTGTGCTTGCCGCCATCATCGAAGGCCCCCGTGCCAAGACATACGACGCGGATCACGGGCGACCAGCCCGTCCGCGCCCCCTCTGTCACGGAACCTGAGAGATTCCCGGCAAGCCCGTCACGCGGGCCCATCACGCGGGCCTGCAAGATCGCCGGTTACGCCTTCGGTGGGCCGCCGGAACATCCGGCAACCGCTTTCCAGAGGCCGCTCGCCTGACACGGTCCAGAAGCCTGAGAGTTTCCGGGGCGGTTGCTCCTTCGGCGGCCTGCCGCGCGTCGCGGCAGACACTCTCCCGTGGGGCTCGTACAGTATCGGGACGCGACTGAACCCGACGCGTCATCTATTGCCCCATTCCCGGCAATGTCAACCGCCACGGCGAGTGGGTATCGGGTCAGTATGGAAAATGGCCGCCATGCGCCATGAAGGGATTTGCGGCTCCGGAAGCCGGCCCTTTTCAGCGCCCTCGATGTAGTCAAAGCTGGCGGGATGCCGCGGGCTTGGCTGCGGCGATAACGTGGCGTCACCAAAACCTTTCATTGCCGTAAAAAGTGGCGCTGCGAAGTTCCTTAAGCAACTGGAACCGTTGTGTTATTCATAGATATCCGATTACCGCGGACAGCGGAATTGTTCATGGTCTTTCACCCTGAAGCCAATTGCCGGCCCGGAGATTGCGCCGCTGCGGACGCCGCCGGCCCCCGCGTTCCGGTCGCCGGGTTGATCCTCCACAGCCGATCGGTCATCCTCGAAGGGTTCTGCCCAAGCACAAGCGCTGCCATGCCCACCCAAGTGCAACGAAAGTTGACGACGATCCTTGCGGCGGACGCCGAAGGCTATAGCCGCGTGATGGAAGCCGACGAGGTCCGCGCGCTCGGCGCCCTGCGGGCCGCGCGCAGCGTCTTCTCCAAATTCATCGAACGTCACCACGGCCGGATTGCCAACACGGCTGGCGACGGACTGATCGCGGAGTTTCCCTCGGTCGTCGAGGCCGTCCAGTGCGCGATCGAAGTGCAGCATGAACTTGGCGGTCGTCGCGAGGACCCGGGCGGCGCGTTGCACTTCCGCATCGGCATCCATCTCGGCGACGTGATGGTCGACGGCGACGATCTGCTGGGCGAGGGCGTCAACCTTGCCGCGCGGCTTCAGACCATGGCCGAGCCCGGCGGCATCCTGATCTCCCAGCAGGTCTACGATCAGGTCCACGCCAAGCTCTCGGTCGGCTTTGAATATCTCGGCGAGAAGCGCCCGAAGAATTTTTCCGAGGACGTGCCGGTATATAGCGTCGCGCGTGGCGAAAAGCAGCGCAAGCCCGGCAAAAAGAAGCACCGCGCGGGCAAGGTCCGTCCATCCCCGACACCGGAGCGCGCGGCGCCGGACCCAGGCGGCCTGCGGCAACGATTAAATCGCCACGCCACGCTGTTCGGCGTCATCTGGGCCATGCTGCTGGTCGTCGATCTGGTCACCGGAGCGCCGTTCTGGGCGCATTTTCCCGGGATCGCCATGGCGACTCTCGTGGCGTTGGAGGCAGCGCCTTTGTTCGTTCGCGGCCGGTTCAATCTCCAGTTTGCCCGCGGCGTGGCGGTCGTCGCCGGGCTGGCGCTGATCAACCTTTTCACCTGGTCGGGCTATCCATGGGTGGCCTGGCCCGCCGGCGCGCTCGTCGCCATCGAATTGTTTCGCCGTTTGGGCGCTCGTTCGCGCTGATCCCCGAAAAGAAGAGCGGCCGGCCGGAACATCCGTTCACAGCGCATCCGTTACAGCGCACGGCGGCCACTTTGCAAACCGGTCCGCTTATACCAATAGTCAGGACCTTTGGTATTATCCGCCGCTGCTATCCCCTGTCGTCTTTTTCGCCGCCATCGAAACCGACATAGATCAGATAGTCGCGGTCGCGGCCAGGTGAGGGCACGGTGACTTCGTAGACATTGCGGAAGACGGTGGAATTTTCCGCCGGGATGGTGATCGCAAGCTTTTTCAGATCGGAATAAAGCACTTCCTTCTGGTGTTTCACGACCGCGATCCGCAGCGGCAGGTTGACGGTCCCCGGCCCGCCTTTCGGACCGGCCAAAACCCGGCCGGAGACGCCGATCCGCAGGATCAGGTTGTTTTGCTGGTCATAAAGGCACTCGCGCGCCGTATCGCCGATCGTGGCTTGCCAGACAATGGCGCCGGGTTCGCCCTCCTTGCCGCGCTCATAAAGCCGCATCGCCTCCGTCCCCTCGCGCACGCGAATTTCGGGGCAGTAGTCGGGACCGAGATAACGGCGGATGTCGATTTCGTCAGGATTGGCCGGTGCGCCGGCCGGCAGCGGAGTGCCCGGGTCGACCGAACGCTTGCCGAAGCCCGGCAGGCGGATGCTGCCGCAAGCGCTAAGCGATACCGCCACAAGACACGCCACAAGACCTGTCGCGGCACGGCGGGTGAATTGGGAAAGCGGCAAGGACGGCGAGAACATGGACGGCATCCGATCAAGTGAAGCCGCGTCTATAGCAGCGCCCGTATCGCCTTTGAAAGTACCGCCTGTGAAAGTGTCGACTTTGAAAGGGAAAAAACAGCCATCTGCCGGGGATCGGTGCCGACCTTAAGCATGTATTTACCCTGTTTCCTAACGGCCTGTTCACCCTGTTCGGCAACCATGATCGCGGATGAGTTCAGGAGTACCGCGTATCATGGTGTCCGCCGCGCCGAAGCCCGCCCCGACCACTGACAATTCTGTGCCCGCCGGGCAACTGGCCGCCTTCCGGGACACGATCCTGCGCGGCGATTGCGTTGCCGCGCTGGAAAAACTGCCGGCCGGCAGCATCGATCTGGTCTTCGCCGACCCGCCCTACAATCTGCAGCTTGCCGGCGACCTGCACCGGCCCGATCAGTCAAAAGTCGATGCCGTCGACAATGACTGGGACCGCTTCGATACGTTTGCCGCCTATGACGCCTTCACCCGCGCCTGGCTGATGGCCTGCAAGCGGGTTCTCAAACCCACCGGCACGCTGTGGGTCATCGGCTCCTACCACAATATATTCCGGGTCGGCGCGGTGCTGCAGGATCTCGGCTTCTGGATCCTCAACGACATCGTCTGGCGCAAGACCAATCCGATGCCGAATTTTCGCGGCCGCCGCTTCGCCAATGCCCATGAGACGCTGATCTGGGCGTCACCCTCGGCCGGGGCCAAGGGCTACACGTTCAATTACGACGCGCTGAAGGCATTCAACGACGACTTGCAGATGCGCTCCGACTGGGTGCTGCCGATCTGCACCGGCGAGGAACGGCTGAAGAACGACACCGGGCAAAAGGCCCATCCGACGCAAAAGCCAGAATCGCTGCTCTACCGGGTGCTTCTGGGCACGACCAGACCCGGCGACCTGGTGCTCGACCCGTTCTTCGGCACCGGCACCACCGGCGCCGTCGCCAAGCGTCTCGGCCGCCACTATATCGGCGTCGAGCGCGAAGCCGATTATATCGCCGTGGCGGAAAAACGCCTGGCCGCGATCGAGCCGGCCGAACACCATCATCTGAAAGTCGTGCAAGGCAAGCGGGCGGCGCCGCGCGTGCCGTTCGGCAACCTGCTCGAAGCCGGACTGCTGAAGGCCGGCGATGTTCTGACCGACGCCAAGGCGCGCCATCGCGCCGTGATACGCGTTGACGGCTCGCTCATCTGCAAGAGCGGCGATACCAGCCATGAAGGCTCGATCCACCGCGTCGGCGCCGCCGTTCAGGGGCTCGACGCCTGCAATGGCTGGACGTTCTGGCACACCGACGCAAAGGGCAATCGCGCCCCCATCGATGTCTTGCGGGAAAAGATCCGGCAGACCATGGCGGCCTGACACAGGCTTTTTCTGGCGCTTCAGGCGGCGATGCCGAATTCGGCAAGATCTGCCCGCAATCGCGCCGGATCGACAAATTGCACCGCATGCCAGCCGGCGGCGCGGGCGCCATCGACATTGGCCGGACTGTCGTCGATGAACAGGGTCGCGCCGGCTTCGAGCCCGAAGGTCTGCGCATGGTGGTCGTAAATTGCCCGCTCGGGCTTTAACAGACCGACCAGCGCCGAGACCGTCGCGCCGCGCGGCAGGTCGAGGAACGGATAGCGGGCGCGCGCCTCGATAAAAGTCTCATCGTTGAAGTTGGTCAGCAGGGTCACGTCGCGGCCATTGGCCAAAAGTCCCTGCAAAATGGCGACACTGTCTTCCAGGGCATGCGGGATCATCTCCACCCAGCGTTCCCGGTAGGCGCGGATCAGCTTTTCCTCCCCCGGAAAGCGGGCGATCAGTTCGGCTTCCGCCGCCGCCCAGGAACGGCCGCGATCCTGCGCCGCGTTCCATGCCGGCGAACACACTTCGCTGAGGAACCAGCGCCGCCGCGCCGGCTCGGCGATGAGATCGCGATAGGGGATTTCCGCGTCCCAATGGATCAGCACGCGGCCGACGTCGAAGACGATATGGCCGATGGCGGATGGGCTGGCGGGACTACTCATTTCGGTTTCCCCGTGAGGTCAGGCACGGTGGCGCCGGGCAGCGCCGCCTCGATGGCTTTTTTCATCAGCGATGGCAACGCTTCGTGCGCCAATGCGTCGGCGGGCGACCACCAGGCGCCCTCCGGCGCCGCCGATGTCATGGCAAATCGCGCATGGCGGATACCCAGCACCAGATGAAAGTGCGTGAACGTGTGCTCCACGTCGCGCGCGGCGGTTTTCCAGTTGCCGGTGAGCGGCGGCGCCTCGCCGCTTGGGCGCAATGGCGTCCAGACCGTGCCCGGGACTTCCGCCATGCCACCCAGGAGGCCTTTGGGCGGGCGTTTGCGCAACAACACAGCCCCATCCTCGCGAATCGCGACATAGGCCCTGCCATAACGCGTCGGCCGCGGTTTTCTCGCCGGCCTGACCGGAAACTCGCTTTGCCGCCCGATGGCGAATGCCTGGCATCCTTCAGCCAGCGGACACAGCGAACAGGCAGGATTGCGCGGCGTACAGATCGTTGCCCCCAGATCCATCATCGCCTCGGCGAACTCGCCGGCGCGATCGGGCGGCACCAGCGGCGTCAGCCGCGCGCGAACGTCGGCTTTTGCCGCCGGCAACGGCGTTTCAATTGCCAGGTAACGGGTGATGATCCGTTCCACATTGCCGTCAATGACCGCGGCCGGCTCGTCGAAGGCGATCGCCGCGATGGCCGCCGACGTATAGGCGCCGATGCCCGGCAGCTTTGCCAGATCGGCAGCCATGCCGGGAAACCGGCCGCTGTAACGGTCGCGGATTTGCCGCGCGCAGGCGATCAGGTTGCGGGCCCGCGCGTAATAGCCAAGCCCGGCCCAGGCGGCCATCACGGCATCGTCGTCCGCCCCCGCCAGTGCCGACACGTCCGGCCAGCGGCGGGTGAACGCCCGGTAATAGGGCAAGACGGCTTTCACCCGCGTCTGTTGCAGCATGATTTCCGACAGCCAGACCCGGTAGGGGTCCGGTATTTCGCCAAGCCGCCGCGCCGCCGGTCCGGTTCGCCACGGCAGCACCCGGCCATGCCGGTCGTACCAGGCTAGAAGGATCGTGCCGAACGCCGGTTTTCCCCGTGAGCGTTCTGCGCCCTTCCGGGCCGGCTTCCGTTTCGTTAAAGTAGCCATTATCGAGTTGTAGTCATCTAAGGTTCGCCATTACGGATTCGGTCGTCGGGACACTGTCGGCCAATGGCTGCCGAATTCAAGGCCGGCATCGGACCGACCGCCAAACGCGCCGATCAACAAACGCCAAGGACAATTCCACAAGATGATCGCCCGGTCCGGACCGCAAAGAACGCCGCCCACCAGGCCAGCCGCCAAGCCGCAAGCCAGGCCGATCGGCGAACTGGTCGGTCCGACGCTCGATCCGGTCATCCGCAAACGTGGTTTGGCCAGGGCCGATATCCTTGCCTGGTGGCCCGACATTGTCGGCAAGTCCTATGCCGCCAAGACCCGGCCGGAGCGCATCCGCTGGCCGCGCGCATCCGATCCCGAAAGCGGCGCGGCGACCCTGATCATTCGATGCGACCCGTCCGTGGCGCTGCAACTGGCGCACGAAACCGGCCAGATTCGCGAACGCCTCAACCGGTTTCTCGGATTTCAGGCGGTCGGCGCGGTTCGCATCGTCCAGCATCCGATCGCCGCCGAACCGGAAAAGCCGTCCAAAACGCCGCCGCAAATCCGCGCCGCCGATCCCGGTCGCCTTGCAATGCTGGAGGCCAGGCTGAAGCTGCTTGACGAGCCCTTGGCGCAATCCCTAAAGGCTCTTGGCCGCAATGTGCTCGCCCGGTCCTGACGAAGTCGTGAACATAAACGCTCGTCATTGTCATGAAATTAGCATGGTAAAGACGGGTCGGACGCTGGAGATTCGCAGCGGCTTGGCTTGCCGGTCCATTCAGGCTCTGTTCAAGGCCGCTGCGCAAGAACGTATGTGAACCGCCGGGATGGAAAAGTCCGGACAGGAAAGGATTCTTGATATGAAAGCATTGAACCGCAGGGCAGTTCTTGCTGGCGTGGCCGCGCTGCCGGCGCTGACGCTTGGCGTTTCCGCGCTCGCGCAGGATGCCGTCTCCGAGGACGAACTTCTGGTTGCCGGCCCGCTCGGCGACAAGATTCTGGGCGATGACAACGCGCCCGTCACGGTGGTTGAATATGCCTCCATGACCTGCCCGCATTGCGGCCGGTTCCATCGCCAGACCTGGGCGGCCTTGAAAGAAAAATATATCGACACCGGCAAGGTCCGCTTCATTTTCCGGGCATTTTCGCTCGATGCCTCCGCCTACGCCGTTGCCATGCTTG
>PVMS01014263.1_pt1 | contig 21131 bp, 23 predicted proteins | sample 1853461 | NCBI WGS metagenome assembly PVMS01 (sample SAMN08582032, study PRJNA380276) | Marine sediment metagenome, whole genome shotgun sequencing project. | isolation source: ocean sediment barecode stripped | collected 2017 | reverse complement strand
GCAATCAATGAACGACTTCCGAACATTCACCTGGTAATGCACGGCTCATCGTCTGTGCCACAGGAATTGCAGGACATCATCAACGCCAACGGCGGCGATATGCCTCAAACCTACGGCGTGCCGGTCGAAGAAATCGAGCAAGGCATCCGTTACGGGGTAAGAAAAGTGAATATCGATACTGACTGCCGTATGGCGATAACCGGTCAGTTCCGAAAAGTCGCAAGAGAAAAACTGCAGGAATTTGATCCACGAAAATTCATAATTCCGGCAACCGCCGCTATGCGTTCGCTATGCCAGGATCGCTTCGAGCGATTCAATACGGCGGGCCAGGCTTCAAAAATCAAGGTGCTGCCCCTGGCGACGATGGCGGCGCGTTACAGCAGCAATGAATTGGACCCGCAGGTCGACGCGAATCACGTCGTTGCGGCATAGAAATAACGAGGAGACACAGCAATGGACCAATCCAGTCGATATGCAGATCTGGCGCTTAGCGAGAAGGATCTGATCAAAAACGGGCAACATGTTTTGTGTGCCTACATCATGAAGCCCAAGGGCGGCGGCGACTACCTCGCTACTGCAGCCCATTTTGCCGCCGAATCCTCCACTGGCACCAATGTCACGGTATCGACTACCGACGACTTTACCAGGAGTGTCGACGCGATTGTCTACGAGATCGATGCCGACAAAGAGATCATGAAGATCGCGTACCCGGTGGCATTGTTCGACCTCAACATTACGGACGGCAGCGCCATGATAGCGTCATTCCTGACCCTCACGATTGGCAACAACCAGGGTATGGGTGACGTCGAATACGCCAAGATGCATGACTTTTTCATCCCGCCGGACTACCTGAAACTGTTTGACGGTCCCGCGACGACCATTTCCGACCTGTGGCGCGTCCTCGGTCGGCCGGAGGTCGATGGCGGCTTTATCGTGGGAACCATCGTCAAACCCAAGCTCGGACTGCGCCCCAAACCGTTCGCAGATGCCTGCTTTGATTTCTGGCTGGGTGGTGATTTCATCAAGAATGACGAACCACAAGGTAACCAGGTGTTCGCCCCGATGAAGGAAACAATACCTCTGGTGGCCGATGCCATGCGCCGTGCACAGGATGAAACCGGCCAGGCAAAACTATTTTCAGCCAACATTACCGCTGACGACCATTATGAAATGCTTGCTCGTGGAAATTTCATTCTGGATACCTTTGGTGAAAACGCGGATCATGTCGCCTTCCTGGTCGACGGATACGTCACGGGCCCCGCCGCAATCACGACTGCACGGCGACAATTTCCAGGCCAGTACCTGCATTATCATCGTGCAGGGCATGGCGCGGTGACCTCGCCACAATCCAAACGTGGATACACGGCCTTCGTACTTTCAAAGATGTCACGTCTGCAAGGTGCCTCCGGCATCCATACCGGAACGATGAGTTTCGGCAAGATGGAAGGCGAACCCGGTGATACGGATATGGCCTACATGATTCAACGCGACAGTGCGGATGGCCCGTTCTATCACCAGGAGTGGGACGGCATGAAACCGACCACACCCATTATTTCCGGCGGCATGAACGCACTCAGGATGCCTGGATTCTTCGAAAACCTTGGACATTCGAACCTGATCCTGACGGCGGGCGGCGGAGCTTATGGACACATTGATGGCCCGGCGGCAGGCGCTCGCTCGCTTCGCCAGGCCGAACAATGCTGGAAGGCTGGTGCGGATCCGCTTGAATTTGCCAGGGAACATCACGAGTTTGCACGCGCTTTCGAGAGTTTCCCCGGGGATGCGGACGCGCTCTATCCGAATTGGCGGCAACAGCTGGATACTGCCGCATAGACGACTCTGTCATGAACGATTTTCCTGTTGCAGTGATATGGGATCTGGACGGAACCTTGATTGATTCCGCTCCGGATCTCGCGACTGCACTCAATGTCCTGTTGCGTGAAAATAATCGGGCTGCGCTGGACACCGATACGGTACGCACCATGATTGGTGACGGTGTCGCGAAATTGGTGGAGAGAGGATTCCAGGCAACTGGACAGGCCATCGGTGCTGAAAATTTACCGGGCCTGATCGATCGTTTCATGAGGATCTACGAAATCCGCGCAACTGACAAAACGCGGTTATATCCCGGTGCACAGGAAGCGTTACAGCGCTTTCAGGATGCGGGCATCCGACAAGCTATTTGCACGAACAAGCCGGAAGCCGTCACCCGCCAGATACTCGATGGACTGTTAATCGCCGGGTTTTTTGACGCGGTGGTTGGCGGCGATACAACGTCGAGAAAAAAGCCGGATCCATTACCGCTGCAAGACTGCCTGCAGGCCCTGGGTGTCAGTCCGGTCGATTCCCTGGTGATCGGCGACTCTGCCGTTGATGTTGCGACTGCCCGAGCTGTAAACATACCGGTCGGCATTGTGACCCATGGTTATGCCCGCGAGCCGGTTCGAGCGCTTGGCGCAGATTTTCTGATCGAAGACCTGTCGACATTATTCGCTGATGTTGTAACGGGCGTCTTGTCCAGAGCGGCAGCACGATGATCAAGGCAATCATTTTCGACGTTGACGGGACTCTAAGCGAGACAGAGGAAGTTCATCGCGAAGCATTCAATTGCGCCTTCAAGGAAAAAGGGCTTCCCTGGCATTGGGACCAAACACGATACCGGCAACTGCTGGATGTATCCGGAGGCAAGGAACGAATTCGGCATTTCATCGAACAATATGACAGGACGTATCTCGACGAAGACAACCTGGACACGTTTATCCGCGAACTACATCTTGCGAAGACAGCGAAATACACACAGCTCGTACGGGACGGTAAGGCCCGATTGCGCCCTGGCGTCAGGAGGCTGATCAGTGATGCGGCCGGTCGCGGTATGCACCTGGCGATCGCCACCACGACCAGCGTACCGAACGTCGAAGCGCTGCTGGAATCGGCCTACGGAAGCGAGGGCATGGGCCTCTTTGAGGTTATTTGCGCCGGAGACAGCGTGCCGGCAAAAAAACCAGCTCCGGATATCTATTTCGCTGCACTAACACAGCTGAATCTTGCAGCAGACGAATGCATTGCGATCGAAGATTCCAGAAACGGCCTGTTATCTGCTACAGCAGCAGGCATCGCGACGATAGTCACGCCGGGTATATATACGGATGACCAGTGTTTCGACGAATCATCATTGATCATCGAAAGTCTTGACGACTTGAGTTTCGATGAGCTGGTTTCTGCCATACACCAGCCAGCGGCGATACCCGAGAGTGACACAAAAAACGACAGAGGAAATACCGGATGCTTAAAGTACGAATTATGGTATGGCTGATAATTTTCACCGCGGTGTCTGGCGCGGGCATCACCTATCTAGCGTTGATCTGACATTCACGCATCGTAGCGGCCCGTAGGAGCGGCACATGTCAGTTACGGCAACCAGCTGCGCCACCATAGGCCGAGTTGCGTGCTATAACCAAAGTCTCTGCTCACCACCCTGTGTTGATCGTCCAGCACGTAATACGTAGGAAACCCGAAAACCTGCCAGTCCGCAGCAATCTTTGCGTCGCCAACAAGCACCGGTACGTTTAGCTCATGCCGTTGTGCATATTCGCGTATGTCGTCTATGTTTTCCCAATCCAGCGCCACCACCAGTATCGAGAGGCTTTCTTCATCCCGAAGCCGCCTCAGTCGATTTATATTGTCTGAACTGGCTGCACAAATGTGGCACCACGGTGCGAAGAAATAGATCAGGGTTGCTTTCTCACCGGATTTTGAAAGATCGAAATGCTCGCCTTTCAATGTTTGTGCCAGTAGCGCCGGCGCCGCCTGCCTGTCTGTATCGAGTAAGTTACGCGCCTGCCACGCACTGACAGCAAGAAAGGCCGCGATGAAAAGAAGTATTTCAACAATCCATACATGGTGTTTGCGGAACCACTTCAGCACCAGCTTGCTTCTTCACCGTAGTTACTCAAAAGGCCTTCCACATTCGCGTGCAATACATGATAGCCAACATTTCCGTAAAGCTTCTGTCGACCGTTGTTCATGACCCAGGATGGGCGACCGGATATATCCTGTTGCTGCTTCAGTTCGTCGATGCGCTGCTGGGCGTCCAGGCCCAGACACACCGGACGTCTGAAAAATAATCAATAATTAATGGTGACTTCATCGTTATCTAACCACTCAACCCCAGAATGCTGAATCGAATACTTCAACGCTGCCCGAGTTATATACCAGCCCGTCGGGATGATCATTCTTCAGAAGCAACGGACCGTCAATATCCACAAAATCACAGAGTTGCGCGACCACGAAAGACGGCGCCATGCTCAGGGACGTTCCCACCATATTGCCAACCATGAGCTGGCAACCCTTTTGTTTTGCGGCACGGGCAAGCCTGAGGGCTTCTGTTAATCCGCCGGTCTTATCCAGCTTGATGTTTATCATACTGTAACGGCGACTCGCGACCTCCAACTCGCTCGTGTCCAGGCACGATTCATCAGCTGCCAACATGATTGGCGACGTGAATTTTTCAAGAGCGTCGTCCTGACCGCGTGGCAACGGCTGCTCCACCATACTGATGCCAAGTTCCACACACTGGGGAAGTACTTCACTGAGCATCTCGAAACTCCACCCCTGGTTCGCATCAACAACAATTTTCGCATCGGGCCTGGCCGCCCTGATAGCTGCCAGCCTGGCTATGGGCCGGTCATCATCAAGCTTGATCTTCAAAATCGGATATTGACTGGCCGCCTTCGCATTCGCAGCCATTTCTTCCGGCGTATCTTCCAGACCGATCGTAAACACAGTCGTTACGGGAACCGGTGACATGCCGGTTAATTGCCAGATGCTGCGGCCCGAATCCTTCGCTTCCAAATCCCAAAGTGCGCAATCGATCGCGTTACGGGCGCCGCCTGCTGGTAGGAATTCAAGCAGTTCCTCGCGACTGATGCCCCGGCCGATCCTTTCTGCAACGGAAAAAACCTGTTCAATCATCGACTCCACGGTTTCGCCCAGATAAAAAACGCCCTGCCCCTCGCCTCTGCCAATCGCCCCGTCGCTGGCGATCTGAACGACAATGCTCCTGGTTGTGCGCCATTCATTGCCCGCAATGCGAAAAGGACTCGCAAGCTCCCACTCTTCTATATGCGCACTAATCTTCACTCGTCCAGTCCGTCAGTTAGCTCAGAAATTGTCGATGATGTTTTTTGCAATTGCACCCGATCCGGATGCTACAGGATCTACGCAAGGCAGCCCGAATTCCGCTGCCACAGACTGCAGGTAGTCTTCGCGATCCGACGACGGCAAACCGGACGTATTGATACTTATCCCGGCAAACCGGACGTTTTCGTTTGTCAGCCTGGCCGCCTCAAGGTTTTGCTGCATACATTCTTCCAGTGACGGAATCCTGTATCCCGGCCACCCATCGATCTCCTTTCGTACGGCGTCATGGCACAATACCAGTGCGTCCGGCTGCGAACCATGCGTCAGGCCGAGGCTGACACCGGCGTAGCCGGGATTAAAAAGGGACCCCTGCCCCTCTATTACATCCCAATGGTCGTCATCATTGTCAGGAGAAATCATTTCTGCAGAACCCGAAATGAAATCCGCAATAACGGCATCGACAGCAATGCCGGTTCCTGCCAACATGATGCCGGTCTGACCTGTCGCACGAAACGTCGCCTTTAGCCCCAGGTCTGTCAAAGCAGACGACAGCGCCAACGCAGAGTACTTTTTGCCAACAGCGCAATCGGTTCCCACCATTAACACCCGCTTTCCTGAACGTTTTATCCCGCTGCAAACAGGAATGTTATCCGGCGGCTCGCGAACATCGACCAATCGCGATCCGCTTCGGCCTGCTGCTTTGACCATTTCCGGATCGTCCTTTAGCCTGGTGTGCATACCGGAAACAATGTCCATTCCAGCGTCGATCGCTTCTTTGACTACTGCAAGCCAATGTTGCGGTAATTCGCCACCGATCAGTGCAACACCAATAATGAGGCTGTTAACGCCGGTGGACGCCGCTCCCGCCACGGTCAGGTCCGGTACACCGAGGTCGACCGCACAACCCGGCAACCGAATTTGTCCGGCAACACGTTCAGGGCACCAGTCCACCAGTCCCTTGCCGGTCTTGCCGTAGGTACCGTCTTCTATGTCACCGAGAAATATTAAATATGGCGCACGAAGCTGTAACATTTTTGCCAGACCTACCGCTGATCAAGCTTCGTATTTTCAGCGGTTTTTTTCGGCTGATCGCCTGCATTCTGCTGCCGGATTCTCTCCTGCTCTGCTTTCTCGCTGGCTTCCCATTCGGCCTTGCGTTTCAGGGCCGCATCATTTGGCTGTTCCTGCTTCTTCTCGCTCGAAGCCGCTTCGCCCGCACCAATAAGACCGCCGATAACAGCACCTTCAGGAGCACGACTACGACCATCAATCAAGTCGCCAGCGATCGCGCCATGCAGTGCACCACCAAGGCCGGCACCTAATATCCCTGCTTGCACAGGAATCGCCAGCACCAGACAAGAAATGATAGTGATCGTACTGATAAGTATCTTGCCTTTCATATTAGTACTCCTCCTTTTCGCCGTCTGTCCAGAACTCACTTATCGACCTGCCATCTGCGGTGGTGATATCAACCTGACCATCCGGCCAGCCTGCTTTGAACAAACCGGCGAGCACCCGCCCGTCAATATCGGTATAGCGACCCTCACCCTCGGGTAGTCCAGCTGCAAACTCACCTTCATAGACGGTTCCGTCTGCTGCCTCGTAGCGCCCTTTTCCTGAAAAATCGCCTGCAGCAAAATCACCTTTGTAGTAATCGCCATTGGCGCTCAGCCACTCGCTCACACCAATTAGCTCGTTGTCCTTGAAGGCTCCCTTGTATTGCTCGCCGTTTGCCAGGACCAGGTGACCATTACCATTCATTTTTCCATTCAGAAATGAGCCTGTGTACCGGTCGCCGGTAGCGGAAATGAAAATTCCCTCGCCGGACAAATCAATTGAATCAAAGGCACCTTCAAACGTGCTTCCATCCGCACCTTGTGTCGTAGTCCAGCCAGAGAGCTTACTGTTTTTGAAAACACCTTCGAAACGATCATAGCCATCTTGATCAGCGAGCACATGAATAACGCCATTACCGTCCGCCTTACCGGCTTTCATCGCGCCCTCGTATCGTCCTGCAAGTTTGCCATCTTCGATCCAGGTCAAAACGCCAGTGCCGCTCGCACGATTCTTGCTGTCGCAATCGCCGGACCAGCTAACCAATACGGTGTTAGTGTTGTCCTCGTTATCATAAATGGTGCAACCGGATACGGGGTCCGCGTGCCAGGTTTCCGCCGATGATGCGGCTGCTGCGCCCCAAAGAATGAGCGGCAAAATTCTTCGATAGTTATTCGTCATTTCAGATGGATCCTGTGCAAATCATTCACAATTAATAGGTAATTCGCGGGTACTAGTCAACACTTATGATGTATTGCCAAGCCAGAGCAGCATCGTAGGAGCGGTTTCGTAGGAGCGGCTTCCACAATGCTCCTAGAAAGACCAGTCCCACTGAATACGGAACCGGGTACTGGTGTCATTCTCCGGCGCCATTCGCCGGTTTATGTATGAAACGTCCGCGGTGAGCTTGTTACGGTGCCCATGAAAAAACCAGTTGGCGGCGATCGTGTACTCACGCTCGCGATCGCCGGAAATACTCCTGTCCAGATCGACATTGCCGAAGCGCATTGCGAACTCCAGTGGTTCCGGAACCGACGGCCAGATCTCGCTAAAAAACATCCCCGCCTGCATATATCCGCCAACCAGCCTTCGCTCGGTTCCATTGACGCGATCGTTTATTTTCTTCCAATGCAGCTCCTGTTGCCAGGAAAAGCCGTGACCTTGCCAGGCCGTTTCGAACAGTAGCTGTCGTATGGCGTACTGATCAGGATCACCGTCAGAAAATCCCGGTAGCTGACCGCCGCCTTGTCCTGAAAAGCTCGTGTATTTGCTTGCGCCATCAACCAACGCAAGTGCAACAGAGCCCGCCGCATCCTCCCTTTTCCCGATGTCACTCTGGCTGAAACCCAATACGCGGCCGGCAAAATTCCACTGGTATCTCGCCATCCAGAATCCATCGGCATCCGACAGGTCGCCGCCACGACCTGCACCGCTCAGGCGCCCGAACCAGTAGCTGGAGTCATAGGATTTTCCTTTACCGAATCGTCCGGATGCCATCACGCCCTTCTGCCTGTCGATCGTAAACCAGGGTGTTGCGATTGACCGATCGACAAACTGTTGCGCCCCGGAAGAATCGATACGCTCACGGTTGTAGTTCGACTTCCATTGTCCAACCTGAATATTTAGCCAGTCGCTGAACGCATAGGTCACTCGAAGATCGAGCAGGATGTCTGACGTGAAGTCGTATTCGGAGTACACCGTAAACTTCGGCGACACGAGATGACCGCCTAGTTTCAGCCTGCCACGATTTACCTTGAAGTCTGATTCGTTTTCGACGGGATCCCCGGGGAGCTCATCCTGACGTATCGCAGAAGTTGAGTAGCGAATCTGCAATCGAACGCCGAGCCAGATGAATTCATTGCCGTCGGCACTTTCGTATTGAAGGCCTTTCGAACCATAGCTGAAGTTTGACTTATCCGTTGAGCCAGCAGGCTCCTCTGCGCTGGCTGCGGATCCCACGGCCAGGCCCAAAACCAGAATACATAACGCTGTTACGAGGTTCATAAACTGTTCATTTCGCTATGCATACAATAAGGGTTATTGATTAGCGGATCGGCAGACCGCATTATGACTAAACAATTTCCGAAGACAAACATGAAGTACAAGATTCCCGTATTAATAGCTTTTCTTTTGATCGGAGCAACCGCGACGGCGGAGACCCTGCGTTGCGGCAGCAAGATCGTCAATGTTGGCATGACAATGGATGAAGTCAGAAAATATTGCGGAAAACCATCATCAACCGAGGTTGAAGAACATGACGTGCGTGCGGGAAATCGTGTCGTTGGAAAAACGCAGCTTCATATTTGGCGATACAATCGCTCGTCCGGACAGAATACCGCTGTTCTGGAATTCGATCAGGAAAAATTGATGTCAATAAGCTATGTCCGAAAATAGCGCTCAGCATCAGTTACGGACAATGCAGCCTGACTTGCCACGCGCAAGTACTCGATTCGTAGTGCGCTCCACACTTCTGCTATTGGCAGCAACAAGCATTTTCGCCGGAGAGCGTTTGTATATGAAGAAAAACGAGACGTTTTGTGATTCCAGTGGAGTGTTGTGCTTGCGCGGAAGTCTCACCTATCAGACTAATTCACGCATCGTCAGTCTCAATGCGAGAGTGCAGAAACAAACCGGACCGGGTGTTATTCACATCACCCTTGCCGGTACCAACAGGCACGACATGCTGCGGAGAACGGAGATCATTATCATAATCCGCGGTACCCATAGCGAAATCATTGATCATCAGATGGTACCAGGTGCTCCGGATGTCTATGAGTGGGAAATATCGTCATTCCTGTTCGAAGCGAAAAGCAACTAGCTGACGGATCATCTGCCACTCAAATCGGGTAGTATTCGCGCCTTAAGTGATTTGTAGAAGGCCGGATTATGCAGTCGATTGTCGATACGCTTAATAGTTACATCTGGAGCAACTACCTCATATTTCTCGCCCTCGGTGCAGGAGCGTTTTTCTCGGTTCTCACTCGTTTTGTCCAGGTGCGCATGTTTCGGGAGATGTGGCGACTGCTGTTTGCCGGAAAGAGTTCCGACAAAGGCATTTCAACTTTCCAGGCGTTGGCGGTATCGCTTTCCGGACGCGTTGGCACCGGCAATATTGCAGGCGTGGCGGCGGCAATTGGCTTCGGTGGACCCGGCGCTGTTTTCTGGATGTGGATCGTCGCGTTTCTCGGCGCATCGACCGCCTATGTCGAATCTGCTCTCGGGCAAATATACAAGGAAGTGGATGAAGGACAATATCGAGGTGGTCCCGCCTACTACATCGAAAAGGCGATGGGCCAGAAATGGTATGCATGGATATTCGCGATTGCCACGATCGTTGCAACCGGCCTGCTGTTACCGGGCATTCAATCCAACAGCATAGGCAATGCGGTGGAAGTCGCGTTCGGCAACTATGGCGCGATCGAGACAGTTATCGGTACATTGAGTATTACCAAGGTCGTAGCGGCCGTAGTAGTAGTTTCAATGTTGGGCGTAATTATTTTTGGCGGCGTCAAACGAATCGCTCACTTCACACAATTCGTCGTACCCATAATGGCATTCGCTTATGTAGCGACTGCAATTGTGATTATCGTAATGAACATCGAAAAATTGCCTGAAGTTATCGGGCTCATCTTTAAGGACGCTTTCACTCCCATGGCTGGAGTTGGTGCAGCAATTGGTTGGGGCGTGAAACGAGGTGTTTACTCCAACGAGGCAGGCCAGGGAACCGGCCCGCATGCCGCAGCCGCCGCAGAGGTGCAGCATCCAGCTCAACAGGGGCTGGTGCAGGCGTTTTCCGTCTATATCGACACCTTGTTCGTATGCTCCGCCACCGCATTCATGATTCTTATCACCGGCGCATACAACGTTCACGGCGGTGATGGAGGATTCCTGATCCAGCAACTACCCGCGGACATAGCAGCGAACAGCCCCGCATTTACCCAATATGCACTTGATCGGGTCGTGCCAGGTTTCGGCAAACCGTTTGTTGCCGTTGCATTGTTCTTTTTCGCGTTTACGACGCTGCTGGCTTACTACTACATTGCTGAAACCAACATCGCTTACATTCATCGAACGATCAAGATTCCCGGCATGATGTTTGCGCTGAAAATCGGCTTAATGGCATCTGTTTTTTATGGCGCGGTGAAGACCGCAAATCTCGCCTGGGGTCTCGGTGATATCGGCGTCGGCCTTATGGCGTGGTTGAACATAATTGGCATCATCATTATTTTCTTTATGTCAAAGCCAGCTTTGAAGGCGCTCAGGGACTACGAAACTCAACGAAAAGCAGGTGTTGAGAAATACACCTTCGACCCAAAGGCGCTGGGGATCCAGAACGCAGACTTTTGGGAACATAAGCAGTAACCTGACTGTCCGATACTTGTGCGCTTCGAAACGTAAGAGCCAACTGTGATTTCAATTTTCCGAATTCGTGCTTACCGCCTGGTCAGCGTTGCGACGCTGACGTTGTTGATTGCGGCGTGCGGCGGAGGCAGCTCGGCCGACAGTGTCCAACCCGATACTCTCACTTACACCTACGCCGTGCCTGCGCAGACAGGTGACGGCTGGGCAACCGGTCATCTTGACGATCATGGGTTCGATACAGCAAAAATCAGCGACATGATGCAGAGTATCGTCAGTGGCCAGTTTGACGGTATCGATTCAGTCGTCATTGTTCGAGACAACACACTGCTTTTATACTCATCATTCCGCAAAGGTTTCGACGAATTTGACGGGTGGATCGACAACAATAGCCTTCCACGGCATATCCTCCACTCGACCAGCAAGAGTGTGACGTCGGCCCTCGTCGGCATCGCTATCGACCAGGGATATATCGCATCAGTCCAGATCCCGTTCTACGATTTATTCAGCTACGGCAGCTACGCGAACTGGGATACACGCAAATCCGACATGACACTTGAAGATGTCCTGACAATGAGACTCGGCATCGTCTGGGACGAATGGTCCGTGCCCTATGGTGAACCGGGAAATGACCTGCATGAGTTAACTTCGAGGCACAGTGATTTCGCAAAGGCTCTTCTTGACTTGCCGATGGAGAGTAATCCGGGAACAACCTACACCTACAACACAGCTGCATCGATAACGTTAGGCCAGGCAATCGAAAATTCGGTGGGCGTGCCAATGGCGGATTTCGCCAACACACATTTGTTCCTGCCAATGCAAATCATGACCGCCGAGTGGGGACGAACACCAACGGGTCTGCCGAATGGCGGCAGCGGATTGTTTCTCGAACCAAGAGACATGGCCAAGTTTGGCCAGATATTTATCAGTGATGGCAGATGGAACGGCCAGCAAATTGTCAGTTCAGATTGGGTTGGAAGGTCCACGCAGCGTCATGTGAGCCTGAGTTGGGACCGAACATCCGGTTACGGTTACCAATGGTGGCGCGGCAATTTTTCCTTTGACGGCCAGACCATCGATTCCTGGTCAACGCGCGGCTACGGTGGCCAATACATATTTTGCATGCCGGAACTTAACCTCGTTGTCACATTTACAGGACAGAATTACGGCACCAGCGCAGCGCAAAGCCCTTTCACGCTATTGCAGGACTTCATCTTGCCGTCAATTGATAGTCTTGATCAGGGGGTCAACAACTAAAGAGTTGATGTGTTCTTCGCTGATACGGGCTACAGTATGTGAACAAGAAGGATCATCAATAACCATGACTTGACCAGCCATGAGCATAACCGCCAGCGCCATTGCGATTGTCATCCTGCTCGCTGCACTTCTCTTGATGCGGCGAACGCAGAAAAGCATTTCTGAGCGCCCGGCGCCAAAGCGCGAAGAGCAATCGCCCGTAAGAAAGACTCAGTCTACGAAATTCCACGCAGTGTCGATCAGACTTCGCAGCAACGCCTGCACTGCGGCCAAGGAAATACAGGGTGAACGCTTTCTGGCCAGTGAAGCGCCACAGATGCCGTTACCCAACTGCGACGCGTCTGATTGCCAATGCCGATTCGTCCACTACAAAGACCGCCGCACTAAAGACGATCGAAGAAACCCTTACAGCGGAACGATGGGCATTACGACCGGCAACCTGAAACAGGAACATAGAACCGGAAAAGATCGTCGCGAGAGCTCTCGCGACGATTATTAGTTCATACGATCAATATTAGTAGCCTGAGTCAGCAAGAATCCTCTCATACGATTCAAGTTCATGCTCATGCTTGGCTCGGTCGTGAATCAGCTGGTCGATTTCTGCTTCGAGCTGGCCGTTGTCTTCCGAAAGATCTTTCAGATCCGCAATGATCCTGATACGTTCCTCAGTCGCTGTGTCCGGCGAGATCAATGCGACTTCTTTATCTGTCATCAACTTCTGATTGTTGTCCAGCTCGCGTTTTTTGTAGTTAATCTGGCTATTGGCAGAGTTCACGCGTGATCTGAGATTGTACAGGTGATAGCCCGAGTTATACGCGTCGACAAAATCGCCTTCACGATGTGCCGCACAGACTCCATTGTAAGATCCACCATTCGAACCGAGACTGAACCCGCGAGACGGCTGACAGAACCTGTTCAAACCCTGATCGTGACCGGTCTGGTAGGCTTGAAAGTCTGGCGTTACGCCATGCTTCGCACATGCTTTTCGATGATTGCCCAGGCGGTCTGCTGAATAACCTCGCGATCCATCTTCGAAACCGATCGCCTGCCAGTCGCTGGTTGCACACTCGTCACCGCTCATCGTCGCACAACCACTTAGCATGAGTACTGCCAGGGAACTTAGAATGACTATCCATTTACTCTTCATGTCGGACTCCGCATGTCTCAAATCTGATATTGAATCGCAACCAGCCTACTCCCGCGCCCTGGCGTTAGCTGTGACGGTTTTCACAAATCACCGGAGTCCACCTCACAGGGACGCTATGTAAGCGATTGACTTTTCTTCGAATTGACTCAGTGTGAACTGTGTCACAGTGACAACACGTCAGGTACGGCAACCTGACCTGATACACCGAATTTCAGGGAATCCAACTGCATGACTCTTCAGGCCATCAGCAGTGCTGCAACCATCGCGTTGGCAAGCACGATCGTGATTCTGCTGGCGATCAAGTCCTGGCATCTATTGGCACACCCGTTTGCCAACATGACAAACTTCCCGAACAGCATCATGGTCGAGACGGCGCAGCGATTTCGCGACCAGCTGGAACGACTCAAGGGCGAGCAGGCGCTGTATCTTACCCTCACGTTGATGTTTCTTGTCACGTTTGGCATCGCTGTCCTCTTACGTCCGCAAGATACCTACGGCACGCTGCCGAACTGGCAGAACATCCTCGTGCTGGGCATCGTGGTACTTGGGGCTGGCTACGGACTCTATCGATTTGTAAGAGTCGTCATCGAACGACGACGTGTGGCCTTTGTCCGTGACGCAAACATCGCCATCGGTCATTGCCTGCAAAGACTCACGGCCAACCAAAACCGCGTGTTTCATGAAGTGATATGCGCCACTGGCATCATTGATAATGTCGTGGTAGGTCTGCATGGCATTTATACAGTAAGTGTCGTCGCCGAGAGGCCCGGAAAAGATAACCGTGTGCGCCTGAACGATGAGCAATTGTCTTTCGCCCCCGGGAAAAAATCCTGCTCGATTGCAGATGCCGGCCGGAAAACAAAACAATTGACGAAGGTCTTGCAAGAACAGGTTGGCCATAAGCTACGGGTCCGTTCTGTTATTGCCGTGCCTGGGTGGGAAATTGACTCACAGACCAGCGAAAACTACCTGGTAGTGAATGAACGCAATCTTGCTATGATGAGCGGCTGGAAAGACGAAAATGACTACCTGATGAATGAAGATGTAGATGCGATTCACAGATTCCTGACAGAGCTCAATACACTCTCATCAAAAACCTGAAAGATCGTTGGTCAGGCCCCGGGTTGAACTGCTCCGTTACCTGGTGATCCACTTCTCTTGGTAGCTGCCTTCCTGGCAGCCTTCTTGCGCGGAGCTTTTTTCGGTTTCGGTTTTCCAATAGTTGCCGCTTTTAGTTCATCGTACGACTTCTGCAAACATTCCATGTAAAACGCAGGATCCGGCATCATGTTTCGATCTGAAACTGCACTAATAGTGATCTTGTTGTTGTAGCTGAGGACCGGCTGGAAAAGACCCAGGCCATGCACAATCGGGCCCAGCCCGTAGGACGCAACCATTCGCGATCCCATGGAGTACAACGGCACGTTCACCCCAGGAACATTTGTTATGACCGTGTTGAAAATCGGCGGCGCGCGGTCGGGCAACCCGGAATTGGAATACGTGCGGGCCACAAGCGCCGATATAGTCGTAGGCAGAAATTCCGCTGCATCTGCGGCGAGATCCGGCCCCATTGTATGTGTCAGCTTCTTCGCCTGAATACTCTCCTCATTTACTGCCAGCAAGCGCTCCAATGGATCAGCGATATCCGTGCGAATCGGCAGGCTCATCGCCGTCACGAGATTGCCTGCGGACTCCCGCTGATCGGACGAGCGGACTGACATCGGTGCCATCGCCACCAGCGATTCAGCGGGTAGCTCATTCTTGGACTCAAGGTACTTTCGCAGCGCGCCACCGCAGACCGACACGATGACATCGTTCACTGTCGTACCAGGCTGCGAATTCTTGATCGCTTTAACCTCGTCCAGATCGAATTGACGACCATCGAATACGCGATGCGACGCTACTTTGCCGTTGAACCTTGTGCGAGGAACATGTCCGGGTAATTTCAGTTGCTTCGTCGTCAAACCGCCGATCACGCGGGCGAGTGCGGGCACTGAGCGATACAGAAGCTTGCCAAATTTGAGCGGCGCCTGGGCGCTGCGGATGGCACTGCGAGTGAGCATTTCGACCCCGGTGGGCAGCCGTTCCGGCGCCCACTCGTCCGACGGCTCCTCTACTTCAGCGTCGGGGCTTAGATCATGAATTGCGGCTGCCATTTCCGCACCAGAGACGCCATCGATCGCCGCGTGGTGAATCTTCATAACGAGTGCGAAAGAACCTTTTGGGACGCCCGCGACATTATCCAGACCTTCGATAACATAGGCCTCCCAAAGGGGCTTGGTCAGGTCAAGCGGCCGCGCATGCAATCTCGCTGCCTGAATGCACAACTGGCGCCAGTCGCCCGGCTTTGGCAGCGCGATGTGTCGAACATGAAACTCCAGGTCAAAGTCAGGATCTTCGATCCAGTAGGGACGATCGAGGCCCAGCGGCACTTTTGCAAGCCGTTGCCGAAAAGAGCGGGCTTTGTGCAAGCGCTTTTCGAAAAATTCCAGGATTTCTTTGAACGTCACATGCCCCTTGGGTGCTGTACTTTGATCGTAAATCGCCATGCTGCCGATATGCATCGGCGTATTGCCAGTATCGAGATACAGAAACGTTGAGTCCAGGCCTGATAGTTGTTGCATGACTTATTCTCGGTTGCGCCGAGTCAGGCGCAATTATTCATGATAAAAAAGATTTCGGATGCCGCTGATCTCGAATGGCATCCAGTCGTCTTTGGGTTGTCGCAGTCGATCAGCGATCAAATACAGCACTACGGGGTTGAAGCCCATGCCTATATGGCTGGTGTTGATGCCAATGTTCTCCACTTTTTTTCCACTGGGTAGCTTAGCAATTTCGGACGACACAATTGCGTCAGTCTTGCTGAATATGGCTGTAACCGGTACATCGCCCACTGGCTGTCGAACCTTCTCGATACGATCCTGGATAAGCTCGTCATCGACACTTATTCCTGACAAGGCTTCATAAACGCGCCAGGCGTTGGTCGCTCTTGGGTTCCCGTGCGGGCTACCCAGAGTAATGATGCACCTGACCAAATCCGGATTGCGCCTCGCCATTTCGCGCGCATACAAACCACCCAGGCTCCAGCCAACCAGGCTAACCCTGCGACCCGTTTCCTTGTACAGTTTCTCCAGCCGGACATCGAGCATTTTTTCAAGATTGTTGCCATGACTTGGGCCGAGATTTCTGCCCTGCCGCCAGCGAAATGAATCATAGCCCCAGTGATAAATGTAGCGCCGTAACACGCGTGTCGAACGATCCGTTGCGAGAAATCCAGGCAAGGTCATGACCGGGTGACCGTCGCCCGGTGGCAGGTTTTTCAACAGGGATTGCGCCGGGATCAGGCTCGTCGCTTCGGTTAGTGCTCGTGGTGCTTCCAACAGTGACCACAACCAGGATGGTGATTCTGTCCCTGCTGTCAAAGTGGCTTCCTCTTCCAATGCTGCACTGCACAGTGAATGACTATACACGATTATCTGGCCCAGATCGAAAATCTGGAAATTCTATTTACTGTGTATTATCAATAGGTTATCTATGTTTCTTAATGTTAATGGTAATTATCGAGCCGCGGTGAAACGGCACTCATAGTGGTTGCAGGCGTTCGGCCAGTTGTCCTTTGTCCAGTACATCATTCAGTTCGTCTGCAAGCTCGCGGCACTGCGCAACTGCGCTTCGCCACATGCGCATTCGGTCAGTCGGTGAGAAGTTGCTGAAGTCAGTTCTATCCGGGACTTTGCCATTCGGCAGGGCTGCAATAAACTCCGGGCTCGGGCAAATCAGGATTGTTCGATCAGTGTGTACAGGGTCGTGACGACGCCAGGGTAATTGCCGATCAAACCAGCCGGGCTTCAGCCAGTCGAAAAAATGCGGGAACAGAGTCAAACGATCCGGATCGCTGGTCGGCAGATCCAGATGGTAGTCCAGTATTCCTCCGTCTCGATACGTTCCCGCTGGTGCGCCGTGAATATCTCGCACACCGTTAAGGACCATTGGAATTGATCCAGACGCGGTAACGGCATCCAGGAGATTTTTTTCTGTCAAACGGATTCGTTCCATCGGGAAGCCTGGCGCATTGTAAAAAGGCGGCAAATCCCGAGCATCGAAAAAAAGCGCGCGCGAAAAGAAGAGGCCCAATGCACGCCGGCTAACCAGGTTCGCGGTGACAGCGGCAAACAGACCCGCGGCCAGCAACGGGCGCCTGTCGCTGGAGGTGACGTTTCGACTCAGTACCGACAGGACATGCAGCCGCAATTTCGGGTTCGTGACGATTTCCGCTGCGCCACTTTCGCCAAGAATCTGTTGCAGAATGTCACGACCCACACGGGTTATTTCATCGGAGTCCGGTTTCTCACTATACGACTGCTCAATATAAAGTGACTCGAATCGATCCAGCGCAGCCAACGGTGATGCCTGTCCATAACAGGCAAAACGCCAGGCACCAATGGAGGATCCAAGCAGGTGTACAGGTCCGCGAAGCGCCGGCAACAGTCTGTCGATAATGACACGGTCGAGCTGGCTCAGGACCAGCCACTTCGCACCGCCGGATGCCCCGGCAATCGTTCCAATGCGTTCTTCCGAAAACCCCCGTTTCTTTATGTCTTTGTATGCGCCCGGCCCGGCCTTAAAGAGAAGTGAATTTGATTTCAATAGTGAACTTCCGTCGCGATAGTGATCAAAACCGGAGTGTACAATATCGCGTTTTCGCGATAACTACGTTTTCCATTATGGAGAGGCCATAGCCGTGACGACTATCAGGAAACTTTTCGTTGTAGCGACCTGGTCGATGTTCGCTTACGGCTGCGGTGGTGGGGGAGACAATGCCTCCATTGCGCCGTCCCCGCCGCCTCCTCCAGCAATGAGCGTAGGTCCGGATGCCTGCTCCGCGGGCAGCGCTGGCGGTTTCTCCTGCGCCGGCATATCACTCAGCAAGCGAGTGTCACTGGATGCAATGGACGGCGGGCTGGGCAACGATATCTGGGGCTGGGTGGATGCTCAATCGGGCAATGAGTATGCTTTGATGGGCATGACCAACGGCACTGCGTTCGTTGATGTCAGCGATCCGCAAAATCCGGTCTTTCTCGGCCGCCTGCCCACGCAAACCGTCGATTCTACCTGGCGTGATATCAAGGTTTACCAGGATTACGCGTACATCGTCGCGGACGGCGCGGGAGCGCATGGGATGCAGGTATTCGATCTGACGAGATTGCGGGGACTGACTTCACCACAGACATTTTCTGCCGATGTGCTGTACGGTGACTTTGGCAATGCACATAACATTGCAATAAATGAAGGCACGGGGTTCGCCTACGCAGTCGGAACAAACACCTGTGGCGAAGGCCTGCACATGATTAACATCAGCACACCGAATAATCCGTTGTTTGCAGGGTGCCACTCAAACGTTGATACGCACGATACCCAGTGTGTCATATACCAGGGACCGGACACCGACCATCAGGGAAGCGAGATTTGCGCAAGCTCAAACCAGAATCATGTGGAGTTCGTCGATGTCTCGATCAAGTCTGCTCCGGTATCGATCTCAGCATCGACCTATCCGCAACTTGGATTCGTCCACCAGGCATGGCTGACCGAAGATCATCGTTTCCTGCTGGTTGGTGATGAGTTGGATGAATCCAATTTCGGCGTGCCAACTCGAACGCATGTATTCGACGTATCAGATCTGGATGCCCCGGTGTATATCTTCGCTTACGAGGCTGCCAGCAATGCGATAGATCACAACCTGTACGTTCTTGGCAATCGCGTATTTCAGGCGAACTACACGATTGGACTGCGCGTTCTGGAGTTTGGCGATCTGGCCAACAGGGAACTGATGGAGATCGCGTTTTTCGATACTTTCCCGGCCAGTGATGTCACTGATTTCGCGGGAGCCTGGAGCGTATACCCCTACTTGCCATCCGGTACAATAATAGTCAGCGACCGGTCAAATGGGCTGTTCATTCTCTCGCTACCGTAGCCAGGTCAATCAGCCGAATGGATGCCGCTTGATAATCGTCTGCTCCCGATCCGGGCCCGTTGAAATAATATCAATCGGAATCTTCACGAGTTCCTCAATTCTTTCGAGGTAGGCCTTCGCGTTTGCGGGTAGACGATCGTAGTCGGTAACCCCGACAGTTGATTCGTTCCAGCCTGCTATGTCTTCGTAAACGGGTTGGCAATCAGCAAACCGGTCAACCAGGACCGGCAGTCCGGGAATCGCTTCGCCGTCAATTTCATAACCGACGCAAATCCGGATCACTTCGATATCATCAAGCACATCCAGCTTGGTCACGCACAAGCCAGTCACCGAACTGTTGATAATCGATCGCCGCAATGCAACGGCATCAAACCAGCCGCAGCGCCGTGGCCTGCCCGTGGTAGCGCCGAACTCAGCACCAACTGTCGCCAGATGCTGGCCCATGTCATCGAACAATTCGGTAGGAAATGGCCCGGCACCGACCCGGGTCGTATAGGCCTTGACGATACCCAGCACAAAATCGATGTTGCAGGGGCCTATGCCGGTTCCAGTGCTCGCCGCCGCCGCCACCGTATTTGACGAAGTCACGAACGGGTAAGTGCCGTGATCAACATCAAGGAAAGTGCCCTGCGCACCCTCAAACAAAATACTGTCACCGGAATCAGCGATGTCCTGAAGAATCTGTGTAACGTCAGCGGTTATTGGCGCGACGGATTCCGATGCCGCCATCGCCGCATCGAGCGACTCGCTGAAGTCCACCTTGTCTGCCTTGTAATAGTGCTGCAGCAAGAAATTGTGATAGTCGAGAACTTCGCCCAACTTGGCGGCAAACTTCTCACGAGCGAACAAGTCCGCAACTTTCAACGCACGCCTTGCGACCTTGTCTTCGTACGCGGGTCCAATGCCTCGGCCGGTCGTACCGATGGCAGCCGCACCGCGCGCTTTTTCCCTGGCGACGTCCAGCGCCACATGAGAAGGCAGAATCAGGGGACAAGCCGGGCTTACTTTAAGACGCTCGTAAACAGGCACGCCGCTGTCGATGAGTTCCTTGGCCTCTTCAATCAAAGCCTCAAGAGACAGCACAACACCATTGCCGATAAGGCAGCTGACTCCATCACGGAGGATGCCTGACGGGATCAGGTGCAATACGGTCTTCTTACCATCAATGACGAGCGTATGCCCTGCATTGTGACCACCCTGAAATCGCGCAACCGCCGCAGCCTTATCCGTCAGCAGATCAACAATTTTTCCTTTGCCCTCATCACCCCATTGAGTTCCGATGACAACTACATTTCTGCCCATCAAGCTTTCACCCGTATGCTCTTAACGCACGATAAATAACAATACCAGCCCGGCGACCATCACCAGAAAACCAGTAAGTCGGAGCTGGTTGTCGTCCATCTCCGAGATACGCATGACCGAACGCCTGAATAAATGCGGGCCGACGAATGGAATCATGCCCTCAATGATCATGTAGAGAGCAAATGCCGTAAGAATATCTATCCACATTTGAGTGATGTCCGGTTCCGCGACAATCAATACCTGGCGATCAGAAGTGGCTCTACCACTTCCGATCGCCGAATGTGTGATCTGCTGACGGATAAGGCTTTCACCCGTATGCTCTTAACGCACGATAAATAACAATACCAGCCCGGCGACCATCACCAGAAAACCAGTAAGTCGGAGCTGGTTGTCGTCCATCTC
>PVMS01010577.1_pt1 | contig 21145 bp, 14 predicted proteins | sample 1853461 | NCBI WGS metagenome assembly PVMS01 (sample SAMN08582032, study PRJNA380276) | Marine sediment metagenome, whole genome shotgun sequencing project. | isolation source: ocean sediment barecode stripped | collected 2017 | reverse complement strand
GAAGTTGAAGCTCCCATTGTATTAATAGATAAAATTGGTGCGGAGCTTGATATACTAATTTCGATGAAAAAGCATAAAAAGATTTTCTTAAACGCACATCCTTTTATTGCTGCTTACTTAAAAAAAGGAATACCATCAATTCAACAACGATGGTTTACAAAATATAAAAAGTGGATTAAAATTTTACCAAGAGATGCTTACCAATATTTAAGATATGATTTTACCGATAAAAACGGTGATATCATTGAATAAGGCACTCACAATATCTCAAAAAGTCCTGCATTGAATGCAGGACTTTTTTTTTAAAACCAATACCCAACGTTAAAATACCAATATTTCTCATTATGGTCTGGTGACCAGGTATAATTTATTTCAACAGGACCTAAAAATGTATCCAATCCATAGCCAAGCATATATCCCGACTTGGTATTTTCAAAAATCTTTCCTCCATTGAATAAATCTCGTTCAACCCTTGCATAGTTCGCTGTAGCTGAAAAATAATTTTTTGGTAAAAATTCATATCTCAATGTTAGTGCCGATTTTAAAAATGCATTTGAGTTTAATTCCGCAAAATCATAACCCAAAAAAGGTATTAATGTATTGATAAAATTTTGACCATATCCTCCAACATTAAAATCCAATACCCTGTTTTCATTTTCCCCAATAGTAATTCCTCCTTCCGATTTAAAGTGCGCAGTTACCTTGTTAAAAAAAGTATGTGCAAATGCCAATTTTCCTTTTAATTGAGAAAAAGTCTCGAAATCATTATTAAAATCTGATGAACCTAAATACCACCTAAAATCAACATCCAAGTATACGCCTTCTCTCTGAAAATATTTTTTATCATACGTGTCAATTTTTATATAGGCAATCAAATTATAGTAATTAGACTTGTCAAAATACAATCTGTTTTCATCATTTGTTGATACATTGTTTTCTAAAGAAGATATCGTCTCTGTAAAAACTTTCAATCTTTTATGTTCTCCTCCCATTCCAATTGCAAATTTTCTATTAAATACTGTTTGAAAATATATTTGATTCGTTAAGTCCTCATACTCCAAATTAATTTTATTCACATTTGCTTCATCGAACTTCACATTCGTATTAAAACTATTGAATCTCGACTTTATTCCAATACTGGTATAAAAACCATTATCAATAAAGTAATTGAAATTATATCTTATGTTATCTCCTAATATTACATCGGCAGAAATAACATCATTTTTATACAAAAGATGTTTCGAGGTTATGTTTAGTAATATACCGGTTTTATACAAATCGTCATAATGTGCACCTAATTTTAAATAATTTGAAGCCCCGTGTTCTTCTAATCTTAACTTTACCGTACATCCTTCTTTTTCATTTATAATATTGTACCGGATATTTTCAAAATTACCTGTTGCCGACAAATTATCTATACTTTCAATCAACCCTAAATAACTAGTTGTATCTCTCTTTTTTAAATTTAATTTTCCTAAAATATAAGCTCTTGTATAATTATTATTTCCTTCAATTTCTATTTTATTAATACTGATTTTCTTATTTTGAGCAATCGTTATTTTATAAGAATTACTTTTAGTCTGACGCTTTGCAATGGCCTTTAGTTGTTTCATTTTTTCACGAGATACTATTTCACCTTTTTCCATAATTTCATTTATTCTGTCAAATGAGACAACATTAAAATCCTTCAAGTCAGGTTTTATCAATAAATCAACTTTTTCATACTTAGATTCTAAGGACTTATACATTTGAAAACCAACTATCTGATTCAATATTTTAACGGCTGAATTCAATTCATTTTTATCTTTTAATCTACTCTGAATATCAACTCCAATAATTATATCAGCTCCCATTGCTTTCACCTCATCTACAGGAAAATTATTCACAATTCCACCATCTGACAATATTTTTCCATCAATCTCAACAGGAGCAAGTAAGGTTGGAAAAGAACCACTTGCTTTCATCGCTTCAGGTAAAAATCCTTTATCTAAAATTACTTGTTTGCCTGTTTCCAGGTCTGTTGCAATACAAACAAAGGGTATCGGTAATTTATTGAAATCGTTAATATTGTTTACATGTTGCGTCAATCGGGTCAATAAATTCAACACATTTTGTCCTTCAGAAATAGCTTTTGGAATTCCGACCCTTTTATTTACAATGGGGAGCATCAATGCGTAATTTTCACCACTTTCTTTCTCATAAAATGGTTTTGCCTTCCGAGGAGTTTGGTCTGTCAATATTTTATCGAAATCAATTTTATTAATTATAGAATCTAATTGAGTGGCATTATATCCAGCAGCATATAAGCCCCCAACAATAGCTCCCATACTTGTTCCTCCAATATAATCTATACGCACTCCTGCTTCTTCTAATACTTTTAGAACAGCTATATGTGCAAATCCTTTTGCTCCGCCACCACTCAAAACAAGTCCTACTTTAATATCCTTTTTTTCATCTACTTCCTGTGAACTCAAAAATGCCACAGAAAACACAAAAAATAGTAGTAAAATCTTTTTCATGAATACTTACACTTTATGGTAATAATTATAAATTATTGTGGCTCTGCTTTTACCAATCACATGTTCTAAATCCTCAAATGTTGAAGATGCAACTCGTTTTGCAGACTTAAAATTCTTTAATAAAGATACAACTGTTTTCTTACCAATACCTGAAATTTGTTCCAATTCATTCGTTAAAGCGCTTTTACTTCTTTTATTTCTATGGTGTGCGATTCCAAATCTATGGGCTTCATTTCGAAGTTGCTGTATTATTTTTAAACTTTCTGATTTCTTATCCAAATACAACGGTATCGGATCGTCAGGATAATAAATTTCTTCCAAACGTTTTGCAATACCGATAATGGCAATGGTATTTCGTAAACCCAACACGTCCAAACTTTTCAACGCCGATGATAGCTGTCCTTTGCCTCCATCAATAACAATGAGCTGAGGGAAATCCCGACCCTCATCTTGCAATCGCTTGTACCGTCTGAAAACAACCTCTTCCATGGAAGCAAAATCGTCCGGGCCTTTAACTGTTTTTATATTGAAGTGTCTGTATTCTTTTTTACTTGGCTTTCCATTTTTAAACACAACACAAGCGGCAACCGGATTTGAACCCTGAATGTTTGAATTATCAAAACATTCTATATGCCGAGGTTTAACTTGCAATCTCAAATCTTTTTTCATTTGAGCCATAATTCTTTTTACATGCCTGTCAGGATCTACAATTTTTATTTGTTTAAAGCGTTCTTGTCTGTAATATTTTGCATTACGTATACTTAAATCAACAATTCGTTTTTTATCACCCTTCTTAGGAATGGTAACTTTTACATTTTCTCCTATATCTACGTCAAATGGAACATAAACTTCTGGTGATTGTGACATAAATCGTTGCCGTATCTCAACAATGGAAAGTTCTAATAAAAACTTATCCGTTTCATTTAATTTCTTCTTAATTTCTGCTGTATGGGATTGAATAATAGCACCGTTCGCAATTTTAAAAAAGTTGACATAACTATAACTTTCATCAGAAAATATTGAAAAAACATCCACATTATTGATGGTGGGGTTTACAACAGTTGATTTTGCCTGATAATTTGCCAATAATTCAATTTTCTCTTTAATTTTTTGTGCTTCCTCAAACTTCATTTCATTGGCAAATCCTATCATTAATTCCTTAAACGATTTTAACGATTCTCGAAAATTTCCTTTGACTATATTTCGGATCGAAATGATATCACAAATATAATTTTCTTCATTTTGTAATCCCTCACAAGGACCTTTACAATTTCCTATATGGTAGTCTAAACAGACTTTATATTTTCCATTGCTTACATTCTTCTCACTTAAATCATAATTACATGAACGCAACAAGTATAATTCCTTAATTAAATCCAACAAGGCTCGGGCAGTCCTTACCGAAGTATATGGCCCAAAATATTCAGAGCCATCCTTGATAACATTTCGGGTCAAAAATATACGTGGAAAACGCTCTTTTTTAATACAGATCCAGGGATATGTCTTATCATCTTTCAACATCACGTTGTATCGTGGTTGGTACTTTTTAATCAAATTATTTTCCAGCAATAACGCATCCATCTCAGTATCAACTACAATATGTTTGATCGTTGCAATTTTTTTAACAAGAACCCTGGTTTTAGCAATTTCATGATTTTTATTAAAATAAGAAGCCACCCTTTTTTTAAGGTTTTTAGCTTTGCCAATATATAAGATATCACCGTTTTTATCGTAGTATTGATAAACTCCGGGTTGTGCTGGCAATGTTTTTATTTGAATTTTTAATTCCAAAAATTTTCGCGATTTAAAAAATAAAAATACTCTTTTTTATTGGATTTAATTTTAAATAAATGAGTCGATTAAAAACATTTTTAATAACAAAAAAAATGTACTTTTGCGAAAAGTTAAAAAACAGTCAATTTATTGATTTTTTTTAACAGCATTTAATTTATCAAGATGAAATACTGGAAAAAATATTCAAAAGAAAAATTGATCAAAAGAATTGATGAGTCTTTAGCATCTAATGTTAATTTCCTGACTAGTAAATATTTAGGATATCCTGTTTCTCGACTAGACGAAAATGTTTTTAATACCAGAGGTGCGTTTTTAGAAGATTCTCCTTTATTGAAATCGTTTATAGCCAACCCAAATAATATTGGATGTCATACTCTGGGAAAATCGGAAGAAGCTTTTAAAGGCTCTCAGGAATTGGAAAAAGAAGTGATTGAGGTATTGGCTGTTGACATATTTAAATCAAAGGAAAATGAATATGACGGTTATATTGCGACCGGTGGCACAGAAGCCAATATACAAGCCCTTTGGGTTTATAGAAATCACTTTAAAAATAAATACAAGGCCACTTTAAATGAAATGGTAATTTTATCTTCTGAAGATACTCATTATTCAGTTCACAAAGGTTCAAATATATTAAGTGTTGATAACATAAGTATACCTGTTGATTTTGATTCCAGAGAAATTATTGTTGAAGAATTGGATACTATTGTGAAACAATTAATTTCAGAAGGGAAAAAGTACTTTATGATAATTTCAAATATGGCCACAACGATGTTTGGATCCGTTGATAATCCTGATATGTATGCTGAAATTTTAACCAAGCATCAGGTGGAATTTAAAATTCATATTGACGGTGCTTTTGGTGGGTTTATTTATCCAATATCCAACAAAAAATCAACTATCAATTTCCAAAATTCCAATATTTCCTCTATTACAATTGATGCCCATAAAATGTTACAGGCTCCTTATGGAACCGGTGTGTTTTTATGTAGAAAAGGTCTCATTGAAAACGTACTTACCAAAGAAGCACAATATGTTGATGGAATGGATTTAACCTTAGTTGGTAGCCGGTCTGGTGCAAATGCCATTGCGGTATGGATGATTTTATTTAGTTACGGTTATTACGGTTGGTTTGAAAAAATAAATACACTTTTACTTCGTACGGAATGGTTTGTCAAACAATTAAATGCCTTAAATATTGAATATTTCAGAGATGCTTATATGAATATCGTTACTATAAAATCCAAATATGTGCCGAAAAGTTTAGCACATAAATATGGATTGGTTCCGGAAACGCATGACGGCACCAATAACTGGTATAAGGTGATTATGATGGATCATGTTGAAATCGACGATTTATTGAAGTTCATTAATGACCTAAAAGAGGCTAAAGAAAATCGTTAAAAAATATTAGGTGGTTTTATTTTTGAAAAATCGTATTCTCAAAAGATTTTACTAATACGTCACTTAAAACATATTTTTCCGTTTCTTTCATCCAATCGAACCCATCGGCTAATTGTTGCAGTCAAACATCTTTTATCAGTAATACTTTTTCTTTAACCATAATGAAATTTTAACCAAAACAATTAATACCGGCACTTCAACTAATGGTCCAATAACACCCGTGAATGCTTGTTGAGAATTTAGTCCAAATACTGCAATGGCAACGGCAATGGCTAATTCAAAGTTATTTCCTGTAGCGGTAAAAGCAACTGCTGCATTTCTTTTATAATCTATATGAATGGATTTGCCAATAAAGAAGCTGACAAAAAACATCAATACAAAGTATATGACTAACGGGATGGCTATTTTAAATACATCAAACGGAATTTCAACAATTAAATCGCCTTTTAAACTGAACATTAAAACAATGGTTGCTAATAAGGCTATCAATGTAATTGGTGAAATAAACGGAATAAACTTTCTATTATACCAATTCTCTCCTTTGTATTTTACCAAATATTTTCTGCTTAAAAAACCGGCTAAAAATGGAATGCCTAAATATATCAAAACACTTTGGGCTACTTCGTAAATTGAAATATTGACGTCAAAACTTTCCAAACCAAAATATTTAGGTAATACCGTTATAAATAACCAGGCATAAAAACTATATGTAATTATTTGAAAAACACTGTTTAAGGCAACTAAGGTTGCGCCATATTCTCTGCTCGCTCCTGCTAAATCATTCCAAACTATTACCATGGCAATACACCGTGCCAAACCAATCAGTATCAAACCAGACATATAACCCGGCTCGTCTCTTAGGAAAATTATTGCCAAAACGAACATTAAAATGGGTCCGACAATCCAATTCAAAAACAGCGACAAAGACATTAGTTTGGTGTCTTTCAATATCGTTGGGATCAAGTTATAATCTACTTTTGCCAAGGGAGGATACATCATCAAAATCAATCCAATTGCAAGTGGAATATTGGTGGTCCCAACAGATAATGAATCAGTAATTATTGCTATTTGTGGAAAATAATAGCCCAATCCAATACCAACAGCCATTGCTAAAAAAATCCACAGAGTTAAGAAACGATCTAAAAATTTAAGTCTTGTTTTCATGTGATTTTAATTTTATTTACAAGAAATTTTAGCAATTTCTCTATCGAAAAAATCATTGAATAATGTTCTGGCTTTTTTCCAATTTCTTTGATTGATACAATATTTAATTTTAGGAGAATTCACTTCTCCTTGAATCAATCCTGCGCTTTTCAATTCTTTTAAATGTTGTGAAATCGTGGATTGTGCCAAAGGAATTACTTCTAATAAATCACCCGTATAACAACAGGACTGATTTTCTAAATAATTCAATATTTTAATCCGGGTGGGATGCCCTAAAGCTTTTGCAAACCTCGCTAATTCCTCCGTTTCCTTTAAATATATTATTTCTTGATTTGTTCTTCTCATAAGTCTATCGCAAATATACGATTAAAAAATATTTACACTTTTATTTTAGGAAAGAAATGAGTTCTTATTAAACCATTTACAATTTTAAAAGTCAAAACATAAAACTTTACACGAACAAAATGTGGAAAACAAAAAAAATGTACTTGATTTTAACTGGCTTGATTCTAATGATCTCTTGCAACAATGATGAAAATATTACAACACATATCAATAATGTGGATACTGAAATTCCAATACCTGAAAAACCTTATTCAATAGTTGACACAGGTGTAAATACTTTTTATAGCAATACTGCCATAATTTCAATGCCACTGACAGGTCAGGCTTTTTTTGGACAAGATGCTTCATACGCGGCTAATGAACCTTCTTACACTGACAATAAAGATGGAACAATTACAGATAATATTACCGGTTTAATGTGGGAGCAAAATATGGGTGATAAATTAACTTTTGAAGATGCATTCACAAAAGCGGCCAATTCAACATTGGGAAATCACACTGACTGGAGAGTTCCAACCATCAAAGATCTATACTCGTTGATTTTATTTACCGGAAGTGTAAAAGGAGAAGGAGCCATTGAAAAATTTATCGATACCGATTATTTTGATCAACCTTTAGGAAATACAACAATTGGAGAACGAGAAATCGATGCCCAAACCTGGTCATCAACTGAATATGTAGGAAAAACAATGCAGGCTGATGCTACCGTATTTGGAGTCAACTTTATTGATGGACGTATAAAAGGCTATCCCAAGTATAATCCCGGATCCGGAACTGCTAGCAAAATGTATTTCAGGATGGTGCGTGGCAACAGTGAATATGGGAAAAATATATTTGAGGATAAGCAAGATGGTACCATTAGCGACCTTTCAACGGGATTAATGTGGCAGAAATCCGATAATGGAAATGCATATAATTGGGAGGATGCTTTGGCTTATGCTGAATCGCTGGAACTAGCTAATAAAAGTGATTGGCGCTTACCGAATGCGAAAGAATTACAGAGTATAGTTGACTATACAAGATCCCCTCAAACTACTGCAACACCTGCAATTGACCCGGTCTTTAAACCACTGAAATACTCGATCCAGATGGTAACGATGGGCAGTATCCTTTCTTTTGGACTGGGACAACCCATCTGGATGGTGTAAATCCGTATGCCAGTGCGGTATATATAGCTTTTGGAGAAGGACTTGGGCAAATGAATAATGTATTAATGGATGTGCATGGGGCAGGATGTCAACGAAGCGACCCTAAAAGCGGGAATATTGACGATTATCCTCAGTTTTTTGGCCCACAGGGAGATGTTAGATATGTATATAATTACGTAAGATGTGTCCGCTCAATTGAATAATATTTAAAAATCTTTTTATTTCCTTAATGAAAAATAATTGTACCTATCAAATAGGAACCGGTTACCGTTTAAATACATTGCATGTACATACAACGTATTTTTTATGTACAATGTTGGTATTCACAACTTTGATTATATCTTGTAAAAAAGATACTGAGCTCACAATCTACAGCCCTACTCAATCTCAACCTAATATTTTATTGATTATAGCTGATGACATGGGATTGGATGCCTGTCCCGGTTACGAATTAGGAGCAATTAAACCATCAATGCCAAACTTAGAAAACATGATAAGCACTGGTATTAGATTTAACAATGTATGGTCGTATCCAACCTGCTCACCAACCCGATCGAGTATACTCACCGGGAAATATGGTTTCAGAACAGGCGTAACAAAGACAGACGATGAACTTTCAATTTCTGAAATATCCATTCAAAAATATTTAGACAACAATTTAGGATCGGCATACAATCATGCGGTCATTGGAAAATGGCATTTATCAAAAGATTTAAATCACCCAACAAATATTGGGATAAATTATTATGCCGGTTCGTTATCAGGAGGATTATCTTCCTACTGGAATTGGAAATTAACTTACAATAACCTAACAAATACCTCTACAGAATACAATACTACAAAATATACAAATATGGCTATTGATTGGATTGAAAACCAATCACAGCCCTGGTTTTTGTGGTTAGCATACAACGCTCCACACAATCCAATTCATTTACCCCCGGATAATTTATACTCACAAGGAGTTTTACCCACTGATGAAGCGAGCATTGATGCTAATCCAATGCCTTATTTTATGGCAATGATCGAATCAATTGATTCGGAAATTGGAAGACTGTTAAGTGCAATGAATACAGAAGAAAAAGAGAATACCGTGATTATTTTTATTGGAGATAATGGCACCCCTTCAGCAGTAGCTCAGGATTACAATTCAAGAAGAGTAAAAGGAACTGTTTATCAGGGAGGAATCAATATACCTATGATCATTTCAGGGAAAAATGTTACTCGATTTAACCAATCTGAAGACGCATTGATCAACACGACCGATCTGTTTGCTACCATTGCGAGTATTGCCGGGGTTCCGATATTTAAAATCAATGACAGTCAAAATTTTAAAGAGCTTCTTTCCGATAAAAATGCTGAGAAAAGAGATTTTATATATGCTGAAATTGGAAATGAATCAGGGAATTCTGATTATACACTAAGAAATGATACTCATAAATATATACGCTTCTCTGATGGCTCAGAAAAATTATTTAATTTAAGTATCGACCCCCTTGAATCAGTAAATTTATTACATGTAAATCAGTTGCCTTTAAGTAGTTCTGATAGTTTGATGAAAGTCAACTTAATTGATAATCTTATCAAAATCAGACAATAAAGAATTAATCTTCGTCCTTAGGAAATGCTTTTTTATTGAAGACAATTAATATGCCAACACCTGTTGATATTGCGGTATCAGCAACATTAAAAATTGCATTGAAAAAAGTGAACGGTTTACCTCCAAAATAAGGTATCCAACCAGGTAAATCCCCACTCCACATAGGGAAATAAAGCATGTCAACGACTTTTCCGAAAAATAATTTACCATAAGGTTGATCAGAAAACAATGTTGCTGTGGTATTATACGGAGTGTCAAATAGTACTCCATAAAAAACAGAATCAATGATGTTACCCATTGCTCCGGAAAAAATGAGTGAGATTGCTACAATTAAAATAGCGTGTGCATTATTTTTTACAGATTTGTATAACCAATAACCAATACCGGAAATTGCAAACAATCTAAAAATTGTTAAAAATAATTTTCCCGATTTTCCTCCAAATTCAGCTCCCCAGGCCATCCCGTTATTTTCAATGAAATGAAAACGAAACCAGTCAAATACAATAATCTCTTCTCCATACAAAAAATTAGTTTTTACATAAATTTTACTAATTTGATCTATCAACAACACTAAAATTATAATAAATAGAGCTTTTTTCAAATTATGGATTTTTACTTACTGGTATTAAAAAATGAAGCTCCCGTTTAAGGAAGCTTCTCATTTACAAAATAACTATTTTTTATTTCTGCATTCTCTTCGCTTCAATACTTAAAGTTGCATGTGGAACTAATCTCAAACGCTCCTTTTGAATTAGTTTTCCGGTAACACGGCATACACCATACGTTTTATTTTCTATACGTAGCAACGCGTTTTTCAAGTCCCGAATAAATTTTTCCTGACGAATTGCCAATTGAACATTTGCCTCCTTGGACATGGTTTCAGAACCTTCTTCGAAAGCTTTAAAAGTTGGTGCAGTATCCTCAGTACCGTTATTACTGTCGTTCTTAAAAGAACTTTGTAGCAAGCCTAAATCTTCTTCAGCGTGATCTATTTTCTTTAAAATTATATCTTTAAATTCAGCTAAGTATTTATCGGAGTATCTGTTATTTTCGTTCATAATCTCACATTTTTTCAATTAATATTTTGGTATTTACACCGTCAAAGGCTATTTCCGTACCCTTTTCTAATTTCTCTTTAAATACCAATTCATTTGTCAAGGTTTCTGTTTTAATATAGTTTTCGTTTGCAGCAATAGACTGCTCTAATATATCATTCTTTTGAATAATTAATTTAATTTTATCTGTTACATCCAATCCGGTTTCCTTGCGTAAATTCTGCACTCTGTTAACCAACTCCCTTGCATTTCCTTCTTTGCGTAAATCCTCCGAGATTGTCACATCTAATGCCACAGTCAATCCGCCCTGATTTGCAACCAACCATCCTTCAATATCTTGCGACGCAATTTCTACTTCATCCAGAGTTAAAAATACGATATTTTCATTTATCTTTAAAGAAATTTCGCCCTGTTTTTCAACAATTGCTATGTCATCTTGTGTTAAATTTTGAATAGCCTCAACAACTAACCTCATGTCTTTCCCAAATTTAGGTCCCAAGACCTTAAAATTGGGCTTTATTGTTTTTACTAAAATCCCTGAGGCATCATCAATCAATTCAATTTCTTTTACATTTACTTCCGATTTTATTAAGTTTTCAACAGCCAAAATTTCTTCCCTGTCCGCTTTATCCAATACCGGGATCATTATCCGTTGTAATGGCTGACGGACTTTTATCATCTCTTTCTTACGTAACGACAAAACCATAGATGATATTTTCTGAGCTTGTTGCATTTTATGCTCTAATTTTTTATCAACCAAACTTTCATCATAGGCTGGAAATATTCCCAAATGTACTGATTCAAAATTATCTTTATCTAATGGTTTTGTTAAATCTTTGAATAAGTTATCCATAAAAAATGGAGCAATCGGTGAGCCTAATTTTGCCACAGTTAACAAGCATGTATGCAATGTTTGATAAGCTGAAATTTTATCTTGACCGTATTCTCCTTTCCAAAATCGCCTTCTGCTCAACCGGACAAACCAGTTACTTAAATTTTCTGAAACAAAATCCTGAATTGCCCTTGCGGCCTTTGTTGGTTCATAATCTTCATAAAATCTTTCAACATTTTTAATCAATGTGTTGAGTTCCGACAAAATCCAGCGATCTATCTCAGGTCTTTCAATCATCGCAATTTCATCTTCATTATAGGTGAAATTATCCAGATTTGCATATAATGAAAAGAAGGAATAGGTGTTGTACAATGTTCCAAAGAATTTACGGCGAACTTCATCTATTCCTGCAATATCGAATTTTAAATTATCCCAGGGATTCGCATTTGAAATCATGTACCAGCGCGTAGCATCTGCTCCATATTTATCCATTGTTTCAAATGGATCGACAGCATTTCCCAATCGCTTGGACATTTTTTTACCTTCTTTATCCAACACCAATCCATTGGACACAACATTTTTGTATGCAACCGAATCAAATACCATGGTTCCTATTGCATGCAATGTATAAAACCAACCACGTGTTTGGTCAACACCCTCAGCAATAAAATCTGCCGGGAAAAACGTTCTATCATCAATCAATTCTTTGTTTTCAAACGGATAATGCCATTGTGCATAAGGCATTGAACCTGAATCAAACCAAACATCAATTAAATCTGATTCTCTTTTCATGGGTTTCCCTGAAGGCGATACCAATGTAATGCCATCAACTACATTTTTGTGTAAATCAATTTTTTCGTAGTTGGCTTCAGCCATATTCCCTACTTCAAAATCAGCAAAAATATCAACCTCCATAACTCCTGCTTCCACAGCTTTTCTCATTTCAGTTATCAATTCTGAAACGGAGCCAATCATAATTTCTTCATATCCGTCTTCTGTTCGCCAAATTGGCAACGGAATACCCCAGTATCTGGAACGGGATAAATTCCAATCATTTGCATTTTTCAACCAGTTACCAAAACGACCTTCACCCGTTGATTTAGGTTTCCAGTTTATGGTATCGTTCAATTCAAACATTCTTTCACGCCTATCGGTAACTTTAATAAACCAGGAATCCATAGGGTAATATAAAATCGGTTTATCCGTTCTCCAGCAATGAGGATAACTATGACGATACTTTTCTACGTGAAAAGCTTTATTTTCCTCTTTTAATTTGATAGCAATCTCAACATCCAACGAACGTTCCGGCGCCTCTCCTGCTTCATAATATTCATTCTTCACATATTTACCTGCAAATTCGCCCATATGCTTGGTAAAACGCCCTTGTAAATCCACTAAAGGAACTGGGTTACCATTGTCATCTAACACTAACAAAGGAGGTACCACCGGATTGGCTTGTTTTGCAACCATAGCATCATCTGCACCAAATGTTGGCGCAGTATGCACTATTCCAGTACCGTCTTCGGTAGTAACAAAATCTCCCGCAATAATTCTAAATGCATTTTCCGGATTTTGATATGGCAAGGCATAAGGCAATAATTGCTCGTATTTTGCTTCTAAAATATCCGCCCCTTTAAATTCTTTATACACAAAAAATGGAATTTTCTTATCATTATCTGTGTATTCAGAAAGCAAGGATTCATTTTCAACTGCAAAGAACGTTTTTGAAAATTGCTTTCCAGCCAATGTTTTTGCCAGTATTACATTAATAGGCTTGAACGTATATTGATTAAAAGACTTTACCACTACATAATCTATCTTTTTACCAATAGTCAATGCTGTATTCGAAGAAAGTGTCCAGGGAGTTGTGGTCCAGGCTAAAAAATGTATGTCCCCTTTAATTTCTTGCAAAAATTCAGGTAAGGTATTTTTTAAGGCTTTAAACTGTGCCACTGCTGTTGTATCGGTCACATCCTGATAGGTACCTGGCTGGTTCAGTTCATGAGAACTTAAACCTGTACCTGCTTTAGGTGAATATGGCTGAATTGTATACCCTTTGTATATCAGTCCCTTTTTATACATTTGAGACAATAACCACCAAACCGATTCCATGTATTTTGATTTGTAGGTTACATAAGGATCTTCCATGTTAACCCAATAACCAATACGTCTGGTAAGGTCGTTCCATACATCGGTATAACGCATTACTGCTTTTTTACAAGCTTCATTATACTCTTCAACTGTAATTTTTTTTCCAATATCTTCTTTCGTAATTCCCAATTCTTTTTCAACACCTAATTCAATGGGTAATCCGTGCGTATCCCATCCGGCTTTACGTTTAACCTGATAACCCTTCAGTGTTTTATAACGACAAAAAATATCTTTGATGGCACGTGAGATCACATGGTGTATTCCGGGTAAACCATTTGCTGAAGGTGGCCCCTCATAAAATATATATGGTTTTTCACCATTTCTAGACGCAATACTTTTTTCGAAAATATTCTCTGCTTCCCAAAAGGCCAAAGTTTCTTCTGCTACTTTAGTGAGATTCAATCCATTATATTCTCTAAATTTCTTAGTCATTTTACACCCATAAATCAATTTGTCTGCGAAATTACGGTTTTTCTTGAAAATATCATTAGTATAAATAGCAAAAAATAATAGCATGCAATCATTCCATTTAGAAGTTTCTTTTTAAGTTTATATTTGTATTTATTTTGAAGGTAAAAATGATTCAACAAATAATTTCAAATTCTTATAAAAAAGCCAAAAGGATTCGTCTGGATCGTGACTCAAAATTCATTTTTTTTAGTGACTGCCATAGAGGTGATAACAGCTATGCCGATGATTTTGCTCACAATAGTAAAATTTATTATCACGCCATGAGAAATTACTTCGAAAAAGGGTTTGTATATGTTGAATTAGGCGATGGTATTGAGCTTTGGGAAAATAGGGGATTCAAGGAAATTTTTGATGCCCATCAAGATATTTTTCTACTTTTGCGTGATTTTTATTTAAAAAATCATTTACATATGCTTTGGGGAAATCATGATATGGTTTTTAATAAGAAAAAAAACATCGATAAACTGTTAGGTTCGTATTTTGACGAAATAACTTCTACAAAAAAAGATTTGTTCAAGGGATTTGTTTTTGATGAAGGAATTATTTTAGAAGCAGAAGGTTTTGATAAGAATATTTTACTGATTCACGGGCATCAGGCAGACTTTTTCAACTATGTTTTATGGAAATGGAGTCGGTTTTTAGTAAGAGTTCTGTGGAAACCGCTACAAATAGTAGGCATTAAAGACCCTACAAGTCCTGCGAAAAATTATAAGGAACTTGTAAGGATTGAACGTAGATTAAAAAAATGGATATTAGAAAATAATAATCAAATGGTAATTGCCGGTCACACGCATCGACCAAGATTTCCAAATCCTGAAGAACTTCCATATTTTAATGACGGCAGTTGTGTTCATCCAAGATCTATTACCGGTATTGAAATTGTAGATATGCAAATATCATTGATAAAGTGGCATACTATTTCTCTTAAAGATGGTACGTTACGAATTGTAAAAACTGTTTTGGAAGGTCCCCGGAAGATATCTGAATACCTGAAATAATAAAACTACATTCCTCTTTCCTTTTGAATTTGTTCGTAGGCTTTTTGCACTTGTTTGAATTTCTCTTCTCCTCCTTTTACATGTTCTGCCCCTAAATGTTGCAGTTTATCCGGATGGTATTTTTTAACCATTCTTCTATGTGCTTTTTTCACTTCATCATTCGTTGCGGATTTATCAATTTCTAAAATGCGGTAAGCATTCATAGAACCATCATAGAACATGGCTTTTATTGATTCAAAATCGTACTGATTTATGTACAAATAACCTGCAATAGTCTTTATTGATTGTACTTCTTGTTCTGTTACAAATCCGTCAGCTTTTGCGATCCCAAATAAAAAATGAAGCAATTGTAAACGTGAGGCATGCGTTAAATTCTGACGAATTTGCATGCAAACCTGTTGTGTCGAAACATTGTTGTTTTTGATAAAACCATTGAAGAGTTTAAAAGCATGACTGGCTCTCTCTTCTCCATACAATCTATTAAAGTGATTACGAACATAGGATAATTCTCTTTGATCAACTTTTCCATCAGACTTTATAACTACTGAAGAAAGTAATAACAAACTAATTTCAAAATCACCCGATTGAGAACTTCTACTCGATGTTCTATATGTTTTTACTCTTTCAACATCCTCTTTGGAAAATCCATCAATAAAACTGCCCACTGCATATCCTAGAATACTTCCTATTGGTCCGCCTAATGAAAATCCCAGTCCGGCTCCCAACCATTTTACAAAATTTCCCATATAAATTTTTTAAGGGTTCAAAGATATTTTTTATTCTTTAAAACCGGTGTTATAAATTGTTAATTTGTTACTAATATTCAAGAAAAATTATTGCTTTTCCCAAAAATGCTGAATTTCTTCCAGCGTTTTACCTTTTGTTTCAGGGATATAATTATTGATAAACCATAAAGCCGGAAGACAAATTACTCCAAATACAAAGAAAGTTCCTCCCGGTCCCAATAAATCTAGCATTCCCGGAAATACTTGCCCTACAATAGCATTGGCTCCCCATAGAAAAAATGTACTAATGGTCAATGCCCGCCCCCTTATTTTAGTCGGAAATATTTCTGATGCGATCACAAATTGCACAGGCCCAATAGAAAAAGCATAGCAGGCTATATATACCAAAATTCCTATAATTACATAGTTCGTATAATTATTCCCTAAGAAGAACAATAAACTAATTACCAATAATGATAGTATAACTCCTGCCATTCCAAACTTCAATAGGGGTTTTCTACCCCATTTATCAATGGTATAAATAGCAATAAAAGTAAATAAGGTGTTTACAAACCCTATTGTTACCTGTCCGCCAAGAGCATCACCCATAGTAAATCCTGCTTTGTTTAGAATAGATGGACCGTAATAAATAATTGCGTTAATTCCACAAATTTGAGAAAATACCATTAAAAATATGGCGATGATCATTGGCCTTTTATAAATTCCTTTAATGAGCTTGAAAAAGGATAATTCCGTCGATTTTTTTTCAGTTTCAAACTCTATTTGTACATCATATAACCGCGCAATTTTAATTGCTTTTTCTTTTTTGTTTTTTACAATAAGCCACCTCGGACTTTTCGGAATGAATAACAGGCAAATCAGAAAAAAAGAAATGGGGATTAGCTCATTCGCAAACATTCCTCTCCAATATTCTTCACCATAAATAAATTGCAATGCAGAAAAAGAGGATTCCTTTTGTTGTAAATACCAATTTGAGGTCCAATAATTGCTAAAATAAGCAATTAGAATTCCGAGTGTAATTGCCAATTGATATACCGAAACCAGTTTACCTCGTTGGTTTGACGGAGACATTTCACTGATGTAAAGAGGAGCTACCATTGAGGCTATTCCAAAGGCTATTCCACCTATGATGCGATAAACGATCAATTCTGTAAAAAACCCTGAAAATGCACACCCCAATGAAGAAATCATAAACAATATTCCGGAAGAGATCAACATAAATTTCCGTCCGTATTTATCGCTCAAATATCCTGAAACCAATACTCCCAAAACAGCTCCTAACAAGGCACAACTCACAAACCAGCCCACCCCTGAACTTGAAAGTCCAAATTGTAATTTTATCTGTTCAATGGTACCTGAAATTACTGCGGTATCAAAACCGAAAAGGAATCCTGCTAAAGCCGCAGTAAAGGCCACAAATAATAGTTTAGATTTCATAATTTTTCAAATGCTGTTTTACATGAGCTTTTATTACTTTTACTTCATTATTTCCCAAATTAATAAGGTCGTATGTTATTGTTGCAGCCGGAACCACAAAAGTTTCTGCATAATTTACAATCATACTTCGTTCATTTGTAACAACCTCAACTTGCTGTCCTTCAACTAAACTCAATATATGACATTGACCATTATTTTTAACTGTAATTGTGCTCATAAATTCCAATCTGAATATCTCGTAAAAATGTGTTGGATGGGTACTTAAATTTACAATTTTCCAATCTTTTCCTTTGGAGGTTATTGTTTGTTTAGAAATATAATCTTGACGCACCTTATCACCTTTACAATCAAAATTCAGATTTTCCATGCCCCTTGAAATATTTAAAGGTCTTGGGGTTCCATCCAAATCTGTACGCAGCCAATCATATAATTTAAAAGTGTAGATATAGGGTGTGCTGCTTATCTCCAAAACAATTCCGTTTTTTCCGGAGCAATGAATGGTTCCATGAGGAATTAAAAACAGATCGTGTTTTTTTGCCTGATGTACCTGTACATATTTTTCTACATCCATTGTACTTCCCTCATTCTTGGATTTCAAGAGTGCTTTATGAAATTGCCCTTTATCAATATTTCCCTGAAACCCTAAATATACGGTTGCATCCGGAGCGGTATCTAACATATAATAGGTTTCATCCTGAGTAAACTTTTCTGAAAACTGCTCTTTAATAAAATCCGGGGATGGATGACATTGCAGGGAGAGATTCTCTCCGTCAAACGTATCTAAAAAATCGAATCGAATCGGGAAATCTGTTCCAAAAATGGCAGCTGCATCTCCTAAAATCGCTTGATTATCAAAATACATCAACATATCAAAGGACAGTTCAAGCCGGATACCATTCTTTGAAAAAACAATTCCATTCTCGGGTACGATCAGTTCAAAAGACCAGGCATAATTCACAACATCATTATTCAGCCCTTTTATATTTCGCTTAATCCAATTTCCACCCCAAACTCCCGGTTCAAACCAAGGCCTTACCCGAAATGAATTTTTAGTCATGGAAGCTAAACTATTCCGCATGGTCTCTCCATTACACCATGAAATATTATCAATTTGCTGACCATCAACTATATAATCAATTTTTTTGAGTATTACTTGTTTGTATTTGTTGAGTATTGGCCAATCTACAAAAAACATTTTTTTATATTGCTCTTTAGCATTGTTGCTAGTTCTTAAACCAATATTTTTCACTTTTCCGGCTCTTGACCTGTATTGTATTTCATTTTTAGGGAGGTCGATATAAATGATTTTTGCATCCCAGGAACTCAATGCTGCACCGGTTCCATATAGTATTGATAAACAATTTGAATCGGGTTTAATATTGTTGAGTTTTTCAACATCAATAAAATCAGATAGCTCTTTCGAACAAATGCGCCCAAAAACAGGATCGTTACCACCCAAAAAAGGAGTAACCATTCGATCAATTTCTTTTCCCTTTTTAAAAGAAGTATTTACGGTGAAGGAAATGCAATCTACGCCCATAATTTTTAGAGCTTCAGTTAATTTTGTGATAAAACTACCCCAATTTACTCCTATAAATCCATCAATACATATCCTTTTCTCAGTAGCAATTTCTTTTGCCAGACTGTGAAAACCTTCTTCAATATTCCCTTCGTTTATTTCAAATGAGGGGTAGATATTATAAGATTTATGTTGCTGCTCTTTTTCATAATAAACCGGCATTAGATGCTGCTTTGTAAGGCGTAATTGCTTAGTGTTTATACTCGCGAGGTCAAAATTCTTTACAGCACCTAATATGGCTGATTCTTCTGTATCCTTTGCAAAATATATGTCCGGCATATTCCCCTTAAAACAAGACTCGAAAGACGACTTATATAAGGAGTAACTTTTAGTGATATTTCCTCCTAAAATTAATGTATCGGCCTCGAATTTCGACAAAACGGGGGCTAAAAATGAACCTAAATTCTTTCCGAATTCATCAAAGATCATTCGAACATCTTCTGAAGAAATTGCATGTTCAGCAATCTCTTTTACATTGTTGGCAGTATTCCCTATTATCTTTTTATAGGAATCTAAAAACCATTGTGTCGAGATCCAATCTTCAGCTCTTTTATTTTTATATGGTAAATCAAAAACTTCCCCGTTGTTAGGAACATTTTTATCTTGGGTAATGATTTTACCATTTTTTAAAAACCCGGAACCAATACCCGTTCCTAATGTAATTGCAACAACATTTTTAGTGGTTAGGTTTGCCACCCACGATTCTCCTAATAAAAAACTACTGGCATCATTTATGAATAGTATATCGCTGGGACTGATTAACCAGTTTTTCGTTTTTCCCCAAAGATAATTTCGCAGATCAACTCCAAATAATTTTTCGTATTTATTGCAGCCCGTCATTTCAGAAACACCGTCCTTATAATTTGCAGGACCCGGCATAGAAATTCCAATACCACTTACAGGAAAATCATTAAAATTAGCAAGGACCTCTACCATACAATTTACCCATCCTTCCAGTATTTTTAAGGCATCCTCCTGAGAGTCTATTGCTTTATGAACTTTAGTTTTTTGTAAAATTGATTTGTTCTTAATATCGACTATGGCTGCTGAAATATGAGTACCCCCAATATCTACTCCCAGGGCATATGTACTGTTCGTTTTTGCCATATTATAAACTTCTGTTAATGTCTATTCTATAGGTCAATTTATCATGTCTATAAAAACATTTATTGTATTCAATTATTCTATTTCCCGCATCATAAACCAATCTTTTTCTAAAAAATAAGGGAGCACCTTTTTTTATTCGAAGCATTTTTGAAACTTTTTCATCAGCTACTATTGTTTGTAACTCTTCTGAAGAACGCATTGCTATTACATTGTATTCATTTTCAAGAATATCATTAAGCGGTTCACTATAATCCTGTGAATTGTCGATGGGAATCCTAGGATGGAACCAGGATTCAAACAATACAAAAGGGATAGACTCGCTGCCTCTTACCCTGGTTAATTTTTTAACACCTTTTCCTAATGGAATATTGAAAATACCTGTCAGCTCATCATCACATTTTTCTTCGCTGAATTCAATAAGATAATTTTTAATTGTTATCCCTTGCTGCTTCATTTCGTTTGTAAATGAATCCCACTTTTTCAGGTGTGTAACTATATTTCTGTTTTTATTAATTATAGTTCCTTTCCCTTGTTTTCTTATTAATAACTCTTCATTTACAAGTGTTTTAAAGGCTTGTCTTACCGTATTTCTGGACACCCCGATTGCAGTACTTAATTCTACTTCATTTGGAAGCAGTTTTCCGTTATTGTATTCTCCCGAACTGATGAGTCTTCTAAGAGCCTCTTCAATTTGTTTATGCAAGGGGATTGGGGAATTATGGTCAATATTTTTGATCAATTTTATCATATCAAAAATATTTACCCTAATTCCCCAATTCCCTTGCTTAAAAAAAT
>PVMS01049011.1_pt1 | contig 21146 bp, 25 predicted proteins | sample 1853461 | NCBI WGS metagenome assembly PVMS01 (sample SAMN08582032, study PRJNA380276) | Marine sediment metagenome, whole genome shotgun sequencing project. | isolation source: ocean sediment barecode stripped | collected 2017 | reverse complement strand
GAATCCGCTCAGCGCCGCACCCTCCGGGGCGAGGTTGAGGGTGAGGATGGCGGTGAGCGCGAGGCTGAACACGGCCCAGGTCGGCCAGCGGTCCCAGATGAGGAGACCGAACATGATGACGAGGATCCCGACCACCAGCCAGGCGTCGAGGGTCATCGGTTCCACGCTCCTCTCGAGACGGCAGTTCGTTGTTCGGCGACGGTGAATCTAGCCGAATCGGACGTTCGGCCCTATCGGTGAACTCTGGGAAGCGGTTCGATACTTGTGAAACATTTCTCAAGAAGGAAAGAAGATGGACAACATTCGCGCCAATCCCGCACCGCTCGGCCTCATGGGGTTCGGGATGACAACGGTGCTGCTCAACCTCCACAACGCAGGCTTCTTCGAGGTCGATGCGACCATCCTGGCGATGGGCATCTTCTACGGTGGTCTCGCCCAGGTCATCGCCGGGATCATGGAGTTCCGGAAGGGCAACACCTTCGGCTTGACCGCGTTCACCAGCTACGGGTTCTTCTGGATGACCCTGGTGTACATCATCATCGACGGTGGGGTGGATGCCGCCTTCATGGGCTGGTACCTGTTCCTCTGGGGTGTGTTCACCGCTTACATGTTCCTCGCCACGCTCAACAAGAACCGGGCGTTGCAGGTCGTGTTCGCCGGCTTGGCGATCCTGTTCTTCCTGCTGGCGGTCGCCCACTGGATGGATTCCACGGTCATCACCGAGGTCGCAGGATGGGTCGGTATCTTCACGGGTGCTTCGGCCATCTACCTGGCGGCCGCCGAGGTGCTCAACGAGACCTACGGTCGGAGCGTGCTGCCGATCGGCACCATCCCGATGAAGGGTCACCCCGACTTCACGACCACCGAGGCAAAAGAGACCACAACCGTCTGACGTCAACGAGCCCGTTCTGGCGGACATACGGCCACGATGTGGGTCATATGTCCGCCAGAAGCAGCTCTCCTTCGAGGAGGCAGATCCAGAGGCGGGTTGGGCCGTGGACCCCGATCGTCAGCGTCTGTTCGATATCTCCCGACCGGCTCGGTCCGGTGATGAACACGATCTGAGAGGTGGTCCCGACGGGTAACGATCGTGTACCGAGCGCCACCACGCGGAGGGTGTCTCGACGATGCGGTCCGTCCGCAAGAGCGCGAGGTGGACCGGTGGCACCAGTGAGGCACCGCGGCCTCCGGCGCGTCGGGACTCGACGACGACGGTGCCGGTGCGGGCGATCCCGCCGCTCGTGCCGGTGATGCCGAGTTGGGCTCCGGCGATCTTGCGTCCCCGATCGAACGGGAGGATGCCGAGGTCGGCCACCGCACCCTCGGCCAGTGTCGTTTCGGGATCCGCGGAGAGCACGACCGATGACACCTGCTCTTCACTGAGCATCTCCTCGAACACGTTGCTCACGTCCCGGGGCTGGGATGCCTGCCGCACCTCGGCACCCACCTTCCGGGCGGCGACGCTGAACATCGTGACCAGGTCGGTTGCCGGTTCCCGGTACTTGGCCACGGGGATCGGCTGAGGCATCTCGGGGAGGGGATGGGCGAGATTCGGCGTTTCGGGAAGTGTCAGCCGTCGCTCGATCCTGGCCAGGAAACGTGATCGCTCCATCAGATCTTCCCGTCGCGCAGTCGTTTGCGCAGGTTCCCGCTGCCCCGACCCTCCGGCGGTTTCCTTCCCCGCAGGACCGGCACGAGGCCGTCGGGGAGGGCCCACCGGCCGCTGCGGGCCGCGGCGATGCTGGTCCGGTACAGGGACGGCCGGCTCCACATCTTCGCCCACGCCTTCCAGGCCTGTCGTTCGGTCGCGTTCGCGTCGCGGGCGTTCTTCCGACGCAAGCGGAGGAGAAGGTCCTCGAGCGGGATGTCGACCGGGCACGCGTCGTGGCACGCGCCGCAGAGTGTGGAGGCGTTCGCCAGTTCTCGGTGCGACGTCGTTGAAGCGAGGAGCGGAGACAGGACCGCCCCCATCGGGCCCGAGTAGATCGAGTCGTAGGCGTGACCGCCGATCTGGCGATACACCGGGCACACGTTGAGGCACGAGCCGCACCGGATGCAATGGAGCATCTCCTGGAACTCGGTGCCGATGATGTCGAGGCGGCCGTTGTCGACGATCACGATGTGGAGTTCCTCGGGGCCATCGACCTCGTCTTCGTGACGTGGACCCGTGATCTGGGTGGTGTACACGGTCATCGGCTGTCCGGTGGCGGAACGTCCGAGCAGGGTCATCATGAGATCGAGTTGATCCCAGTTCTCCACGATCCGCTCCATGCCCATGACCACGACGTGCACGGGAGGTAGCGATGTGACCATCCGGGCGTTCCCTTCGTTGGTCACGATGACCACCGTGCCCGTATCGGCAACGGCGAAGTTGCATCCGCTGATCCCCATGCCGGCGTCGAGGAACTTCTCTCGGAGCGACCTCCGGGCGAACGCGCAGAGTTCCTCGGGGTCGGAGCTGAGGTCATCGCCCCCGTGACGGTTGAAGAGCTCTGCGATCGAGGAGGCGCTCTTGTGGAGTGCGGGGCCGAGGATGTGGGACGGGGGCTCCCCGGCGAGTTGGATGATCCACTGCCCGAGGTCGGTTTCGACGACTTCGATACCGTCACCCTCGAGGGCCTGGTTGAGCTCGATTTCCTCCGTCAGCATCGACTTCGATTTCACCGCCAGGCGCACTTTGTGGCGGCGGGCGATGTCGAGCACGGTTGCGTTCGCCTCGTCGGCATCGGCGGCCCAGTGGACCCGGGCACCGCTGCTTTCGGCGGCGGCGGCGAAGCGATCGAGGATCGCGGGCAAGTTCTCGATGACCTGGTTGCGCGCCGCGCGCGCCGCGTGGCGAAGTTCGTCGAGGTTGGAGAGGTCGTCGGACCGATGCGAGGCGAATCGATTCGAGGCGTTGACGAGAGCCCACTGCAGTTGCGGGTCCTCGAGTGCGGTGGTTGCACGGGCTCGCAGTTCGCTAGGCACCGGTCGGCTCCCTGTCGAGCATCTCGGCCACGTGGCGGACCGGGAGGTCGATCTCGAGCGCACGCAGGCGTCCCTCGAGTTGGAAGAGGCAGGAGAGGTCGGCACCGACCAGACAGGTGGCCGTCGTCTCGGCCAGCGAGTCGAGTTTCTCGTCGGCCATCGCTACCGAGATCTCGGGTTGTTTGACCGAGAACAGCCCGCCGAACCCGCAGCAGCGCTGAGCTCCGTCCCAGGCGACGACATCGTTGCCGGCCGTCTCGAGGAGGTCGACCGGCTGCGCTTCGATGCCGAGTTCCCGCAGCATGTGACACGAGTGGTGGTAGGCGATCTCTCTGCCTTCGGACGGTTGCTGATCGCGACCCGGAGCGGCCGCGAGGAACTCGGTGAATTCGTAGATGCGGGGGAGCAGATCCTCCGCCATCTCGCGAGCTTCGACGTCCCCCGTGTTACGGAACAACTCGGGCCAGTAGACGCGCATCATGGTCGCGCAGCTTCCGGCGGGAACAACGATCGCATCGGCGTCGTCGTCGGCGAGAGCACCGAGCGACGTGCGAGCCACCCGGGCCGCTTCGTCGGTGAACCCGGCGTTCCAGGCTGGTTGACCGCAACACGTGACGTCGTCCGGGATGTGCACCTGGTAGCCACGGCTTCGCAGCACCCGGATCGCGGCCGCCCCGACGTCCGGGGCCAGGGCCTCGAGCACGCAGGTCGGGAAGAGGGCGATTCGGGTCTCGTCGGTCATGACGCGATGCTAATCCTGATCGGGCGTCCGAACGCGAAGCCGCCCCGATCTTCGGATCGGGGCGGACGCGTTGGATGCGGCGGTGGCTACTTGGACGCCATGATGTCGGTGTTCTGCTTGATCGCGAAGAGTGCCATCACGATCTCGAACCCGATGCGGTAGAACAGGATCGAGATGAGGAGCCCGATACCGCCCACGATCAAGATGCCGATACCGGTGCCGAAGTTGGTGGCGAAGCCGCTGATGACCGCCAAGAGATAGATGAGTGCGGCGAAGACGATGACCAGGATGTACAGGATCCGGATCACCGAAGGGGTCACGTACTTGGTGAAGCTGAAGTCGAAGATGTCGCCGAGAGTTCCTTCTTGGGGACCGACGGGCTGAGCCATTGCATACCTCCGTTGGGTGATAGAGCGGCGTCATCCTACGCACACGACCGTCGGGACCCGGGTAATGCGGTGGTAGCGTCGCTCGACCGCGTCCGGGAAGAACATGCACCACCCCCGCAGGATGTCGATCGAATCGAGGCGCCGCGTCGCCGTTGGCCTGGGCGCTGCGATCGGCACCCTGCTCCGCGCCGGCCTGGGGAACGCGGTCGTGGCGATCGGGTACGCCGTCCTGTGGTCGACGCTGCTGGCCAACGTCGCCGGCACTCTGTTGCTCGGGATCCTGCTTGGTTGGCGTTTGCGGCGTTCCGCCCCATCCACGTTCACCATCCCGTTCGCCGGCATCGGCCTGCTCGGCTCGTTCACGACCTTTTCGCTGTTCGCCGTCGAAACCGGGGCTCTGCTCCGTGATGGTCGCGTGGGCCTCGCCGCGTGCTACTCGATCGGATCGGTAGTCGCCGGCCTGGTGGCGGCACTCGTCGGCGAGCGGATCGGGAGGTTGCTGTGATCTGGGTGCTCATCCTCGTCGGCGGAGCGGTGGGTGGGGTGGTGCGTTACGGAGTGACCGGAGTGGTGCAGCGTCGGTCGGCCGGCGACTTCCCTGCGGGTACGCTCGCGGTCAACCTCACCGGCGCTCTGGCTGCCGGTTTCGTGGTCGGGATCGTGGCCGGCCGCGGATTCGACGATTCGGTCGTGGTGTGGCTCACCACCGGGTTCCTCGGCGGCTACACCACCTTCTCGACGTGGATGGTGGAGACGAACCTCGCCGCGGCCGAGGGCGGTCCGGCCGGGCTCCGCCGCGCTGCGGCCAACGTGGGGGTTACGTTGGTGAGCGGGGTCGCATTGGCGTACCTTGGGTACTGGTTCGGTTCGATGATCTAGGAGGAGGTGCCATGGGGACGATCGAGGACGGAAGGCTGTTGCGGATTTTCATCGGCGAAGGCGACTGCCACGGCAGTCGGCCGTTGTACGAAGCGATCGTCGAGCTCCTCCGCCACGAAGGTGTCGCCGGAGCCACGGTGGTGCGGGGAATCGCCGGCTTCGGTCGTTCGTCGGTGGTGCATACGTCGAAGGTGTTGAGGATGTCGACCGATCTGCCGATCGTGATCGAGGCCGTCGACACCGTCGAACGGATCTCCGAGGTGGTGCCCCTCCTGGACGACCTCATCGGCGAGGGCCTCATGACGCTCGAACGCGTCGAGGTTCACGTCTACCGGGGCCGGGAACCGGGCGTCTGATGGTCGCGTTAGGGTCTGCGTCGCATGCGCCTGAGTGAGGATTCGGAACCGATGAAGATCGTCGTCGTCACGATGGCGGTGTTGAACCTCGCCGCCGGTTTCGTCTTCTTCGGGCTCGCCGCGGTATTGGCCGAACCGCCGCTCGCGGGCTTCGGCATCGTGCTGGTCGCCCAGGGCGGGTACACCCTGGCGTACGTGGGCGGGGTGTTGAGCCGGTTCGAACCGTTGGCGGACCGTCTGCTCGTGGTCGGGGGAACGCTGGCGCTCGTTCTCGGGACACTCGGCACGATCCACGGCGTCATCATCAGCTTCCGCCCCGATCCGCCGGTCCCGGGCCTCGCCGCGGTCGCCGCGGCCGTCCTCGTGACCTTCCTCGGCCTGGCGACCCTCGTCGCGTTCGTGCCTTCCCCGTCGACTGAGTAGTGCCAACTCTCGCCTCTCACCTTTCGACTTTCGATTCTCTGCTCTCTGCTCGTGACTCGTGACTCGTGACTCGTGACTCTGACACGCGGCAGGGGCCGCCTCGCGGCGACCCCTGCGGTTCGTGATGTGAGTCTTGGCTACGTTGCGTTTCCCACCTCGCGGATCCGGATCGACTGGAACCGGATCACGGTGATGATCGTGCCCAGGCCGAGGGCGATGGCGAACAGGTAGAGGCTGGCGCCGAACCTGCGAGCGGCTTCGAGCCAGAGGGTCCACTGCTCGGTGGACACGACCGACAGGTCGCCGTTGCCGATCACGACGCCGACGACCACGTGGGCGATGACGGCGCCGAGGAGGATCATCATGGCCATCATCATCAGGCCGAGGAACGCCTTGGCGGTGCTAGACATCTTGAGGGTTCTCACCTGAGATCCCGCGGCCTGCTGCACGCTTCCGCCGCCGATCCGGAACTCACCGAGGATCCGGGCGATGGCGAACGAGATGGCGGCGAACACTGCCGCGAACCCGAAGAACATCGCTGCCGGGATGTACTGGCCCAACTGGGCGATCCACACCGGGTCGGTGCCGTCGTCGATGGCGTTGGCTCGCACGATGGTGAGGATGATGCCGACGACGAATCCCATGAGGGCCATCACCAGCATCGGGGCCCAGAGTGCCCTCCCTGCCTTCTGCGGAACGTTGCGATCGGGGGTTGTTGTTGTGGTTTCGGTGTCGAAACCGGCTGAAGTGATTGCGGTTGTCATGGTGTCTTCTCCTACTTCCCGGTCGTGACGATGTCGCGAATGCGCCAGAACTGGAACCCGAGCACGTTGGCGATGGTCGCGAGTGCCAGGACGATGCCCGAGAGCAACAGACCGAGGCCGAGCTCACGGAGCGGTCCGAGCCACGAGAACCACAGGGCGACCTGGGCGGCCGTGTCGAACGTCGTCGTGTAGATGTACAGGCCGAACTGGACGATCGAGATCATCAGACCGGTCATCATCAGGACCACGAACGCTTTCGCCGTGGCGGGCATCTTGAGCGTCTTGACGGGCACACCGAGGGCTTCTTGGACCTCGCCGCCGCCGGAACGCAAGCCGGCGAGGATCGATCCGAGGAGGAACGAGATCCCGCTCAGGACGAGTCCTTCACCGAAGAACTGGAGTCCCTGCGTCCATGCGGATGCGTCGAGACCGGTGCTCGTGCCCACGTTGCCGGCCCACACCAGCGAGACGATGAAGCCGATCACGACCGCCATGACGCCCATGACGAGCATCGGGGCCCACATCGTCTTCGCCATCTTGTTGATCGGGAGCGGTTCGGGCTCCTTCGTGGTGACCGTCGCTGCGCCGTAGGGGCTGTCGATGTCGCCGGTCTTGATCGAGTAGTCACCCGCGTCCGCCTTGACGGCGGGGAGGGAGGCCTTGACACTCTCCACTCGCAACCACAGTCGCACGAGGATCCCGACCAGCACGATCGCGATCGCCGATTTGAGGGTTGCCAGTCCGAGGGTGTTGAGACCGAATCCCACGGCGAGCCATCGGGCCACCGTGTCCTCTTGACCGCCCTGGCCGACCAGGTACGCGGCGTAGATGCCGATCCCGGCGACTGCCATGGCGATCACGAGGCCGATCAGCCCGACCCCGAGGCCGAGTTGCTTGTGCCCGGTGTCGATCTTGTAGTCGTTGACCGACGGCTGGGTCAGTTTGTCGAGGGCTGCTGTCATTGTCTGCTCCTTTCAGCGTCCCGATGGGGGAAACCGAGTGCACCTGATCGGGAGACCACAACTGTCACGACCACGACAGTGTCGTTGCCGTGACTATTCCCCCGGAAACGAACCCCTGTTCGCGCGTGCCGCCGGCTGGTACCTTCGTTCCCATGGCATCACAGGACCGATCGTTTCGTCCCGCTCTGTTCACCTATCTCAAGGACCTCGCCGCGAACAACGACCGGGAATGGTTCGCCGAGAACAAGGGGCGCTACGAGGAGTACGTCAAGGGCGACGGCCTGCAGTTCATCGTTGACTTCGAGCCGTACCTGCATGAGATCAGCCCCCACTTCGTTGCCGACCCGCGGACGGTCGGAGGTTCGTTGTTCAGGATCTACCGCGATACGAGGTTCTCGAAAGACAAGACGCCGTACAAGACCCACATGGGGATCCAGTTCCGGCACGAGGCGGCCAAGGACGTGCACGCCCCCGGCTTCTACCTCCACCTCGAGCCGAGCGCCTGTTTCGTGGGTATCGGGATATGGCGGCCCGATGGCCCGGCAGTGCGCCGGATCCGCGACGCGATGGCGGACGATCCCGAGGGTTGGTCGAGCGTGGTCGGGGATAGGCCGTTCAGCGACCGCTACGGACTCGAGGGAGAACGTCTGAAACGGCCGCCGCGCGGGTACGACGCGGAGAGCCCCATCGTCGATGACCTCAAACTCAAGGACTTCATCGGTGGAGCGAGGTTCTCACAGCGGACGGCGACGTCGTCTGATTTCCTCGAGGGGTACGCCGCGATGTGCCGCGACGGGGCAGCCTTCAACCGCTATCTCTGCAACGCCCTCGGTCTCCCGTTCTGAGCTGAAGCCGCCCCGTGGTGGTATCAGGCGTCCGTTGGGTGGCGGTCCAGGAGTTCGGTCTCGAGTCCGACCTCGGACCAGACGTTCCCCGATACTTCGACGAGTCGGTTGGCCGCGGGGGGACCCCACGTGCCCGCCGGGTAGAGGTCGACCGCGTCGGTATCGAGGATGTGGGCGTAGATGCGCCACGCCTCCTCCACCTCGTCGGATCGCACGAAGAGGGTTTGGTCGCCTTCCATCACATCGCGCAGCAGCGTTTGGTACGCATCGGTGATGCCGTCGGCGAAATCCCCGTAGCGCACGGAGAGAGGAACCTCGGTGATCAGGAGCTCGTCTCCGGGAACCTTCACATCGAAGTAGAGATCGAATCCTTCGTCGGGCTGGAGGGTCAGCACGAGCAGGTTCTCGTGTCCGGGGCAGTCGGCATGGAACAAACAGACCGGCGGCTGCCGGTAGCGGACGAGGATCCTGCTCGATCGTTCCGGGAGCCGTTTGCCGGCGCGGAGGAAGAACGGAACCCCCTGCCAGCGCCAGTTCTCGATGTTCAAGCGAACCGCAGCGAAGGTCGACGTGGTGGAGTTCACCGGGATGCCGGGAAGATCGGTGTAGCCGTGGACCTCGTGTCCGACGAACCCGGCCGTGTACTGGCCGTAGACGACGTCGTCGGGCACGGGCGGCACCACCGATCGGAGCACCTTGACCTTCTCCGACCGGATCGCATCGTGACCCATCTCGACCGGCGGCTCCATGGCGACGAGCGTGAGGAGTTGGGTGAGATGGTTCTGGATCATGTCCCGCACCACGCCGGTCTCGTCGTAGTAACGCTCCCGGCCTCCGACGCCGATCGTTTCGGCCACCGTGATCTCGACGGACTCGATGTGGTCCCGGTTCCACGTCCGTTCGAACAAGGCGTTGGCGAAGCGGAACACCAGGAGGTTACGCACCGTCTCTTTGCCCAGATAGTGATCGATCCGGTATGCCTCGCTCTCGTCGACACAGGCATGGACGAGATCGTTGAGGCGGCGAGCGGATGCGAGGTCGCGGCCGAAAGGCTTCTCGATGACCAGCCGGGTCCAACCCGGACCGTCGCCGAGCCCGGCTCGTCCCATGCCCGCAAGCGTGGGCTCGAGCACCGAAGGCGGCAACGCGAGGTAGAAGGCGCGGTTGCCGCCGAGTGCGTGGTGTTGCTCGAGTTCGGTGATCCGGTCGGCGAGGATCCCATAGCTCTCCGGGCCGTCGCCGACGACCTGGTAATGGAGCCGGGTGGCGCACCACGCATCGGCGTCCTCCGGATCGGCGCCGGAATCGAGGAGCGAGACCCGCGCCATCTCCCGGAACTCGATGTCGGTGCGTTCCCGGGTTCCGACGCCGAGAACCGCGACCCGGTCGGCCAGGCCGTCGTGGACGAGCAGTCGCCAGAGAGCCGGGATCAGCTTGCGCCGCGCCAGGTCACCGGTTCCACCGAAGATGATGAACAGCAGCGGCTCGATGGGCGGTGCGCTCACGTGAGCACCGTTGCCACCGCGGTCCGGATATCGCACCGGGCCGGGATGTTCACGATGCCAGCGAATCGCCTTTGGCGGCGATCGCTTTGAGCAGATCGTCGTAGGACGCGGCGAATGCAGCCACTCCCTCGGTCTGGAGATCGGTGGTGATCTCCGAGAAATCGACACCCAACGTGCCGAGCCGGAGGATCTGGGTGTCTGCCTCGCCGACTCCTTCGGTCAACGCGGACGGGTCGATGCTGCCGTGATCGTCGAACGCGGTCAGGGTGGCGGGAGGCATCGTGTTGACGGTGTTCGGACCGATGAGGTCATCAACATACAGGAGTTCCGGATAGTCGGGGTTCTTGGTCGATGTGCTTGCCCAGAGAACCCTCTGTGGCCGAGCGCCGCGTGCGGCGGCGGCGGCGAAGGTGGGGCCTTGGAAGATCTCCTGATACCGACGGTAGGTCAACTTGGCGTTGGCAACGGCGATCTTGCCCCGCAAAGCGAGTGCATCGTCGCTCCCGACCTTCTCGAGCGCCGCGTCGGTTTTCGTGTCGACTCGGCTGACGAAGAACGAAGCCACCGAGGCGACGCGGTGGGGCTCCGCGGCCCGTCCCACACCCCGGACGTAGGCGCCGGCGACGGCCTCGTAGTCGGCGAGGCTGAACATGAGGGTGGCATTGACGTTGATGCCCGCTGCAATGAGCTCCTCGATGGCGGGGATCCCCGCGGCGGTCGCGGGGACCTTGATCATGAGATTCGGTCGAGCAACGATGCCCCAGAGCCGTTTCGCGTCGGCGATAGTTCCGTCGGTGTCGTAGGCCAGGCTGGGGGCCACTTCGAGGCTCACGAACCCGTCGGCACCGTCCGACTCGTCGTAGACGGAACGGAGCAGGTCGGCCGCCCCGCGGATGTCCTGGACGGCGAGAGCCTCGAAGACGGCGGCGGGACCGCCGTCGCTCTGGGCGATCTGGGTGTCGTAGAGGTCGGAGCCGGCGATCGCCTTTTCGAAGATCGTCGGATTGCTGGTGAGGCCGCGGACCCCGTCGGCTACGAGGCCTGCGAGTTCGCCGTCGTCGAGCATGTCACGACGGATGAAGTCGAGCCATACGCTCTGGCCGGCCTGGTCGAGTTGCTGCATCTTCGTCATATGCGCTCCGTCTCGGGGTTCGTGAGATTCTCGCACGTCCGGGAAGCTGAAGTGACGCGAGTCGCGGGTTTCGAGTCGCGGGTCGCGGGTTGAGGAGTCGCGAGTCAGACGGTCCGGTTGGTTCTTGCTCGCGACTCGCGACTCGCGACTCGCGACTCAGGACTCATCCAACGCCCTGCGTACCGCGGCGGCTACGTCACCGTCGAGGTCGTCCCGTTCGAGGGCGAGGGCGACGTTGGCTTCGAGGAAACCCACTTTGGTTCCACAGTCGTACCGACGGCCTTGATGGACCACCGCATGGAATGGGCCGGTTCCGATCAGCCTGCTCATGGCATCGGTGAGTTGGATCTCGTTGCCGGCGCCCCGTTTGCCCTCACCGAGGAAGGTCATGATCTTCGGATCGAGTACGTAGCGTCCTGCGATCGCGTAGCGAGACGGAGCTGCGGCCGGATCGGGTTTTTCGACGAGCCCATCCACCTCGAGCACGTCGCCGTCGATGATCCCCGGGTCGATGATCCCGTAGCTGCCGGTTTCCTCGCGGGGCACCTCGATGACCGACACCACGTTCCCGCCACGCTGTTCGTGAACTGCGATGAGGTCGGCGATGGGAGGAGTCTCCCCGCGGAGGAGTTCGTCCGGGAGCAGAACCGCGAACGGTTCATTCCCGATCAGGTGGCGAGCGCACCACACGGCGTGGCCGAGACCCAGGGGTTCCATCTGACGCACGTACAGCAAGCGGCCGGGCTCCAGCCGATCTCTGGAGATCACGGCGAGCAATTCGTCCTTCCCGCGCTCTGCCAGCGAGGTCTCGAGTTCGAAGTTGCGGTCGAAGTGGTTCTCGACGGCCTCTTTGCCGTGAGCGGTGACGAACACGAAGTACTCGATGCCTGCGGCGCGGGCTTCGTCCACCGCGTACTGGATCAGCGGAGTGTCGACCACCGGCAACATCTCTTTCGGGATCGCTTTGGTGGCCGGGAGGAATCGAGTGCCGAGGCCACCGACCGGGAACACCGCGCTGCGAATCCGGCTCATCCTTCGCCCGCGAGGACGGCACCGGCCACCCGATCGGCGTGACCTTTGGCCCGAACGTTGTACCAGGCGTCGGCCACGTCGCCGTCGGTGTCGATGACGATCGTCGAGCGGATGATCCCTTCGTACTCTCGCCCGTAGTTCTTCTTGATGCCCCACGCTCCGTACGCCTCTGCCATTTCGTGGTCGGGATCGGAGAGCAGCGCGAACGGCAAAGCGTGCTCGCTGCGGAATCTCGCCAGCTCCTCCGGGGTGTCCGGGCTGACGCCGACGATGGCATACCCGGCCGCGACGAACCTTTGGTAGCGATCGCGGAAATCACACGACTCGGTCGTGCACCCGGGCGTGAACGCCTTCGGGTAGAAGTAGATCACGAGTTGCGTGCCGGCGAAGTCGCCGAGAGAAACCTCGTTACCGGCATCATCGGTACGGTGGAAAGGTGGTGCCGGGTTTCCGGTCTCGAGGCGCATGGGTCCCTCCTGACGTCGTTGAGGAGGTCAGGCTAACGGAGCCGCGTCGCCGGCCCGGCGAAGGCGAAGCTGACCGCAGGCAGCATCGATCTCTCGGCCTCTGGTTTCGCGCACGGTGGTGTTCGCTCCGGCGCCGCGCAGGATCGTGACGAATCGCTCGATGCGGTCTGTGCCCGAGGGCCGGTCGGCGCTCAGGGGTGTTGGATTGAGCGCGATCAGGTTGACGTGGGCGCGCAGCCTGCGAGCGATCCGCGCCAGTTTCCGGGCCTGGTCGTCGCTGTCGTTGGCCCCGTCGATGAGCGTCCACTCGATCGACACGCGTCTGCCCTTCGCATCGAAGTACGTCTCGGCGGCGGCGATGACCTGTTCGAGCGGATATCGCTCGTTGAGCGGAACGAGGCGACTGCGGACTTCGTCGTCGGCGCCGTGGAGGCTGACGGCGAGGTTCACCTGCCAGGGCTCTTCGGCAAGTCGGAGCATTCCCGGAACGACGCCGACGGTGGAGACGGTGACGGAGCGCGCTCCCATTCCCATGACGTCGATGATCCGGCGCAGCGACTCGCGAACCCGCGTGTAGTTCGCGAGCGGTTCTCCCATACCCATGAACACGACGTTGGTGATCCGCCGCGGCGACGCCGGCATCGGTGACCTGCGCAGGAAGGCGTTCGCGAACGCGACCTGAGCTGTGATCTCGCCCGCTTCGAGGTGACGTTCGAAACCGAATTGACCGGTGGCGCAGAACGTGCACCCCATGGCGCATCCGACCTGCGAGGAGATACACAGGGTCGTGCGCTGGGGGTACCCCATGAGCACCGCTTCGATGCTTGCGCCGTCGGGCGCCCGGAACAACCACTTGCGGGTGCGGCCTCCGTCCGCGCTCTGGTCGACTTCGATGTCGAAGGGCCAGAGATGAGGGCCGAGCTCACGTCGGACCGAGCCCGGCAGGTTCGTCATCTCGTTCGCTGCGAGCACCGGCGTTCGGTAGAGCCAGTCGCGGAGTTGATCGACTCGATAGTCGGGTGCGGCCCCCAGGAAGCGGGTGAGTTCCTCGGGCGGTGGCAGGTACGGGGAACGGGCCGATCCGTCGTCGGTCACGCCAGGTCTGCGGCCTGGTCGATCCATTCGGCAACAACGGTTTCGGCAACGTCGATCTCCACGGCGATCTCGGCGGCGTTCGCTGCGGCGAGGTCGCCGTAGGTGGTCACGCCGATCCGGTGCAGTCGCTCGGCGAAAACCGGTCCGATGCCGCGCACGACGGTCAGATCAGCACCCCCCGCATTCCCCGGTGTTGGTGTGTCGGACGTGGTACGGAATCGGGGAGGCGGCCCCTCTGGGATCTCGGGTCCTGGGAGGAGGTGATCACGGAGCGCCCATGCCGTTGCGCCGAGGCCGATCACGATCCCGCTGATGCGAAGCAGCTGTTTGAGCGGTTGGTTCATGTTCCCGATTCTACGCTGATCGGTCAGCCGGAGCAGTTGCCGTAGCTGGGAAGACTCGACCAGGGGTTCCACCAGTTGTAACCGCGACCGGCGTAGTAGTTGGCGAGCCATGCTCCCGCGGCGATGTTGGCCGCTCCGTTGAAGGGGTCGGCGACCTTCCCGTTGCCGTCGACGAACCCGGCGCCCTTGGCCCGGCTCGGCCAGTACTTCAGCAGATGCTGCATCAGCCCCATGGCGTTACTCGACCTGTTGTGCGCCCGAGGGTCTCCTCGCGATTCGCGCACCATGATGCCGAGGACGCAATCGACTCGATCGGCCGGCCAGTACTTGGCGACCGTGGAACGCCAGTTCTCGACGTTCCGCCGACCGCCCCCGTCGGCGGGCCACTGCGACGAGTAGCCCGATGAAGACGTCGACGGTGGTTTGGTGGTGGTCGGCGCCTTGGTGGTGGTCGGTGACGGCGCCTTCGTGGTCGCCGTGGTCTTGGGCTGCGTCGTGGTCGGCGCCTTCGTCGTCGTGGTCGTCGGGGCGTCGTAGTTGATCACGACGCGTTGCTGGCTCTCGTTGCCCGCGGAGTCGCGGGCGGTCACGACGGCACCGTTGGGTCCCGCGGCGAGCACGACGTTGATCGCCCAGTCCCCGCCGGGATCGACGTCGGCGTCGTAAGGGCCGATGAAGACCTCGGCGCCGGGTTCGGTGGTTCCTTCGATCTCGACCACTCGGTCGGAGACCGTGGCCCCGTCTTTCGGGCTGGTGATCTTCAACGGCGGTGGCGTGGTGTCTCCGACGGGGGCGGTGGTTGTTGTCGGGCCGGCTTCGTCGCTTGCGGCTTCATCCCCCGCAGCTTCCAACGTGGTATCGGTCGATTCGACGGCGGTGCTCGCGTCGCCTGCCGTGCCATCGTCCGGGGACTCGTCGGCCCCGGGGTCGGTGCTCGTCGTCGCGGTCGGGACCTCTGCGTTGCGCTCGGCCGTGACCGACATGGCGAACACGGCCGACGCGACCCGCCCCGAGATGGGCAGTGACGTCCCCAAGGTGTCCGATGTCACGGCTTCGGTGGTGGTCGAAGAGCCGACGACACCGGTCGAGAACGCGGCAACTCCGATCGTCGCGACGAGCGCGACGACCAAGAGTGCTGCGAGGGCAAGGGGGGTTCGAGAGCGCACGTTGCTGAGAGCTCCGCCTTCTGGTTGTCCGGTTGGTCGGGTGGCCGGCCCAGTCCCGGGATCCTGACCGGATCTCGCGGGTCAACAGGCCAGCGCGACCCGTCTCTGAGGGAGCAGGCTATCGGCAGACCGCGATTAGGGCAACCCGGACGTTCCCCATCGCTCAGCGGCGGGATGCCGATCCGGGCTCGCCCTGCACGCCGTGGGCGAAGAGACGCAGCGGGCGCCGCATCTGATCTTCCAGGAACACCCCGATGCCGATCGCCAGGAAGAGATCGCCGAGCGAAAGCACACTGCGGGGGAGCGGGATGATATCGGCGAGGAACGGAAGCCGGGTGTCGGCGTCCAGCAGCACGTGTTTCGCCCCGAGTGTGAAATCCTCCGAACCTCCCGCGAGCAGGACGGCTTCGGGAAGGACCGGCATGCCGCTGTTGACCACGATCACCGTGAAGTTCATGAGGATGCCGATTCCGGCGATCCACAGGCCGTTCATCGCGCGGTTCAGCCACACGAACAGCAGCAAGGGCAGGTAGGACACGAGGATGAGACCCACGGCGAGATCGTGCTGATCTCGGGGAAGGAATCCGGCGATGAGTTGCAGGCCGAACCCGAAGATGAGCAGCCACCACACCCGGACGCGGATCTCGGTGAGGTTGGACAGCTTCCCTCCGCGGATCCAGCCGACGAGCATGGCGATGACGACCACGAGGAGCATCCACAGCATGGTCCGACGATAGCGGTGCCCGTCCGCTGTACGTCGCGAATCTTGGGCGAACGAGAGCGCACGCACCGTTTCCTCCCCCGCGAGCGAAGCGAGTGTTGGGGGGAGGTGACTCCGGCCCGCCCTGGGGCCGGAGGCGGAGGGGGCCGAGCGAAGCGAGGAAGGGCCGGAGGCGGAGGGGGCCGGGACGACCAACCCATCCCCCGTCCGCTGAACGTCGAGCCGCCCCGGAGTCGATCGACCGATTCACTACGCTGCGATTCATGGTGCGCTACAGAAGCGAAGGCGGCAGGGCGACGATCACGATCGACGACCCCGCGCGGATGAATCCGCTCTCCAACGAAACGATGACCGAGCTCGGCGACGCCGTGGGGCGGGCCGCACGCGATCCCGAGGTGCGTGTCATCGTCATCACCGGTGCAGGCGACCGAGCCTTCTCTGCCGGCGGGGACCTGTCCGGTGGTTTCGTCGAATCGCCGATCGTCGACCATGACCGCCGTGGCGCTCTCGCCGACCTGTTTCGAGCGCTCCGCCGTTGTGGCAAACCCACCGTCGCCCGCGTCAACGGCCATGCTCTCGGGGGCGGTTTCGGGTTGGCGGCGGCGTGCGACATCACGATCGCGGTCGACACAGCGACCCTGGGAACGCCGGAGATCAACGTGGGTTTATGGCCGATGATGATCTCTGCCGTTCTCATGCCGCTGGTGCCGCGAAAGGCCCTGCTTGAGATGATGCTCACCGGGTGTCGTATCGACGCCCGCGAAGCGAAGGAGCTCGGGATCGTGAACACCGTGGTTGCAGCAGCCGAACTCGATTCCGTCGTCGACGGGGTCGTGGACACCCTGATAGCGCAGAGCCCGGCGGCCCTCGCCCTCGGCAAGTCGGCGTTCTACGCGATCGCCGACCTCGACTTCGACACCGCGCTCGACCATCTCCACAACGGGCTGACGGCGATCGCGATGACCGAAGACGCCGTCGAAGGGGTCACGGCGTTCGTCGAGAAGAGGAACCCCGAATGGCGCGGACGTTGATGCCGGGCCGGGTCACGTCCCGAACCAACCCTCGATTTTCTCGTTGATCTCGTCTTCGGTGACGGAGCCGTAGATGCGTTCGAGGATCTCACCGTCGGCTGAGATGATGTACGAGGCGGGCAGGCCGACCGGCGAATAGCCGTTGGAGACCGTGTTCTGTTCGTCGAACCCGATCGTGTATCGGATCCCGATGGAGGCGGCGAACTCGGCGGAGTCGGCCGGGTCGTCCTGGATCGCGACTCCCACGAACTTGACCTCTTCGTTGGCCGCGGCGGCCGCGTCGATGCCGGGCATCTCCGCCTTGCACGGTGGGCACCATGAAGCCCACAGGTTCAAGAACACGGGTCGTCCGTCGTCGGACAGGTGCGTCGCGAAGCTGAATCCGTTGCCGTCCATCGTCGCCACGGTGAAGTCCGGCGCGGCATTTTCGGAGGCGATCCCCTGACCGCTCCCGAGATCGCCGAGATCGGGGAATTCCGCCACCGTTTCGGCAGCGTTTCCCCCACAAGCCGCTGCCGCCAGAGCGGCGAGAACGAGCAGGGTCACCAGGCCGAGACGGGCTCGGGAGGGGAGGCGCGGGTTGGACGGGGTCATCGGGGTCGAAGATAGCCGTCGTGGACGGGTAGCTACCGGTTGGCGGGGCCCGATTCGCGTCGCGGTCTCCCATCGAACGCCGTTCTCCGGGGGCGGTTCGCCGGGACGGTACCAAGGAAAGGAGCTTCTTCCTCGTGGCTCGACGCCCGCAAGCGGCCGGGTGGTAAGACCGCCGCTTCTTCCGCCGGGGGGCCAGGTTGCCCGGTCTTTCTCGGGAAAGGCGGACGAGGCGGGTCGGTACCATGTTGTCCTAGGTGCAAGACATCGACCGCGACGCCTGCGAGGCCTCATCATGAGTGAATCCCACGACCCGTTCGGAGCCCGAGTCACCCTCCGCACCCCGCTCGGTGAACGCACGATCTTCCGGCTCGACGCCCTCCGCGACGTTGGCGACGTCGACGCCCTCCCGTATTCGATCAAAGTGCTGCTGGAGTCGGCGCTGCGTACTCACGACGGACGCATCGTGACCGATGACGACGTGCGTGCCGTCGCTCAGTACGACGCTTCCAAAGTAGGGGACACCGAGGTCGCGTTCAGTCCCGCCCGGGTGATTCTCCAGGACTTCACCGGTGTGCCCGCCGTCGTCGATCTTGCCGCGATGCGCTCGGCGATCGTTCGTATGACCGGCGACGAGAACGCCGCGGCGAAGGTGAACCCGCAGGTTGCTTCCGATCTCGTCGTGGATCATTCGGTGCAGGTCGACTCGTTCAACTCTCCGCTGTCGCTGGAGATCAACAGCGAGATGGAGTTCGAGAGGAACCGGGAGCGTTACGAGTTCCTGAAGTGGGGTCAGGCCGCCTTCGACGACTTCCGGGTCGTTCCCCCGGCGACCGGGATCGTGCATCAGGTGAACCTCGAGTACCTCGCCAAGGTCGTTTGGGACGACGGCGCGGTGCTGTTCCCCGACTCCCTCGTCGGGACCGATTCGCACACCACGATGATCAACGGCCTCGGCGTTGTCGGCTGGGGGGGTTGGCGGCATCGAGGCTGAAGCGGTCATGGTCGGACAGCCGATCTACATGCTCCTCCCCGAAGTGGTCGGTTTCAAGCTCACCGGGATGCTCCCCGACGGGGCCACCGCGACCGACCTGGTGCTCCGGGTCACCCAGATGCTCCGCGCCCACGGCGTCGTCGGGAAGTTCGTGGAGTACTTCGGGCCGGCGCTCGATGACATGCCGGTCGCCAACCGGGCGACCCTCGCGAACATGGCCCCCGAGTACGGAGCGACCGTTGGGTTCTTCCCGGTCGACGACAAGGTGCTCGAGTACCTTCGCCTCACCGATCGCGACGAAACGCTCGTTGCCACCGTCGAGCAGTACTTCAAGGCGCAGGGTCTCTGGCGTGATCCTTCGCGCGAGATCACCTACAGCTCGGAACTGGAACTCGACCTCTCAACGGTGACCCCGGCGCTCGCCGGCCCGACCCGGCCCCAGGATCGCATCGAGCTCGGTGACATGAAGTCGCAATGGCAGGCGGACGTTGTGGACCTCCGACCTGCCGAGGCCGTTCCCGGTGCGACCGCCGATGTGAACTACGAGGGGGCCGAGTTCGAGCTCGGAGATGGCGACGTCGTGATCGCTGCGATCACCTCGTGCACCAACACCTCGAACCCCGAGGTCATGATCGGCGCCGGTCTCGTGGCGCGTAACGCCCGTGAGCTGGGCCTGACCCGGAAACCATGGGTCAAGACCTCCCTCGCTCCTGGGTCGAAGGTCGTCACCGACTACCTGGAGAAGTCGGGCCTTGCCCGGGATCTCGAGGCCCTCGGATTCTGGACCGTCGGTTACGGCTGCACGACGTGCATCGGGAACTCGGGACCGCTTCCCGAAGAGATCGCGGCCGGCATCCGCGAGCACGAGATGGTCGTTGCGTCGGTCCTGTCGGGCAACCGGAACTTCGAGGGGCGCATCAACCCCCACGTCCGCGCCAACTACCTGGCGTCGCCTCCGCTCGTGGTCGCCTACGCGCTCGTGGGAACGGTCGACATCGACCTCACCTCCGAACCGCTCGGCAGCGATGAGAACGGGAACGACGTCTATCTGAGCGACATCTGGCCGACCTCCGCAGAGGTGGAGGAGATCGTCGCCGCGTCGGTCGACCGCGACCAGTTCCGTCGCGAGTACGGAGCAGTGTTCGAGGGCGCCGCGGAGTGGCGGGCCGTGCCCACCGGGGGAAGCGACCTCTACGAATGGAATCCCGAGAGCACCTACGTGCAGGAACCGCCGTTCTTCCTGGACCTCGCACCGGACCCGACGCCGATCACCCCCATCGTTGGGGCCAGAGCCCTGCTGAAACTCGGCGACTCGGTGACCACCGACCACATCAGCCCGGCCGGGGCCATCGCGGTCGCATCGCCGGCAGGTCAGTACCTGCTGGACCACGGCGTGACCCATTCGATGTTCAACAGTTATGGGTCGCGGCGCGGCAACGACCAGGTGATGACCCGGGGCACCTTCGCCAACATCCGGGTCCGGAACCAACTCGCTCCGGAGACGGAGGGTGGGTGGACGACGGACTTCCTCGACGGCGAAGTCAAGAGCGTGTACGAAGCGTCGCTCCACTACCAGGCAGAGGAGGTGCCCCTCGTCGTGCTTGCCGGTAAGGACTACGGGATGGGGTCTTCGCGAGACTGGGCGGCCAAGGGAACGTTCCTCCTGGGCATCAAAGCGGTCATCGCCGAGAGCTACGAGCGGATCCATCGGTCGAACCTCGTCATGATGGGGGTGCTTCCTTTGATGTTCCCGGACGGGCACGACGCCGACAGCCTGGGCCTGGACGGCACCGAGACGTACTCGATCGAGGTCGGCGACGACCTGGTACCGCGCCAGTCGGTCAAGGTGCTCGCCACCAGGGACGGCACAACCACCGAGTTCATGGCGATCGCCCGCTGTGACACCCCGATCGAGGTCGACTACCTCCGCCACGGCGGCATCCTCCACATGGTCCTGAGAACCATGGCCGCGAGCTAGTTCTGGCGGACATCTGAGCACGATCGTGCGCCATTGTCCGCCAGAACGAGCTCAGCTCGCGGCTTGCTCCGCGGCACGGAGAACGCGGAGGGCGTTCTCGCCGAGGACCTTCCTCGCGTCGGGTTCGATCCAGCCCCTGCGGAGGAGCTCGGCGGTGATCGCCGGGAATCGGGCCACGTCTTCGAGGCCTTCGGGCAGCATGTCGACGCCGTCGAAATCCGAGCCGAGGCCGACGTGATCGACCCCCGCGACGGCCGCGATGTGTTCGATATGGTCGACGACGTCGAAAAGCGTCGCGGTTTCGGGGGATTGGGGTTTCACGAACGCCGAGTAGAAGTTGACCATGACCACCCCGCCGTTGCCGCGGACCATCTCGAGAACGTCGTCGGGCACGTTCCTCGGGTGCGCCGCCAACGTGAAGGCGCTCGAGTGTGATGCGATCACCGGGGCGCTGCTGGTCGCGATGGCGTCGCGCATCGTGTTCGGTGAGACGTGGGAGATGTCGACGAGCATCCCCAGATCGTTCATCTCCCGCACGACGTGTCGGCCGAACTCGTTGAGTCCGCCGTGGACCGCTTCGTCGGTGGCGGAATCGGCCCAATCGAGCGTGCTGTTGTGGGTGAGCGTCATGTATCGGACACCGAGGGAGAAGAGATCCCGCAGGGTGATGCGATCACCGGGGCGCTGCTGGTCGCGATGGCGTCGCGCATCGTGTTCGGTGAGACGTGGGAGATGTCGACGAGCATCCCCAGATCGTTCATCT
>PVMS01016260.1_pt1 | contig 21152 bp, 16 predicted proteins | sample 1853461 | NCBI WGS metagenome assembly PVMS01 (sample SAMN08582032, study PRJNA380276) | Marine sediment metagenome, whole genome shotgun sequencing project. | isolation source: ocean sediment barecode stripped | collected 2017 | reverse complement strand
TCCTTGTCAATTGAAAATGGATTAATCCAAATCTCTCATGAAACATATCAAAAGGTTGTTAATTGCGTAATATTTTAGCCTTTTAAAACATTATCGCATTCATGTAATCCGGTTTTAAGGGGTTTGCTTTCCCATGTTAATAAGTACCGATATTTTTTACATATTGACTGGAATAGCACTAATGTGATATTGTTAATTTTGTAATAACCTATAAAATGTTTCTCCTGTTTTGTTTACGATCAATTAGGATAATATTATATATTGAAGGAAAGGAGACAAATATGAATTCAATTAAATTCATCGTTGCCGCCGCTTCCATTTTAATAATATTTGGTTTAATTTCCTGTACCCCGACAGGTGTTCAGGTTAAAAAACCACCACTAACCCAAAAAAAGACCCCTCGTTTTTCAGATTTGAATGAAGCAGTCGATTATTTAGGCACAGCTATTAGCGAAGAAATGTATAATCTGGAAGGATCAAATCAATTTACTTCAGATGTTTCGGGTGACTCTTACTCTTCAACGGAACCTCTGACAGAAAAGGAGTTTACGCCTGAAGAAATGACACGTCAGCACGCTGAAAGCGCATTGGATGAACTTGATCGGGAGATTGCAAGGAAAGAGGGAAAATCAATTTCTATTACTTCAAAAGAAAGCTATACGTCACAACAATCAACAAATATGGGTGGAACTGACCGGGCCTCAAAAGAACCGATGGTAATTGCTATTGCTGATTTTATAAATGAAGAAGGAAATGTTTCAAAGCTGGGGCGTTACGTTTCTGATAAGCTAACACCCTATTTTGCACGCTCAAAACAATTTTCGGTTATGGAAAGGGTCGTCATTGATAAGGTGCTGGAAGAGCATCAGTTTCAGGTAAGTGCATTTGTTGACGAAGAGTCAACACAAGAATTTGGGAAACTTGTCGGAGCTGAAACAATTATTTCAGGAACCATTTCAGCGCTTGATGATGCATTTTACTTCAATGCTAAGGTCGTCGGTGTTGCTCATGGCAATCTCATAACATCCATCGATGTTGAGGTTGATAGAAGCGGAAGATTGGTGGCCCTGTACAATGCGAATCTTCCACGAATTAAGAAAAAGGAATTTAGATCAAAAATATTTAGAGCAAAGGGGATAGGGATTCCTTCCGAAAAGCATAAAAAGAACCCTACGTTGGCCAGTACTTTAGCTGGAAGAGCCGCTACAGTCGATGCAATGCGAAATTTAGCTCAACAGATTCAAGGTGCTCACATCGATGCTAAAACGACTGTTAAGGATTTCATGACCGAAAGTGATAATGTTACGCTTAAGGTCAATACATACATTAGAGGCGCGCGGGTTATTAGTAAAAAAGAAATGCCGGACGGTGCAGTTGAAGTTGAGATGGAGGTTGAATTGCCTGCTGAATTTTTTGAAAAATTGAGTGCCAATCAATAATAGCCCTGTAGTATTAATTTGGCGAGACCTTTGAATAACATATACAATCTGAATGCGATAATTTTTGAAATGACTAACATGTTACGCCCCGTCTTATTTCCCAAATAACGTTCGTTTGATCTCCCTGGTAACCTTTTCGGATGCTATTGACGATACCTTTTTTATCGCTCGTAGCCCTGATTCCTCTCTTGATGGGCCTGCTCCTTTTAGTGAAATGTCGATGTTGGCGATCTCCGTGGTCGATCCAAGGTCAAAAATTTTCACCAATGCCCTGGCCCTGCTAAAAACGAGTGACGCGCTGAAGCTGTCATCAATTAGGGTCGATTTTACTTCACCCACGATTGCGATGTCTGCAATGGAACTCAATTGAAGTAATTTTGCGCCTACCCCAGATCCTCCGTTAAAATCAAAAGAACCTATCATAAAAGCTTCTGGAATATTCTTGACAATTTTAAGCTTTGATCTGCTTAATGTTTTGATGATTCTATTTGCAAGATATGAATCGGTCTGCTTATTGCCCAGATTATATTCATTGGCAATTACGACAATTTTTATGTCTTCTACAGCAGGGAGGTAGTAAGTGAATTGAGCATATACCGGGGGAATAACTGTTGACAGCTCTTTTTGGATAGTAAGGTCGGACGGATAAATGTCTATTAAAGCCTGTATCTTGTTAATTTTTTTCCCGGTTGGGCCGAGATTACTGACGGTTGTGGAAGCAAAACCGCCCTCGTCTGTTCTGGCATAGGCATCGATATTGCCTGAGCCTTCAACAATTTAAACAAGATCGGCATGGATGGTACAGGAACTCCATTATATAATACTTGTAATTGTAATGGTTCCGGCAAATTTCCACTTATAATGCTTTTTTGATTGTCGCCCTTTATCGCTTCAAAGGAAAACTGTGACATAAAATCTGTAATATCAGTCTGCAAATTTGATAGCGTGGTTGGAATACTTCGGTGTACCAAGAGAGGTGCAATAATACTTAGATACTGATTTTTCCTGACCGCCAGGAGCATTTTTTTTATGGCAAGTCCATAAGCAGCAACAGACCGATGTACCTTGCCAATTTTGTTTTTACTTTTTTCAGCTTCCAGAATGAGGGCAGCAGCATTCGATTCAAGTGTCGAAATTTCGTTTGAAACCATTTCTCCCTGAGCCATTCTGTCAAATAGTGCAAGGGAATAGATTCTGTTATTCTCTTTGTCAAAATACCTGTCTTCAATACGAACACCTTCAATTTTAATTTTAACGAATGCAGCAGTCTTTTCCCAGACATCCTTTTGATTGAGGGAACCTTTAGCAGATGATGAGAGTTCACGTTCAAAACTTGAGGAGAGTTGCTTGATAACAACTTCAATCTGCTTTGCAACCTGGGCAATTGCCTTGGAGTCTGCCTTAGCCTGTGCCGAGGCTGTATCGCTGTACTCCACCAGGGCACTCCCAACACCTGTTATAAAAAGATCCGCAGGATATTTACTGATTCCTCCAGCATGAATCCATGGATGCCCGTCAGTAGACTTTTGTTTAGCTGATGAATCTAAAACATTATAAGAGAATATAAAGAAAGTGCATAAAATAAATAATGCCGTATGTCTTTTCATAACAGCCACCTCATATAGAACCTATCTCAAAAACAATCTAAGTGCTCATGGCGGTGTTGCGAAACGGTTCAAAATGCTCACATACTACGTGTATGCTCCGCTTTTTCACCGTTTCACGCCTTGCCCTAAACACTAATCTTATTTTTGAGATAGGTTCTAGCTATCACTTGATTAAATAAGATGAAGATACTGAGGGAGGGAGATGTAAGCATGATGATTGAATTACTGAAGTGAACGAAACGTTCCGCAAAACAGAAACAAAATACGAACAATTTTACTCAAAATCCTTATCCATTTCATCAAAGGGATCTTTTTTCACGTTACTTTCCCTAAAATTCTTCATCTTCAATCTCATATCATCCATAAGGTTTTCCATATCCTCCATTGATATTTTCATCCCCTCTTCTATCATGGCATTAAATTCAGCCTCTATCATTTCGATATTGTCTAATTCTTTTAATATGAATTCCTTGCCATGGAATTTTTTAGATAATTCAGGATGTTTTGCCAGATACCCATAGTGAGAAAAAAGTCCTAAATGGCATTCCAGTCGCCTTCCGGAGAAAGCGATTTTTCTGTTTAGCTCCATAATTTCATTGTTGATCTTTGTGACCTTAGAAATATTTTCTTCATACGCTAAATCGTCACCCCTCTTACTGGCCTCTTTTGCAGAGGATAAATATCTTTCTTTCTCCTCAGATAACCGACCGGCCTTATCAACAAGGCTTTTTAATTGATCTCTTCTCTTATGTATTTCACTGTGCACAAAACCGCCATATTTTTCTCCATCCGCAAACAGATTTTGCCTTCCTTTTTTTCGAGCTTGTTCCCAATCCGGCTGAAAATCAGTTTCTGTCTTTATCTCATTTGTAATAAACGAAAGTTTAGAGCCCTGGTTTGATGCGAGCGTGCTTTGGTTTGTTTCATTGTCCACATTTACCCGGCCGGAATCAACCCGAACGAGCATAGTTCCATCTTCATATGCGGCAGTACTGAATTCGGTTCCTCTCGCTCCGCAAACAGCGGTTGGAGTTTGGACTTCAAAAGCTTTCCGCCGTAACGCTTCTTTGCTGATCCGGCTCCAAATTCTACCGAAAAATAATATAATCGAGTTCCTCTTTTCCACTGGAGAAATAATAGTATTGATAGCGATGTGAACGTTTTGATGTATCTTAAGCAAGCTTTGATCATTAAAAGTTATTTCTCCCTCACCGTCATCGCCGGATTTTATTTTATCACCAAAATAGACGGACATATTTTGTTCCGCTTTTATCCATTCAGTTTCTTTTGCTCGCTGAACATTGACAATGCCCGATATTGAAGTGAAAGAACCCAATGGTTCTTCTTTGGCAAAACTCATCTGACTAGGAAGAATAAAAATAATAGTAAAGATCAAACATACAGCAAAGAATTTAATTTTCATGATTTTAATCTTTTGCTTTAAAGTTAATAATAACAATAAAAATATAGATGAATGAGGATTGAGTGTCAAATAAAAAAAAGTCGTAAAATATGTCTGGAATAGATCCCATAATTGTCACCAAGTGTTGATTGACAACGCATAATGCAAATGATATGTGTCATTTTACCTTTTTAACATTCACTGACCTGAATCTCATCCGGGGAGGGCAGCCAATGAAAACCTTCATCCTCAACCATCTTTTTTTCCTTCTTTGCTTGTTTCTTCTACCATTTAATACGTTAGCCGCAGATCCAGTCAGCATTAATGCCACAGCAGAAGGCGTTGCCGTAATTGTTGACAATAATACTGCTCTTGCAAGAGATCAGGCGGTCAAGGATGCCTTGAGAATGGTGGTTGAGCAGACTGTGGGAACTATGATCTCTTCCGAGACCGTCGTTGAAAGCTATGAAGTTTTGCAGGACCAGATATATTCCAAAACACAGGGGTATATTCGGAACTACAATATTATTAATGAAAGTCCGGATGGAAATCTTTATCGGGTCACTATTCAGGCAAATGTCGCCAATGGAGTTTTAAAAAATGATCTTATGGCATTAGGTCTTCTTATTGCAAGAAAGAATATGCCAAGGATTATGATTATGGTGGCAGAGCAGAATGTGGGTATGCATAATTACTCATACTGGTGGCATGTGGTTGCCGGTCATGCAGACTTGACGATTACGGAGAATACCCTTATGGAAAAACTTACCGAAAAAGGTTTCAACATTGTCGATCACTCCGTAAAGACAAAAAATATACAAATTTCCGATGCATATAAGATCGAATCTCTCACAAATGATGCCATTAAAACAATTGGAAACCTTTATGATGCAGAGGTGGTTATATATGGAAAGGCGCTTTCAAAACTGGCAGGATCTGTTATGGGAAGCTCGATGAAATCCGCTCAGGCAGATGTTTCATTGAGGGCTGTCAATACGGATAATGGCCAGGTTATCGCTTCTTCGACCAACAATGCTGCCGCAGTTCATCCGAGTGAAGTTAATGCGGGAACAGAAGCCCTTAAACTGGCAGCAGAAGGGATAGCGGAAAAACTTATCACCCAGATTATCAACCGCTGGAGCCAGGATGTTAGTGGGGGAACAATGATTCAGGTTGTTATCTCAGGTATCAAATCATACAACCACCTTGTAAAGTTTAAAGAAATGGTTCAGAAAAAAATACGAGGTGTGGCCGGTTTATACCAGAGGGATTTTAGTTCCGGAGTTGCAACGCTTGACATCAATATCTCAACCACTGCACAAAATTTGGCAGACGAACTTATTGTTATCGATTATGGTGGTTTTGTCATCGATATTACGAGCATTACTCAAAACAGCATAAATCTTGAAATGAAAATGCAGTGATAATTTAACCACTTTAACATATGGGAGCAAGTATGAAATCATTAAAATTGTTGGCAATCATTCTATCAATAATACTCATCTCCGGATGTGCAATGATGCCGACGAAACCTCCGGCTGATCCAAGCAACCCAATGAAAAGGATCGCCATCCTGCCGATAAAAAATGATACAACTGATGTCGAAGGGCCCTACTTTGTGAGGGAAAAACTGGTAAAAGCCTTCGAAGACCGTGAATATAATGTTAAACCGGTTGAAGAAACCGATCGTTTATTAAGAGATCGGATGGGAATTACTCTCGGCGGGCAGCTTGAAATGGCAAAAATTGAAAAATTGAGAGAAGTCCTCGATGTAGAAGGACTTGTTTTCGGAACCTTAATGGATTTTGGCGAAACCACTACCGGCCTTTATAATGTCAGGAGAGTCAGAGCTAGATTCAAGCTGGTCAACGCATTAACTAATGAGACCTTCTGGGCAAACGGTATCGGTGTAAAAAGTGAGGAAACTGCCGGCAAGTTTCTGGGAACCGCGATTGCTTTGGCTGCTGGCATGAAAGACAAGGATGCAGAGGTGCCCTGGATTACAATTGAAAGTCAACACAGTGATAAAGGTGTCTTTGAAAGCCTGGCTGCTGGCCTGGGGAAAAAGCTTATTTCCAAGGTTACAAAAACACATCTCCTTCGTGAGACAAATGAAATGATACGGCGGGTTCTAATAGATCTTCCATATGGACCAGGGTCAGTCGCAGTCGCTGCAGCCCCTGTAAAATTTCAGATTCCTAAAGTTAAGATGCCGCCACCAGCATCAGTCGGTCATATGGATTACGGAAAAAGAGATTTTTCGGCAGTAATTGTATCCAATATGGTGGACAAAAAAGGAAAAGATAGTTTCGCTTTCAAAATGCCTATCGCAAAGGCCGGGAAAAAGATCCGGTTGGAAGTTGACTATTCAAAGATGTCAAAGGGTGGTCAGATGCCTCCTGCTCTCAGCAAAATGGTGACGATACACAGAGGTGATAAAAAAATAACCTACTCCCTTTACCCCGGCAAAAAGATGTATATGGTACACAATGAGACAGATGAGAATTATTTTGAAAAACCGAAAGTGATTAAGACAAAGGCCGGCAGCGAGACCATTGACGGTCATCCAACGGAGAAGTTCAAAATAAAAATAACATACAAAAACGCTATGACCCAGCAGGGATACATCTGGAATGCTACAGACCTGGATGGAATGACCATAAAGAGCGAAATTGAAGATGAGACCATGAAGTATACATCCCAATTTAAAAACATTGTATTAAAGAAACCCTCGAAAAATCTTTTTGTAATTCCTGACGGATTTACAGAAGCGAGCGGATTTATGGAATTAATGTTGGACGAAAATTAAATAGAAGATAAATGTTAAAAGAGGAGGAACACAATGGTTAAAGTTAATAAATCGTATCTGTTATGCCTTTTGTTACTTGCGGCAGCGCTTTTTGCTATCAACGGTTGTGCCCCAAAAACTTCCGGTGCCGTACGAGATGACTCTTCATTAACTGGTATTTCAGACGAGTTGGCGCCAACCGGGGAGTACACCGGTCCGAAGTTGAGAGTAGGTGTAGTTAACTTTCAGAACAAGACGCCTTCCAAAGTCCTTGGAATCGGTGAAGCAGCAGCCGATATTCTTGGAACAATACTCCAAAAAACAAAACGTTTTATAATTATCCCTCAACAGGATATCGCTTCAGTCATGGATCAGCAGGCCATGGGCGCATCGGGAGCAATTGACTCCGGTTCCGCGGCAAAAATGGGAAAAGTATTAGGGCTAAACGCTATTGTGACCGGAGCAATCAGCGCCTATTCCGAGGCCGAAGAGGGTATAGATTATCTTGTTTATAAAAAGAAAAAACAGATTGCCAGGGTAACCGTTGACTACCGGATTGTCGATACCACAACCGGTATTCAGATAATGGCGGATTCCGGCCAGGGCGTTTATGAAAAGACCACAGGGGGCGCATTGGGACTTGGTTCCAAATCATCATACGATGCGGATCTCAGAGATGGCGCTTTGCGGGATGCTTTGACCAAAGCAATGGTGAACATGCTAGATCAACTGGAAGCCCAGGATTGGAATGGACGAATTGCCAGTATTAAAGGGCGAACGGCGTATATTAATGCAGGAAAGAAGACAGGATTAAAGATCGGGGACATACTACTGGTTGTGGAACTCGGAGAGGAAATAATCGACCCGCAGACTAAGGTATCACTTGGCAGGGCTCCTGGAAATTTGAAAGGGGAATTGATGATTACCGGATTCTTTGGAAAAGATGGATCGGTTGCAAAGATAAGGTCTGGCGTAGGATTCAGAAAAAACGATCTTGTAAAACTAAAAAAGTAATTCAATATGTGACGTGCCGACGGCACAAGATGAGACCTTAAAAAAGGAGAACACCCTACTCCACTTTTTTGTATTTTTCCAGCAAGCGACGTGCGTTTATTATATTTTCTTTTGCCTTTTTATGATCGGGATTCAAAACTAATGTTTTTTCCCATTCTATTATTGCGCTGCTCAATTCTTGATTTATAAAATATTTGACACCTTGCAGGTAGTGTGCTTCTGCCTCTTTTTTCATAACTCCTTTAACATCAGAAATTGCTTTCTCAATGCAATCATGCAAGGGGTCTGCTTTGTTAAACACTTTTAATGCTTCCATATAATTTCCCCGAGCAATCAAACCCCTTCCCTTTTGACAGTAAGTGGTGTTGATCAAATCTTTGGCAACTTTATTCGATTTATCGTAATCCAAAGCTTTTTCAGCCAGAGCTAGTACTTCTTCATATCGTTTTTCTCTCAACAAGTTATTCGCTTTCATCAAATCCTTGTTAATTACTTCTCGTATAGCTTTTTTAACGTCTTTATATTTAGGATCTACCTTTTTGAAAGTATTTATTGCTTCAGGATACTTCTCTTCCCGGCTCAATTGCATTCCCATATCATAGTAGGCAGCATTTTTCAAATCTGCTGCCTCCTTGTTCATAAGATCATATTTCAGAACCTCGTCAGCAATTTTCAGCACCTCTTCGTATCTTTCTTCTTCCAAAAGGTTCCTTGCTTTTATCAGATCATTACGAATTAAGACTGCCAGATGGGTAAAATATGATTTTGTCATGGGAAGTTTAAGAGTAGTGCCAGGTGCAGGTATTTTGTTTGTTTCAAGATTGTTAAAATAGACAATCAGAAAATCCTTTTTATAATCATTGTAAAATTTCCTTGAGATACTCTTTAGTGTGTCTCCCTTTTTTATTTTATAGATTATATATTCTTTAGGAACTAACCTGTTTTTCAAGTAGTCCAATGCACCTTTATGATCTGGGTTATATCTCAAGGTTATCAGAAATTGCTTGCGGGCGTATTTCAAATTATTCTTTTTGAAATAAACAACACCTTTTTTGAAATGCTGTCTTGCATTATTAGCAATGGTCGATTCTAAGACAGCTATTCTCTTAGCAATTATCTTGTCGTCAGGATTTAAAGAGCCGGCAATCTGCATATAATAAAGCGCCATTTGCAATTCATTCTTCTTTTCGTATTCAAGAGATTTTAGCTGGTAAGAAGAAGACAGGAAAGTCTCTGCACTTTCGGGATTTTTTTCGGACGTCCCGGCCGAAATCTTATCGGGAGTCTCTTTTTTAAATTCCATCACAGCGGAGCAGCCCGCAAAAAAAAACAGAATAATATATAGCAAAAAAACTTTTATTATCTTCTTCATTTCAGTTTAATCTTGTTAAATACGGACAAATTCTTTTTGAACATTTTAATATCATAATCACCGTATATTACCGATCTATGGATCCTGTATCTATCAACAAAACAAGGATTGCTTGCCCTCTTAACTGTGAATGCCGCCTGGTAACCCTGCTTTCTTAAAATTGCAACAACAAGATTTCCTGTTGCTCCATAAGGGTATGCAAAATAGCTGCATTCCTTGTTCAATTTCTGTTTGATCAGCTTTTTTGAATAACTTATTTCCATTTCAAGGGATTCAAAATATTCTTTAAATGATTCCTTTTGTTTTTGTTTCGTCAAATTGCGGTGTGTTTTGGTTTTGCATTGTATGTCGAACCCTTTTTTTGAAAGACTATTGAGTTGTTTCCAAGACAAGGCTTTATTAGTACCGATAAAATCGGTGTAGACAAAAAGCGTGGCTGTAAAACCATATTTTTTCAATATCGGAAAGGCGATGTCAGAAAAAGAGCTCAATCCATTATCAATGGTAATTACAACTGATTTTGCAGGTATCTTTTCCTTAAAATCGAGGAAATCCATCAATTGGTCAATCGAGATAACATGATAGCCGTTATCCTTAAGATATTTCATCTGTGCTTCAAAAGCAGCCTCGGAGACTGTCATCTTTCTTGGGCTGTCTTTAGAAAAACCATGATATGCCAACACCGGGACAGTTTGATAACCATTGACTTTTAAGCCGCCATTATCAAAGGTGCGTAAAGGAATAATCAATTCCTGTCCGGCATCCAGTGTTTTAATATCGTTAAATTCTGAGATCAGCCAGTCTTTGGTAGGGTCATTTAAGTATTGATGGGCAAGGGAAGATAAAGTATCTACAGAGGTTGCCTTGACAATGATAAAATCGTCATAAATACGAGCCTGTGAAGGGGCACAGGCGGTTAATAAAAGAAGATATAATGGAAATAATCTGCCGAAAACTGTTTTTCTTCTATTTGCTGGTTTTGCCATGAGGCTTCTTATTTATGCTTAGCAACTTAAACGTTTCTATCGGTTCTGTTTTACCTTTGACATATTGTGGTGAAAGTCTCTCTACGGAAATCATGTCACCAAGATTATCATAAACACTTTTACTGATAATAATTTCACCGGGGCCGGCCAGACCCAGACCGTTCAGGCGTGAAGCTACGTTTACACTGTCGCCAATGACAGTATATTCCATTTTATCCTGTGATCCGATATTCCCTGATACCACAACTCCGGAATTAATTGAGATCCCCACGGATTGAAGGAGATTATTTCTCTTTCCTCGTTCTTTATGGAACTCCTTTTGCATATCGATTGAAGCCCTGACAGCCCTTTCCGCGTGTTCTTCATGATAAACTGGGACTCCAAAAACTCCTAATACCGCATCACCGATAAACTTGTCAACATACCCGCCGTGATCTAGTATTACCTGTGTGGCAATTTGAAAGTATTCATTCAGTGCATCAACGATCTCTTCTGGTTCCTTGACTTCAGCATACGATGTAAACCCCCTGATATCTGTAAATACTATTGTGGCTTCATTTTTATGGCCCTTAAGCCAGTCACTTTCAGGATTGGCCATTATCATATCGAGCACTTCAGAACCTATATACTTGCCAAAGGATTGCTGCATGAGGGAGTTCTTCCAGAGCTCGTCACCCATGCGATTAAAGGCCGTGGCAAGGTTCCCAAGTTCATCATTTCTTGCCAGAATTATTTTATGCTGATAATTCCCTGAACCAATTTCTTGGGTTGCCAGAACTAAATTTTTAATAGGTCGTGAAAAACGCAATCCGAGCCATACTGCAATCCCAATCCCGAATAATATGATAAAGACGGTTATTACTATAATTGACAAGCGCTCTTTGTGAATTAATTTCTCGATAAAATCAATCGACACCCCCACATGGACTTCACCCAATTCTTTGTTTTTAAATACTATGGGCTGGGTTAAATTCAAAACATGCTCGCCGGATTCTAAGAAGTGCTTAAAGTAAGTAACGTCATCTTCTTTTCTTATATCTTCGACGTTATCAAGCTTCTCAAACACCATGTTAATTTTATTGATGTCCGTATGAGCCTTTATGACCTTATTGCGATTTAAAATAATCGCATACAGCAGCCCATCAACAGCCGTTGCCTCCTTTATTAATGTGTTGAGCCTTAAGACATCGTCATCTAGTAGAGGAATAGAAGCGTTGCTGACAAAATAGTTCAGACTAACCTTTCCGATGTTGACGGTTTGCCGGTAAAACCTTTCCTTCTGCTGGCTCAAATTAACATAGCTCAGTAAAAAAACGGTGGTGAAAATTATAACTATGGTTACAGCAAACAACTGCAACCATATTGGAATACGGAGAGGAGGAATACCTTTGGCAAATCTTCCGCGTTTTTCATTGACAAGTCCTTTGATGTCATCTGCCAGTGACTTAACTGTAATATCATAGTTCTCTTTTATTGCCTCTACCAGCTCTTCTTCTGATGCAAATCCAAGCCCAACGATGATCTGGCCTAAACGGACAGCCTTACCATGAGTATAGAGTTTTTCTTTTTGAACCTTAAGGGCATGTTGAAGTTGTTCTTCGGTAATAATACCCTTTTGCCTTAGAACCTCTCCAATGTTCCTATGGTAATAATCGGTAGTTTTCCCAAACAATTTTTTGATTTTGGAAAACAATATATTTTGATCAGTTAATGACTTCATGGACGAGATATTAAGCCTTAAACATTTAACGATTTGACGATTTCTGGACCTCTTTATTATAAAAAACCTTAAACTTTAATTATCTATCGAAAGAGGGCCGATCTGTCAATAAATTCCCAGGCAAATTGGCCTGACGCTGACTGTAAGTGCAATTTTTCATATGTTAACCGGTCTTGTTCCATATCTAAACAAATTCGAGCGAACTTATTGTTGCTTTATGAATTCACTAAGTCTTCGATCATACATCTTGCCGATACCATATTCGTTGCGTCGCATGAACTTTTCCCTGGATGGGCCTATAATTTGCATTTCCGGATGTTTCTGTTGAACATCAATGGCAGTTCTCATCTCTTTGGTGCATCCTGTACTGAATGTTGCATCCTTGCCGACCCATTCAGGTGGAACCTTTTTATCCATGATCTTAAATGCCTCAACAATATCATCATAGGTCTGAAATCGCCATATGTCGATCATGCCGCTTTTTTGGACGATTTCCCACATATACATCAAATCATCGGCATCCATTCCAGGTTCAAAGTGTTCAGAAGGGTTAATGATTAGAGTCATGGCAGACTGTTTTTTAAGATTGCCAACAAAAATGGATAAAATCTTTTTTGCCATTTTAATCTTTCCGGGAATTGAACCGATTATTGCGCTGTAGAAGATCACTGTCATTCCTTTATTTTTGGCTTCTTTCATCTTTTCAATGATTTTCCTGGCTTTCTTTTCAAGATCTTCATGAGAAAATTTTTTAACAGATGGATGTTTGGGTTTGTAGTTGATTAAAACCGATCCCCGGTCATTTTCAGAGATATTATAGATGTCTTGGACAAACTGAAAGTGGGTATCGAAGAATCTTCGTTTCAGTTCATGTCCCCTGGAAATGATACCGTCGACTTCTTTAAAAACTCTGGCAAACGTGGTTGATGATAAAAGGAGATTGAGGTTTTCCTGGGTTCCGTCTGATATAGCGATGATATTGTTGTCGCTTCGAAAGGTTTTGACAAGTTCGATTTTGCCCATGTTCCTTTCTGTTATCCATAATATCCCCTCAAGTTCCCTGTTTAATATTTCATCTTTCCGGGTATCATTAAAGTTGATTTTGGTAAAAAGAGGCCCTTCCTTGAAGGCAATTATAATTTTGTGTCCCTGCTTTGCAAGATATCGAATGATGGCAAGATCTACTATAAATTCTCCGGCTTCATTGGCAACCCACAGTATCTTTTTTTTCTGGGCAGCTTTCGGAGATTTATCTTTGTCTAATATCCCCAGAAAACGAAGCAGTGGTTCAACGCCATTCCCGGTTATTTGGCGTTTGAAAAGTTGCAGATAATCATCCCTTGTGAAACTCTCGGCTTGATCCGACTTCCACAGGGAACTTTCTACTGAAAGGGAAAGTAGTCTTTTCAGTTCGAGGTGCTCTAGCAGCTCTTTGATTTCTGTGAGAGTTGTCGGTGGATCAGCAAGATCTGATCCGGCTACATAATTTATAGCTTTGTTAAAAGCTTCTGACTTTAAGATCTGACTAACTCGCCTGTTGCGCAGGTTTTTTTCACTAATATAAGGGTCTTCGATCTGAGTGCGGTTAAGGAAAATCAAAACAAGGCGCTTTTCAAGCCTGGACGGTATCATTATTTCGTCTCGTGTTTCGTGCTCATATTTGATCTTTATCAGTGATTTAAGATATTCCTTTTCTTTCTTATCCTCAATCTGCTCATCAATAAGCTTAAGAATTCTACGGAGAACCGCGCTATATTTTTTTTGAAGAAAAACTGATTGATTTCTGTTCATTATTGCCTCAAACATGTTGTCTGAACAGGGATAATATCGTTCATCTTCCTCAGTATAAACCATGAAACTGACTTGCTCAGGAGGAGCCGCATGGTCAGGGTAAGTATAATAATCGAGATGGTTTTCGATAAAGAATGCCGTGTACCATGCATCCATCTCAGGATTTTTACCCGCTTGATAGGGTTTTTTTGCATTTATATGCTGTAAATTTTTTGCGTTATTTTCATGAGATTCCATCTTCTCCTCCTTTTTGCTTTTAAAGTAAGCAGGATGAGATCTTGCAATGAAAGCGAAATTGATACATTTATAGAAATAATAAAATCTGAAAGAAATTCGGGTCAGCCGAGATGGTTAACAATCTGAATAAGATCGGTTATAACAAGATCAGCTGACAGATTACTGCATTTCGGATCACCTTTTCTCAACCTCAATGATCTATTGTCGCCCGCAAATAGTGCTGTTTTAAAACCGGCCTTTTTAGAAGGATATATGTCGTTTAACATATCATTTCCTATGTAAAGAGCTGCATGTGCCGGGATATCCCTGTTTTTTAGCCTTTCAGCCGCAACTTGAAACATGAATGTAGACGGTTTAGCATATCCGTATTTGTAAGAATACAGGATAAGTTCAGGATCAAATCCAAGATCTTCCGTGTTTGATTCCAAAAACCAGCTAAATAGATAGGGTGTATAGAACTGGGCGTTTGAGATAATCCCCATTAAAATGTTCAGATCTTTGCATCTGGAAAGCATTTCTTTCATGTGCGGCATTGGATATACAGGGTTGACAATCAGTTCAAATTCAACCGCAAGCTCCCTGATTTTATCCAGATTATCATATTCAAGAATTTGCATCCATATCTTGTCGATCTCGACTTCCGGAAAGTCTATACCCTGTTTTTTTAGCTCTTGATGTTTTTTTTCTATAGCATTGAACAATACCTTTAAAATGGTCTGAGGATTCTTGCTGATACCGAATTTATGCAGCAATTTTTTAAGTTTTTCCGTTTGCTGTGATTCTCGCTTTGCAATACTTATATCGCCTGATCTGCTGATAAAGAGTGTTCCATACACGTCAAACAGAATGCATTTGATCTTTTCTTTTAATTCTCCCCTCTGATGCAAGGATGTCGGAAGCGGATAAATTGGTCTGATGTATTTTGGAATAAGATTATTCAACATAATCGCCCCATTTAAGCAGGCTAAAGGTCTCCGGTTTAAAAAAACAGGAAATAAGAATTTCCTTGTCTATGCTCTGGCGGACTGAAGAATTAACCACCCTGGAGTAAATTTCAATAAGTTTTTCTTTATATATGGTTTTGTTGTAATTAAGCATCACCGCTTTCATATTGTTTTGTATCAAAACCTCTTTGTTTGATACATATCCGGGATCTGAAAGATAAGGATTAAGATGGATCAGCCTGTCTCGATCCGTTCTGTCGGCAAAAACACGTGAAATGATCATTTTTTGAAAGGCTTCATCCAACAACCCAAAATCAATTAAGTCATTGCTGGTTACCTTTCCAAAAGATGTTGTGATTGTTTTTTCATCCAAGTTAAGGTCGAAAATTCCACTTTTTATTAAAACACATGACTTCCATTTTTCATATAACCTTTCTCTACCTATCCATTCCACTGGAACGTTGAGTTTGGTATAAAGATGATCCAGCTGAATATTGTTTTTCTCAAAATCGTGGCATATGTCAGGGAGCTTCCTTCCCCAAAGAATTTTTTTTGCAGCCCATGGTTCAAGAAATGAAAAACCGAATCCTTCTGTAATGCTTGTGGTAATAATAAACTTGGAAGACATTAATAGCTCTGAAAATTCATGTGTTACACCCGCCTCAAACACAATGTTCAGCTTTTTCTCTTTTGTAAATATTTTCCACCCTGCATAGCTTTTAATGTCTGCCGGGCTGTTGGGGGGAAGTGTAATTGCAAGGGTTTCATTATTATTGAAAAACAGTGACAAAAGGATTGCTTCTCCGATATTTTTTCTCCTGATGGCTCGTATGGGATACAGCACGCATTCTTTGGTGGTCACTCCTGTTGATTTGAAATTAAAAGGCTTTATGGTGTTGAATATTTTATGCAGACCTTCTTTTTTTAAGCCCGCTTTCAGCAGTATGTTGTAATCCCTCGAATTAATAACTCCGTAATGGCAATCCGCAACATATTCATCATCAGAAAAGTATGATAAAGGTCGCCCGTCTTCTGCAAAGTCATGGATCTGCAAAAAAAGTTTGATTTTTCTATTCTGAAGAGCTTTGAGAATTTTTAAGAAATTCCTGTTTTTTGCGAGTGTGGGATTGTGAACATGAACAACGTCGCATCCGGTTTTCCATTTTGTATTGATTGCTTTAATTATGGACGCTGCCACATCTTCCGGGTTTATTCTATTTTGCTTTGGCCGGTCATAACCGAGTCCAGGAATATTGACAATATCGCAGGGAAATGACGATTCCGGGGTAGAGTTTGCCAAGACAAGTGAGTCACACTCGTCAAGGATCGCCTCGACCTGTTGCCTTAAAACCGTGGTTACGCCACCGGGTTTAAGATGATAATGAATAAACGCTATCTTCATTTATTATAGACTGAATTCTAATACTGTCTGTGCAGATTTCGATCGGGAAGACCGAATATAACACACTTTAAAATCGGATCACCTGAATGTTTGTGGGCCGAGCTTTAATAAAACAAAATCAATACAAAGCAAGATATATTACCAAGAGTATAGGACAAGTCGTTTTGAGTGTCAAAAAAATATTGATATAAAATAAATTGAGACAGGCTATGCAATAATAAAAATAAGGAAATTCATGTCGAAGATTCCAGACTTTGAGCGGGGGAAGGCGAAAATTTTACCACCCCGTACGATCTTCCTGACCTACGGGGCAGGCGTGAATACATGGAGTATTTTGAGGATAAAGCTAAAGCTTCACTGCGTGCAAAATGTTGAGCCTGACATCCCGCCAATTGCGGGAGGCAGTAGAGGGCGTTTTACATATGTCTCAATTTAAACCCCTTCAAGATTGTTTATGCAGGTTTTTGGTTATTTGTTATAAGCATAGTAGAAGGGTCAAGAAGCAATGCAGTACGGTCTGAATCCCTTGATCCGCCTTTTAAAGTTTTCACATGAATTTCTTTACCTTCGGGTTGGAGCTGTATAACAACATCAAAGAGATCAGCTACATCCAAAAGCGGAGCCGGTATACCATCCGGCCCGGGCTTTTCATGGCGTCGGGTCCTCACGGTAAACCAGACCTGCAATGAATGATTTTTTGCAAGATCCTTAAAATCAGAAAGGGGCATTTTTACTTTTCCATGAAAGGGAAACCCGTCAATAAAGACAATCTGGGGTGAAAAAATATTCTGTTCATTCAGGTCGACCAGCCTGTCTTCAAGTTTGGGCACACTAAATCCCTCGACCTTGAATGTCATGATGAACCTGTGCGGAAGCAATGATTCCCAAAGCTGGTTTATCTTCTTGACATCGTATGATTTTGTGAGATGGCGAAAGACCTCTTTATACCACAGACTAACTTTTTTTACCGGATCATCTAGGCTGATATGGAGGACATTTTTGTGTTGTAAAAGGTTGCTTAAGGCAAGTTGAACCAGAAGTGAAGTTTTACCAACTCCTGCACGTGCAAGCACAGCACCGAAGCCCCCTTTAGGGAGAATGTCATCGGTTTCGTGCCCCATTAATCTCAAAGGGTTTTTGAGGACAAGCTCCTTTTTAAGCATTTTCAATTTCCTTTCCTTTTTGTATTAACTTAGCTCTTTGTAAAATTTGTATCACAAGCACTCAGGTAACCCGTTTTAAAAGTGGTTCATAAGTTTTATCCACCTTTGACGTAATTGACACGGTTTAAAATCAGATTACCTGAAAGCGATAATGCTTGCAAAGGACTAAAATGTTACACTTTTTTCTTCTTTTCTGCCTTCCTTACTAGTTCCTCGGCAATTGATTGCGGCACCTGTTTGTAAGAGCCGAATTCCATGGTAAACAAGGCTTTGCCCTGTGTTGATGATCTTAAGACAGTTGCAAATCCAAACATTTCTGCAAGGGGAGCCTGGGCTTCAATAACGCAGAAGGGACCCTCTTCCTGAGAACCTACAATAGTTCCACGGCGTTGATTCAAAAGGCCCATAACAGCACCAAGAAACTCTGTTGGCGTTTCAACAACGACTTTCATGATTGGTTCAAGAATAACCGGTTTGGCTTTTAGATAACCTTCGAGAAATGCTCCCCGGGCTGCCGTCTGGAATGCCATTTCAGAAGAGTCGTCCGAATGTGACGACCCGTCGTTGATTACTACTTTGACACCGGTAACGGGAAATTTCATTTTTGGGCCTTTGCCCATGGATTGCCTGAAACCTTTTTCGCATGAGGCGATGAAACGAGTTGGAATCTTTCCGCCAACGATATTGTTCTCAAAGACGAAATCCGAATCTCTGGTGGGCTCGATGTAACCGGCCACCCGACCGAATTGTCCCGCACCACCGGTTTGTTTTTTGTGAGTATAGTTGAATTCAGCCTTTTGCGTTATGGTTTCCCTGTATGCAACACGAGGTTGACCGGTAACAACCTCGGCGGCGTACTCGCGGCGCATCCGTTCAACATAGACCTCAAGGTGGAGTTCTCCCATGCCCTCGATGATCGTTTCCTTGGTTTCATCGTCAACATAGGTTCTGAAAGTCGGGTCTTCCTTGCTGAATCTGCTAAGGGCCCTAGACATATTAATCTGGGATTTGTTGTCGCTTGGGACAATGGCAAGGGAGATCACAGAATCAGGTACAAAAATGGATGTCATCGTCAGGTTGACTCCGGGGGCGGTAAAGGTGTCACCGGAAGCACAATCGATACCGAAAAGGGCTCCGATATATCCCGCCGGGATGGCCTCCATGTCTTCCATCTGGTCTGCATGCATGCGGATAACCCTGCCAACCTTAATTTTTTTTCCATTCCGTACGTTGACTATGGTATCGCCTTTGGAAATGGATCCTTGATATACCCGTATGTACGTTAGTTGACCATATTGTCCGTCTTCTAATTTGAAAGCCAGTGCAACAACCGGTTTTCCAGATTCGCTTGACAGTATTACCGGCGCAGCTTCGTTACCCATATCTATAGCTTCGTTTTCCACATCAGACGGGCATGGCAGTAAATCTACTACAGCATCAAGGAGTGGCTGAACCCCCTTGTTTTTATAAGCTGATCCCATGAATACCGGCGTCATTTTGCATTTCAGTGTTCCCTGGCGTATAGCGGCGATAATCATATCTTCAGTGACTTCTTGTTCTTCAAGAATAGCATCAGTAAGTACGTCTGAAAACATCGAAGCCGCATCGATAAGTTCTTCCCGTCTTTCCATGGCTTCTGAAAGTAGATTTTGTGGTATATCCTCAATCCGCAAATCTTCTCCGTTAACACCTTCAAAATAGATCGCCTTCATTGTAACAAGGTCAACAACTCCTTCCAAATCTGCCTCAAGTCCGACAGGAATCTGCATAGATACGGCATTGTGTCCCAGTTTATCTTTAAGCTGGTCAATGACACGAAAAGGACTGGCTCCGATTCGATCGCATTTGTTGATAAAGGCTATACATGGTACTTTGTACCTTTTCATTTGCTGATCAACAGTAATGGATTGGGACTGAACACCGCCGACAGAACATAAAACAAGTATAGCCCCGTCGAGCACCCTCAAAGACCGCTCAACCTCAATGGTAAAGTCAACATGGCCTGGAGTATCGATAATATTGATCTCATGTGAAAGCCACTCACAATATGTAGCGGCTGAAGCGATAGTGATGCCGCGCTCCTTTTCAAGCTCCATGGAATCCATGGTTGCGCCGACACCATCTTTGCCTTTAACATCGTGCATGGCATGTATACGCTTAGTGAAAAAAAGGATTCTTTCAGTCAGCGTTGTTTTGCCGGAATCTATGTGAGCGCCGATTCCAATATTTCTGACTTTATGGATAGAGTTTTCCATCTTGGTATTATTCATTATATATAAGGTTTATGTCTTTTTCTATGGCGTTTTGTAATGGGACGCCGCCGAAGCAACACATAGGTCGCCCCCGCACCGCCGTCACAGGATCTGGCACTTGAAAAGGCGATGACCCATTTGCGCCAAGGACCGCAGGTAAGCCAATCAACAACCTTGGTTTTTAGGACCGGTTTGTTAGGTGAAGAAAGGCCGCGGCCGTGAACAATCAGAACACCCCTTTTACCCGTCATTATCGAATCCTTAAAAAACTTTTCAAAAGCATCCCGTGCATCATCTACACAAAGTCCGTGGAGATCGATATGCGCCTGTATGGAAAATTCTCCCCGGTGCAGTCGTTTTGCATATTCCGGATTAACGTTATATCCCGTACCCTCGATGTATTCCGGTGTATCGGCAACAATAAAACCTTCTCCATATTTTATAAGATTATCAAGTCGCAGTAGGGTTTCAGCTTCAGAATCATTATCTGGACCAATTGGCGATCTGATAGTTGTATTGTGTTCTACCCGGTCTTCTCTTGGTATCGGTTTAACTCCGGACATGGCCTCCAAAAATATTTTCTTTTCATTTTCATGGGATAGTTTGACGACCTTGCTGTCAGCGGTTTTTGAAACACTTTTTTTTCTATCGCCTGTTTTCGGACGGGCTTTCTCATCTCCAACAGAGTAAGGCCCAAGTATAAATGACTTGCTTCTAAGCAGCGCTTTCAGGTCTTCAAACGGCCTGAATGTTCCCGACGATTTGGAAGTTTTCATTGCAGCTCTTTAGGGAAACACTTAATTTATATGTCCAGCTTAATACTTCAGTTGACTAAGATAACTCCGTCCACACTAATTACAAGATTTCTATATTGAGGTAAAATATAACTAGTGTCTATCCAGAAATTGTAGATTTTGGTTCAAGACAAGCCCGCGGGATTTTTTCGACCGCAGGCGAAGTGCGCCTACGTCGAGGATCGAAAAAATCCGAGAACGCAGTATTGGACCGAAAGAAGCTGTTCATGGATAGACACTA
>PVMS01161565.1_pt1 | contig 21166 bp, 19 predicted proteins | sample 1853461 | NCBI WGS metagenome assembly PVMS01 (sample SAMN08582032, study PRJNA380276) | Marine sediment metagenome, whole genome shotgun sequencing project. | isolation source: ocean sediment barecode stripped | collected 2017 | reverse complement strand
CCGACGGTTCCTACACTCTCTCGCCATGCCCCGCCTGACCGTGCTCGTTGCCGCCGTGGCAATGATCGCCAGCGCTTGCGTCGCCGGCGCCGACGTCGTTCCCGTCGACCCCGACGCCCCGACGTCCACTTTCCAGACGGTGACCACGCTTCCTGACCTCGATCCGACAACGACCGCGAGCACCGCTCCCGCGACCACCGTTCCGCAAGGCACGACCGCCGCGGAGCGTGCGAAAGGGGTCGTGCCACCGGAGAGTGTCGGACAGCCGTGGGGGGCGACGATCGGGCTCACCATGTTTCGCGGGAACCCCACTCGCACCTGGTTCGGGACCGGACCGATTCCGTCCACTGCCCCCTCGGTCCTGTGGAAGTTCCCACGGGATCCGATGTGCGGCCAGTCCCCGGACGGACCGAACCCGAAGACCTGGTGCGGAAGCGGTTGGACGGGCCAGCCGGTGGTATGGGAGCGAGACGATGGCGTCACCGAGGTGATCTTCGGGGCCTACGACAAGAACATCCACTTCCTCGATGCCGACACCGGGGAGCGCACCCGGCCGGATTTCGCCATGGGCGACATCATCAAGGGCTCGGTGACCCTCGACCCCGATGGTTATCCCCTCCTCTACACCGGGTCGCGCGACCCGCGGTTCCGCATCCTCGCCCTGGATGGCGACGAACCACGGGAAGTGTGGTCGCTGCACGCCAATTCGGTCGAAGGGATGTGGAACGACGATTGGGATTCGAATCCGGTCGTAATCGACGACATGCTGTACGTGGGGGGCGAGAACTCGTGGTGGTTCGCCGTCAAGCTCAACCGCGGAGACGGCGACGACGGCAATGTCACCGTCGACCCCAAGGTGGTGTACGAGATACCGGCATGGACACCCGAGCTGCAAGAGACGTTCGGTAGGCAACACTCGGTGGAGAACTCCACGGTGGTGTTCGACCAGCGAGCCTTCTTCGCCACCTCCGCTGGCCGGGTGGTGGGCGTCGACTTGGCAGACATCGAGGCAGGCGACGGCAGGATCGTCTTCGACTTCTGGAACGGCGACGACACAGACGCCACGATGAGCATCGACGCTCAGGGATTCCTCTACGTTGTTTCCCACGGCGACACAGCAAAAACATCGAATACGGCCGCTCGACGGGTCCGCGAGGTAGGAGATCTGGTCAAGCTCGACCCAAACAAACCCGATGATCCGATCGTGTGGTCTGCACATATCTCTGCGGCAAGAGGCCAGGACGCGGGCGCCTGGGCTACGCCGGCGCTCCATGCTGACGCCGGCCTGCTCTTCGTCGCCACCGACGCGGGCGACCTCTTGGCCATCGACACCGACACCGGCGAGACGATCTGGCAGGACTTCATCGGTGGCAACGCATGGTCATCTCCTGTGATCGCCGGAGATGCACTGGTGGTCGGCATCGATTGTCTCACCGAGCGGGCAGGCTTTCGTGCCTACGACCTCAGCGACCCGCGATCGCCGAGGAAGCTGTGGGATCAACAGGTCGGGGCGGGCTCCTGTATCGAGTCGACACCCGCCATCTGGAACGGCCGCGTGTATGTCGGGTCGCGCGACGGCTTCTTCTACGCCCTCGGTGCCTGATGCCTCTAACGACCCACAGCACCTCAAGCATGGCGACCATTTCAGTAACGCGGACGTTCGGGTTCATCATGTTCCTTGCCGGGTGGACCGCCACCTTGGCCACTGTGCTCGGCCTGCTCGGAGCGACCTGGTGGCCGCTCGACGTGCTCGCCGATTGGCGCCTCCTGTTCACTGTGATCCTCGTCGTCGCCGCGGTCGTGACCGGCTTGGGGTACTCGCGCGTGTCCGCTGCCATCTTCGTTGCCGCCGCCATTCTCAACGTGGTGCTGATCGCTCCCATGTACCTCGAGGAGCAGCCGCACCCGAGCTCGGACGAACGGATTCGCGTCGTATCGCTCGACATCGGCAAAGCGCCAGACGCCCGACCCGAAGTGCTGGAATGGGTAAACACCGTCGAAGCTGACATCGTCGTGCTCGTCCGCGCCGACGGCACATGGTCGAGAGCGATCGACAAGCTCAACATGCCGTACCGCGTCGTCAATGATCCCAGTCTGAACGGGGGGATACTGGTGCTGGCTCGCAACGGCTTCCCGGTGACGGTATCGGCAGACCAGGCTGGGTTCGAAGGCGTCGATGCTGTGATTACCACAACAATCGGCGACCAAGAGCTCACAATCCTCGGCCTGAGCGTCGAGCGGCCGGTCAGTGCGCTGGCGGCCGACGAGCGCGTAAGGCGATTTGACACCATCAGCGCCAACGTCCGGAAGATGGACGGCCCGGTCGTCATCCTGGGGAACCTCGAGGCATCCCGATGGTCCTATGCCTTCGATACTCTCGCCAACGGCCTGACCAACTCAGAGGACGGCTACGGGTACACCGCCACCTACACACTTTTGGGTTGGCCACTCATCGTCGGGTACGCGGGGATTCCTGTCGACCACGTGCTCTACACGGGCCCGGTCACGGTAACCCTGCGCAAGGTTGGCCCGGATCTGGGGATCAACCACCGGCCACTCCTCGTCCATCTGTCTCCGGCAAACGGTTCGACCCAAAGCTCGGTCGATGAATGAGCTGTCCACCGGCCAGCGGCAATTTCTTGTTTCCCGCTCTTGCTGCTCCGCAGCGGGCCGCTCGGGCCACGGCTCTGCGGAAGCCCTTCGAAACCGACCAGATCGCGGCCTTTCCGCAGAGCCTCTAGTGCCGAGTAGCCTCTCGCCCGATGTCGTCAAACGATCTACTCCCCGACTACACATCGGTCACGCCGGCCGACGTCACCGAGATCACCGACGCCGCCATCGAGCAATCCGATCGGCTGGTGGCCGAGGTCGTCGGCGGCCGGGACGACCGCATCTATGCCAACACGATGCAGCCTCTCGACGATCTCACCGTCATCATGAACGACGCCGACGGCCGAGGGGTTTTCATGGCGCGGGTCCACCCCAACGCCGAGGTTCGAAAGGTGGCGGTCGCCGCCGAAGAAGCGATGGCGAAGTGGGGAAACGACTTGGTGATGCGGCCCGACCTCGCTGCCGCCATCAAGGGGTATGCAGAAACCGAGGACGCAGCCAATCTCGACGGGCTCCACGCCAGGAACCTCGAATTCTGGCTGCGGGATCTGCGGCGGGCCGGCCACGACCTCGACGGGGCGAAGCGTGACAAGCTCCGCGAGCTCAGGCAGCGTTTGATAGAGGTCCAGGTCGCCTATCGCAGCAACCTCGACGAATGGGACGACGGCATCGAGGTGACACTCGAGGATCTCGCCGGCCTCACCGAGTCGTACATCGAGCGGCTCGCTCCGGGATCCGAGCCCGGTACCTACCGGATATCGATGGCCTACCCGGACTACATCCCGTTCGTCGAGGAAGCGGAGCGGCGCGACCTGAGGCAGCGGCTCCAGTTCAAGTTCTGGAATCGGGCTGCGGAGGCCAACATGCCGTTGATCGAGGAGGGGATCGAGCTTCGACGCCAGATAGCGCTCCTGCTCGGCTACAACACGTGGACGGAATACTCGATGGAGGTGAAGATGGCCGATCTCCCGTCGGTCGACGATCTCTACGAATCGATCGTCCCCGGCCTCACCGTGCGGGGCAACGGCGAGCTGGCGACGCTCCAAGACCTCGCCGCCCACGACATCGGCGAGGCACCGATCCAGGCGTGGGACTGGGCTTACTACCACACCGAGCAACGCAAACGTGACTACGGCATCGACCAGAACGAAGTCGCCCACTACTTCCCCCTCGAGGGCGTCATCGACGGCATGCTCGAGATCACTGGTGACGTGTTCGGCCTCGAGTATCGCAAGATGAACAGCGCCATGGCCTGGCACGAGGACGTGGGGTTGTACGAGATCTACGACGCAGGCGGTGACGAGCCGATCGCCTACTTCTACTTCGATCTCTTCCCAAGGGAGGGGAAGTACGGACACGCCGCCTGCTTCGACATCATGGGGCGGGTTCGTCGCCGGGATGGGTCGGTGCGGCCACCGGTTGCCGCGGTCGTTGCCAACTTCACCAGACCAGGGCCGGACAGTCCCTCCCTGCTCAAACACGACGAGGCGCTGACGCTGTTTCACGAGTTCGGCCACGTCCTCCACTTCTGCCTGACCGAGGTCGACCATCCCCGTTTTGCCGGCTACGACACCGAGTGGGATTTCGTCGAGGCCCCATCGCAGATCATGGAGAATTGGATGTGGGAGCCGGAGGTGCTCGGCCGGCTGGCCCGCCACTACGAGACGGGCGAGCGGATCCCAGACGATCTGGTGAAGCGCATGGTCCACGCCAGAGACCAGAACGAAGGTTTGACGACGCTGCGCCAGGTGTATCTGGGGAAATTCGATCTGGCGCTGCACGCAGGAACCGAGGACCTCGACGTCGACCGGGCCTACCGGGAGGCGTTCGCTTACTCGCTTCTGCCGTTCCACGAGGGCACCCACTTCGCTGCCTGCTTCGGCCATCTCATGGGCGGCTATGACGCTGGCTACTACGGCTATCAGTGGGCGAGGGTGTACGGCGACGACATGTTCTCCGTTTTCGCCGAGGAAGGTGTGCTCAGCCCAGAGGTTGGGAGGCGCTACCGCGACGAGGTGCTGGCGCGAGGATATTCGCGGGACGCTATCGACCATCTCCGGGCGTTCCTTCGACGGGAGCCGTCGGCCGACGCCTACCTCGAACACCTCGGCCTGCTCCGGTCGTAGGCTCGTGCCGGCTCTCCACCAGGCCGAGATCGCCCGCCTCGACCAACTCATTGCTGCCCTCGTCCTGCCGGAAGACATCGACGATTCGGTGCACGCCACCCGCAAAGGCGTGAAACGGCTGCGGGCGCATCTCCGGCTGATCCGGGACAGCATCGACAAGGATCTGTATCGAAGCGAGGACGCCGACCTTCGTCAGATCGGGCTGTTGCTAGCGCAGGCGCGGGACGCCTTCGTGCTCACCCAGACGCTGGAATCGCTGGAATCGAGCGCAGGCTGGGACTCGGCGGCAGCCTTCATCACCGCCCATCACCAAGCCGCTGTCGGCGAACTGTTGACAGGACCGATCGAGGAAGTGCGGCGCATGCTGGTGAAGGCGCGTCGACGGTGGCCGGACCCCGGAAGCCTCACTGCCGGGGCGATAGCCGCCGGTGTAGCACGTACCTATGGCAGCGGACGTGAAGAGATCGAGACAGCGGCGGCCACCGGCCATGCCGCGGCGTTCCACGCATGGCGGAAGCGGGTCAAATACCTGCGCTATCAACTGGAGGCGCTCGGCTCGGACGAGGCCGTGGTCTCCTCGCTCACCGAACTCGGTGACTGCCTAGGGCTGGAGCACGACCACACCGTCTTCATCCAATTCTGCGACGACAACATCGACATGCTCCCCGATCGACGTGACCGGTACGTACTCATTGACCGCGCCGAAAGACGGCGCGATGAGCTGCGGTCGCTGGCCCTTGCCACCGGCCTCTACGACCGGCAGACGGACGTGTTCATCGGGGCTGTGGTTGGCGAATAGCGCTCAACCGTCGCCGGATTCCTTGCCGAGCATCGATGCAACCGCCACGCGGTCGATTTTCCCATTTGGCAATTCGGGAAGGGCATCGACCCGCACCCAGCGCTTCGGCACCTGGTGGGCGGCAAGCGCTGCCCGCGCCCGCGCCGCCAGGGCTGGCTCGTCTAGAGCGTCGTTTTCGACCACGGCGACCACTGCCTCGCCCCAATCATCGTCGGGGACACCAACCACGACGGCGCGGCGGATCGACGGAAATGCTGCGAGCACGGCCTCGACGAACTGTGGGACGACCTTCTCCCCGCCGGTCAGGATGATGTGGTCTTTCCTACCGGTCACCACCAGCCGACCGTTGTCGTCGAGATAGCCGAGGTCGTGAGTCCGATGCGGGCCGGTCCTCGGCCGCTCTCCCAGGTAACCGGGGGACACGGCAGGACCTTCGACCACGATCTCACCGTCGTCGAAGCTCACCGTCATCCCATCGAGCGGACGCCCAACAGTGCCTGACGCCTCGTGTTCTTCGCCCGGGGCGACTGTCGCTACCTGGGATGTCGTTTCGGTGGTTCCATACGTTGGGAGCACAGGGAGGCCTGCATCCAATGCGCGCTCGACCAGGTTTCGACCTGCGGGGCCGCCCCCGAGGAGTACCGCTTTTAGCCCCATATATGGGCCGGGATCGGCGTCGAGCACGCGATGCAGCATCGTGGGGACCAGACTGACCACCGAGGCCTCACCAGCCTTCAACGCCGCGGCGACGCCCACGGCATCGAACCGGTCGTGGATCAGCACCGAGCCGCCCGCTGCCAGCGACCGCCACACGGCCGACAGACCGGCGATGTGAAAGAGCGGAAGACAGAGCAGCCAGCGATCAGAGGCGTCGTTGCTCAGGTGGGCTTGTGAAGCAGCAACCGCCGCAACGATGTTGTCCGGCGTGAGGATCACGCCCTTCGGGTTGCCGGACGACCCGGAGGTGGTCACGACGGCGTAGACGTGTTCGGCGCCGTCCAGCTCGCCTTGAGGTTGCAAGGGCCCAAATGGAGCGAGCGTCGCTCCGATGCGCGGCGCGCTTGTGATCAACACCACCGTCTCCGGCACGGCAACGGCAGGGAATCGCATCAGCGACCCGGCACCGACACCCTTCGATCGCAATTCTTCGGCTGATCGATCGGCGGCCTCGTTGAGCTCGGCGTAGGTGGTTACCGCTCCGCCGAAAACGAGGGCAGCGGCGTCCGGTGTCTCGGTGGCGCGATCACGGACCCAGTCGGGCATCGGTGGGTTTGTCATCACTCACTACAGTATCGGCCCGTGATCTCTGAGCTTTTCGACCCCGATGCGTGGGACCCCGTCGACGGTTTCGCGTTCACCGATATCACCTACCACCGGGCTAAGGATGTTGGAGCGGTGCGGGTCGCCTTCGACCGGCCGGAGCTGCGCAACGCCTTTCGCCCCCACACCGTCGATGAGCTGTTCGCTGCCCTCGATCACGCCAGGATGACCTCGGACGTCGGCTGCGTCCTGCTGACCGGCAATGGTCCCTCGCCAAGGGACGGTGGCTGGGCATTCTCCTCCGGAGGAGACCAGTCGATTCGCGGCCCAGACGGGTACCAATACGAAGACGACGAGGGCGTCGACTCTGGGCGCCTAGGTCGGCTGCACATTCTCGAGGTGCAACGGCTCATTCGGTTCATGCCGAAGGTGGTGATCGCGGTAGTGCCGGGCTGGGCAGTCGGTGGCGGCCACAGCCTGCACGTCGTCTGTGACCTGACCATCGCCTCGAAGGAGCACGCCGTGTTCAAGCAGACCGATGCCGACGTCGCCTCGTTCGACGGCGGGTACGGCTCTGCCTATCTCGCCCGTCAGATCGGTCAGAAACGGGCGCGAGAGATCTTTTTTCTTGGGAGGGACTACTCGGCACAGGATGCATTCGAGATGGGGATGGTGAACGCCGTCGTCGACCATGAGGACTTGGAAAGGGTCGCCCTGGAATGGGCGTCAGAGATCGTCGCCAAGAGCCCTACGGCTCAGCGCATGATCAAGTTTGCCCTCAACCTCCAGGATGACGGCATTGTCGGCCAGCAACTGTTCGCCGGCGAAGCTACCCGCCTCGCCTACGCCACCGAGGAGGCCAGGGAGGGACGCGACGCCTTCCTGGAGAAGCGGGACCAGGACTACTCCCGGTTTCCGTGGCATTTTTAGAAGTCTTTCGACTCGCGTGAGCCCCTGGATTCTCGCGGCACGGCCGGCGACCCTCACGGCTGCCGTCGGCCCAGTGTTGGTCGGGAGCACGCTGGCGGCGGCGGACGACGTCTTCCGCTGGGACGCATTCTTGGTGATCCTGTTTGCGGCACTCGCCATCCAGGTCGGGGTCAACTTTGCCAACGATCTGGCCGACGCCGCTCGTGGTGCCGATACCGAGGACCGGGTCGGGCCGCCGCGGGCGGTGGCCTCCGGACTGCTCACCCCCCGGCAGATGAAACGGGGGATCGCCACCGCGTTCGGGCTTGCCGCCTTCGCCGGCCTGTACCTGATCTGGCTGGGTGGCTGGGTGATCCTGGTTATCGGGTTGGTCTCGATCATTGCTGCCATTGGGTATACGAGCGGACCGGTGCCGTACGGGTACTACGGGCTCGGCGAGGTATTCGTGTTCGTTTTCTTCGGCCTCGCCGCCACCGTCGGCACTCGATACGTCTACGACCGAACGGCACCGGCCGACGCGTGGTGGGCGGCGGTCGCGATGGGACTGCTCGCCGCGGCGATCCTCGTTGCCAACAACGTTCGCGACGTCGACACCGACAGAGCGGCCGGGAAACGGACGCTCAGCGTGATCATGGGCAAGGATGCCACCCGCTGGCTGTATGCGGGGTTGGTCGCAGTAGCCTTCGTGACCATCGCGGTGGCGGTCGAGATCGACATTCTTCCCACCTGGTCGTTGCTCGCCCTGGTCGCCATTCCACGGGCGGGCGTGCTGATTCGGTCGATCTTCACCCAAACCTCTCCACCCGCCCTCATCGAGGTGCTCAAGGGAACCGCCCGTCTGCAACTCGTCTTCGCCACCTTCCTGTCGATCGGCATCCTCTTTGCAGGCCTCTAGCGGCACCTCCCGATTCGGGTCGTAATACGTGGTACGTGATACGAAATACGCTTCTCAGCCATACCGTCGTGCGCGCGCCAGGGATTCGATGACCGCGGCCCCCTGGGGGGCATCGTCGACGGTCACGATAACGGCGACGCCGTTCGCCCGCTCGATCCTGATCGCGGGACCGCCTCTGATGATGTAGGCGCGGCGCCCCGGGCGTATCCGCCAGCCCCATCCTCCGTAAGCCATCGGCCGAACCTCGAACGCTCCCGCCCCGGTGAGCCTGTCGATTGCGATCTTCCGCCGGGGCCGACCGATCGGTCCGAGGGCGATGGCGACTCCGTTCTCATTGGCATCGACCCTGACGAAGGCGAAGATCACGATCAGGATTGCGATCACCACCATGAGCCCGGCCCATATCGGGGTCACCACGAGTGCCAGCGCGATCGGAATGACTGCGATGAGGGCGAACCACAGATTCGAGGCAGTCCCCGACCAGGCGGAGGCCGTCGTCGCCGGCATGTCCAACGGCTCATCCTCGGGAACACCCCGGCGCCCCTCGCCGAGCAACCAGCCAAGCCCGCCGGCTAGCACCGCGACGATCAGTACCCCGGTGAATGCCAGCACGTCCAGGTCGCGTGCTTCTTCCCAGGTCGTCGCATCGAGGTTGAAGGAGACGACCTGGAAGTTGATGGCGGCGAGCAGACCAATGATGAAATAGACGGAGGACGTCAGCGGGGCATTCGGTGCACCCCGGCCGCCGATGATGAGCCCGATCCAGGAGAGCAGCATCCCCCCGATCATGGCAACGGCGTACAGCCAGAGGGGCAGGGTGCCATCCGGCTCACCTGATATGCCCCAGTGGACGGCAATTGGATCCGGGAAGCGGTCCCAGTACAGAATGAGCAGCACCGCGGATCCGACGATCGCGGCGAATGGGAGGACCCAAACGGTCAGCCAACGTCGTAGCCGCTGCATCTACTGAGTATCGCAGCACGGTCCGGACCGAGGGGCACCGGTAACCTCCACCACGTGGACTCGGCCGAACAACTCACCACCCGCTTTGTCGGCACCCTCGCCGATCTCGGGCTACAACACGTTGCGCTATCGCCGGGGTCAAGGAATACGCCGCTGTCGCTTGCCTTCCTCGCCGAGCCGAGGATCAATGCCCACACCGTGCTCGACGAGCGGTCCGGCGGTTTCTTCGCCCTCGGTGTCGCCAAGGCCTCGGGGTTGCCAGCTGCGGCGGTCTCCACATCCGGCACGGCCGCAGCGAACTACTACCCGGCAGTGATAGAAGCCGCCGCCTCGCGTGTTCCCCTGCTTGTGCTGACGGCGGATCGTCCCCCCGAGATGCGCGGGACCGGGGCCAATCAGACCATCGACCAGACGAAGCTGTACGGCGACTCGGTTCGCCTGTTCCACGACGTCGGCGTCCCAGACGCAGGGATCGCAAGCCGGGCGGCAACCATGGCCCTGCGGACCTGGACGGCAGCGGCCGACCTGCCCGCCGCACCGGTCCATATCAACTTCCCTTTCCGCGAGCCTTTTTCGACATCCGTCGCTCCCGTGGCGCACTCGGACGTGCGCCACGTACCCGGGTATCGCAGCCTGCCCCCAGAGGCAATCGCCGATCTGGCCGCTCGCCTGTCTGGGAGGCGAGTGCTGGTCATCGCCGGAGGTCCTCACCGGCCCGGATTCGCTGCGGCAACGGCGATGCTCGCCGGAGAGGCCGGCTTGCCGGTTGTAGCCGACATTCAATGCCGGTTCCCATCGCCGGCAACGATCAACCACGGCGACCTTCTGGCAACCGCGGGCGTGCTGGAGCGGCTCGAGCCGGAGATCATCCTCCGGATCGGTTCAGTACCAACCTCGAAGGCGATCTGGACCTGGCTTGGCTCCTCCGGTGTCGACCAGCTGTACCTCGATGACGGTGATTGGCGCGATCCGCTCGGCGATGTTGACGCCGTCTTCCGCGGTGACCCGGCGTCGGCGATGGCCGATCTGGTCGGTCTTGTAAACCCGGCTCCAGACGACTGGCTACATCGATGGCGAGAAGCCGACGGTGCAGCAGGGGTTGCCTTCCAAGATGCGCTGGCGCAGGAGGCGTTCCCAAACGAGCCGGCTGTTGCCACAGCATTGTGGCAAGCGGTCCCTTCGGGGTCGATCGTCTACGCCGGATCGTCGATGCCGATTCGCGACCTCGACAGCTTTGCCGGACCGCCACGCGGCGAGATCGCAGTTTTGGCAAACCGGGGAGCCAGCGGCATCGACGGAGTGCTGTCATCGGCGGCAGGAGCGGCGGCTTCGGAAGGGCAGCGAGTCGTCGCCCTGATCGGAGATGTCGCCGCGCTGCACGACGCCAACGCGCTGGAGCTGATCGCGCGGTTGGCGCTGCCGGTGACGATCGTGGTGATCAACAACCACGGAGGGGGGATCTTCTCGTTCCTCCCCCAGGCTGCGACGGTGGAAAAGTCACGGTTCGAGGCCGCGTTCGCGACGCCACACGGACGGTCGCTGGTCCAAGTGGCGGCCGGGTTTGGGCTGCCAGCACTTTCCATCGAGAGCGAAGCCGACCTCCGTAGTGCGGTTGCCGCCGACGACGGGCCGCTCCTCCTCGAGGTCATCACCGACCGTGCCGAGAACGTCGCCGTGCATCAACGGCTTCGGAACGCGGTGCGAGCGGCCGTGGGGACCTGACCGCGCTCTGCTTCGTCGAACGACTCCTGGGACCGCATGAACAGCAGCTCCAGATCCTCGCCGACGCCATCGACCTGTACTCCAGGACAGCCGACGCCCGCGAAACCCCACCGAGATTCTGGAGTTGTTCGAAGAGACGTTGGATTTCGTCGGTCGCGCACCAGAGCTATCGGCGAAGGTGAGCAGCAAGCTCGCCGACTACTCCGAGGGCTCGGCCTGACACCAGACCGCTCACCGAGATTCATGTCGAATGGCGCTCTCCCCGTTCGTTGTATTGACAGATGCCGGGACAGTCCCGGCCCGAAAACAGGAAGGGGCGCTCGATGGCAGAGCACAAGATCGTTCACTGGGAGCTGATGGGGCCGGACGGCGACAAGCTGGCGGCCTTCTACGGCGACCTGTTTGGCTGGAGCCTGACGCCCACACCGGGTCTCGATGGCTACAACATGACAGAAGCCGAGGAGACCGGGATCGGGGGTGCCGTCGGTCAAGGCAACGAGAAGATGCCTCAGTACCAGACGATCTACGTCCAGGTAGACAGCATCGATGAGCACCTTGGCAAGGTCGAGGGGGCGGGCGGCACCACTGCGGTCCCGCGGACCGTGGTCCCCGGCATGGTCACGTTCGGACTGTTCACCGATCCGGCAGGGAATCTGGTTGGCCTCGTCGAGGCCGAGACCCCGCCCGCCGAATAACCGGACACCAACGTGAGCCCCGGGCTGAGGGGGGCCCGGGGCTCGTCGACCGAAGGCCGATGCCGACCTCGATCTTCACGTTGAATCGATTGATCACCGCCGTCTGTGGCCTGACCGGCGATTGTGGCCGCAGCTAATGTGACGTCGCATTCGTAGGAAAGGGAGGCATGTATGCCGTTGTTAGACCTCTTCTGGACATTTCTGATGATCTTCTTGTTTGTGGTTTGGATCTGGATCGTCATCAGCGTTCTCATCGACGTGTTCCGTAACGACATGTCGGGCGGGTTCAAGGCGCTCTGGGTGTTGGCCATCTTCCTGGTACCCCTGATCGGGGTGCTGGCGTATCTGCTCGTCCACGGCTCTGAAATGCGGATGGGCCAAGCCGCTCCGCAGCCGAGGGCGCCCGAGGATTACATGGACTACATCCATGATGTCGCCGGATCGAGTGGCTCAACCGATGAGCTGGAGAAGCTCGCCAAGCTGCACACCCAGGGCGTGCTCACCGACGACGAGTTCGAAGCGCAAAAGGCGAAGATTCTCGCCTAGCCCGACAGCCGGGTCAGCCCGCGGACTGGCATGTTTGGCTTGGAGGTGATAGAGAACGTGACTGAAGCAGCAACAATTCTCAACGACATCGGAAATACGCCTCTCTTGAAACTGAGTCGTGTGACCGCGGGGCTCGGGGTGGATATCTACGTGAAATGCGAGTTCACGAATCCCGGGGGGAGCATCAAGGATCGCATGGCTCTTTGCATGATCGAGGAAGCGGAAAAGCGGGGCGAGCTCGAACCTGGCGGAACCATCGTCGATCAGTCCACCGGGAACACCGGGCCTGCCTTGGCCTTCGTCGGAGCCGTGAAGGGATACAAGGTTCGAATATTTCTGCCGGCGCAGCTGTCCAGCAGCTATGACCCGGCGGATCGCATCCGGATCGCCCGGCTCTATGGCTGCGATGTGACTCCGATCGATCTGAACGAGCACATCGAGAATGCGGCTCAGCTGCGCGGAGTGGAACGGGCGGCGACCTTCGTGGCCGTCCGAATGAAGCAGTGCTACGACCTGGCCCAGAGCGACCCGTCGCATTGGTGGGCCAACCAGTTGGTCAACATCGACAACACCAGGGCCCACCGGGAATTTACGGGACGGGAGATCCTGGAGCAGATGGATGGGAGAATCGATGGGTGGGTGGCATCGGTCGGAACAGGGGGGACGCTTCTTGGCGTCGCCCAAGCCCTGAGGGAGAGCCATCCCGACCTGAAGGTGGCCGGTGTTGTGCCAGCAGACGATCCCAGAATCGAATGGGTCCGCTCTCGGGCGGTCCACAAAGCCCTGGAGCGGTTCGGCGGGCCCAAGTTGAGGTTCATCATTGAAGATCTGCTCGAGCAAGAAGTCATGGACGATGAGATCACGATCGGCAACGCCGAGGCGAAGCAGATGGCCGACAGGCTGTGCCGGGAAGAAGGCCTGTACTGCGGCATGTCCTCAGGAGCCAATGTGAGCGCGGCCATCGAAATGGCCAGGACGATGAAAAAGGGCTCACGGATCGTGACCGTGATCGTCGACAGGAGGGACCGATACTTCGCCGAGTACCCAAACGAGCACTACGTGGTCTAGATACCCGATTGTCGGCAACGATCACGTTTCAGGTCCGGGACGGTCACGTCGCGGCGAGCAGCTCCAGGAGGGGGCGCAGCTTGAGGCGGGTCTCGAGCAGCTCGTCGTCCGGGTCTGAATCGGCGACGATTCCGGCGCCGGCGAAGATGTGCGCCTTGGCCCCCTCGATCAGGCCGCAACGCAGGGCGATGGCGAACTCGCCGTCGCCGGAGCCGTCGACCCAGCCGATACCACCGGCGTACCAGCCGCGGTCGAAACCTTCCACCTTGTCGATGAAGGACGTCGCCTGGGCCCGCGGCGTTCCCCCGACCGCAGGAGTGGGATGAAGCGCTTCGACCAGTTCGAGGACGTGGCTCGGCTGGGCCAGCGTGCCGTGCACCGGTGTCGACAAATGCTGCACGGTCGCCATCCGCTTGAGCGAAGGGCCATCGGGCACGGTCAGATCCTCGACGAATGGACCGAGCCGGCTCACCACATCATCGACGACGAGCCGGTGCTCGCTACGGTCCTTTGGTGAGCGCATCAGGCCTTCGGCAAGCGCCCGATCCTCCTCCTCCCCTTCCCCCCGAGGAGCAGAACCCGCAAGGGGGTTGGAGCTGACCGACCCTGCGACGCTCCTGACCAACAGCTCGGGGCTTGCCCCCAGGAACGTTGCCTCACCGACCCGCCACCCGAAACCGAAGCATCGCGGGTAAGTGCCGTTGAGATGATGGAGCAGATCGAAGCCATCCGGTGCGGTGTCGGAACGCACGATCACCGATCGCGACAGAACGACCTTGCGCAACGCGTCGTCGCCGATCGCGTCCACCGCCTCGGTCACCGCGGTGCGCCAGTCGGCAACGGATGGGACCGATTCGAGCGTGTGGTCCCCAAGATCGGGGTACAGCGGAGCGGCAGGTTCGGTGACGGCGCCAAGCGGGCCGAGAATCTGTTCGGCCTCCATTCCGACGGGCAGTGCAACAACCAGGGCTGCGTCGCCACCGCGCACGACAACCGCTGCCAGGGGGACCACGGTGTCGGCAGCGCCGAAGGCCTCCCACCCATCGCTGTGCGGCCCGTCCGCAGCAAACGAGAACCCGACCATGGCCCGGACCGGATCGGGCAAGGCGAGGCCCTCGATCTGGGATCGGATCGCGTCGAACCGAGCAGATCCGGACGTCGTCGCCTTCCAGGCGGTGCCCAATCCTCCGACCGATTCGCCTTCCGGGTTGGAGAAGAAGAACGCCCGGCCGAACAGCCCTGCACCGGCGCGCACGAAACCCAACGGATCCATATCGACCGGCTCCGCGGCGTACCGCATGCCGCGTCCGCCCGTATCGTCGAGGGACGCGGCAAGCCGATCGATGGTCGATTCAGGAATCATCGGGGCGATGCTACTGGTCCAATTCGACGTGTTCGATCGCGGTGGCGATTGCCGCAGCGACGACGCCCGGCACCTCCATCGGAACGAAGTGCGAGGCGTCTGGGATGACCTCCAGCCTTACCTCACGGAACCGGGCGGTCAGCTCTTCGAGATAGGAGCCGCTGTGGGTCGTCGATGTAGCCCCGACGATCAGCGTCACGGGCTGGGTGATGGAACCGAGGCGTTCCCACGTGTCGTGGGCCGCCCCGATCCGGTAGATCTCGGCCTCGGTCTCCGGGGTGCATTTCAGTACCAGTCCGTCGTCGGTGACGCGCATGGCACCATCGACGTATGCGTCCAGCGCGTCTTCGGTCCACATCGCAAATGGTTCCTTGTCGCGAAAGTTGTACAGGGCCGCGTCACGATCTGGGAACGAAGCCTTGCGGCGTAACGCGATCTCTGCGATTGGAATTGAGTCCAGTCGTTGGTACGGCGGGGGGAAGATGATCGGTTCGACGAGCACGAGGTGAGCGAACGCTCTCGGGTTGTTGATCGCGGCTATGGCGATCGAAGCACCGCCAGATGAATGACCGATACCGATCGTTCGTGGCCCCATTCGCTCTCGCCTTCGCGACTCGGCAAGCACGACGGCGACGTCGGACCCGAACACGTTCAGGCCGACGGGTGGGCTTATGGCTCCGGAGTCTCCATGGCCGCGCATGTCAAAAGCAACCCCGGAGGCGTCGCTTCCGAGCGCGGCGAGCGCCGTCACCACCGGGCTCCATAGCTCCTTGCTGAACCCGTTGCCATGGGCGAAGAACACACTCGGCTCGCTTCCGGCCCAGGAGCGGGCCGCAAGAGCAGTGCCATCATCGGCCGACAGCTGTTCCGTCGCGCCGGGGAGGGGGATCAATCGTCTACATCGGCGTGGAGCCAGGTCAGCTTGGTCTCGACCCCGAACACGCCATCCAGCCGGTTGGTCAGCTCCTCGAGCATGCTGGCTTCGGCGCGGGTGCCGACCTCCCCGCTCAAGGCCACAACACCGTTGGTTACGCTCACCCCCAGCTCGTCGGGGTCGATGAACAGGACGCGTCGGAGGAGATCCTCCCGAATCTCGTCTTCGATCACGTCGTCGGGACGGGTGAAAATGGAGACGATGTCGGCGCGCGAGATCACGCCAAGGAGGCGGTTGTCGTCGTCGACGACTGGCAGGCGCCTGACCTCCTGGACCGTCATGATCTTGGCCGCTTCGTAGATCTCCATCTCGGGACGGATGGTGACGACTCCGATCGACATGACCTCCCCGACCGTCGCCACTTGGTCCCGCGCTCCCTCCTGGCGTTCGACCTCGAGTCGGAGGAAATCTGCCTCGGTGATGATCCCGATGAGCGTTCCGTCCGGCTCGGTGACGGGCAGGCCGCTCACGCGGTTCCTGAACATGAGCCTGGCGGCCTCGCGCAACTCGGTGTCGCGCGACACCGCGATGACTTCTGTCGTCATGAGATCGACCACGTTCATGGCTGGAGCTCCTTGTCTCCCATTCGGCTCATTTTGGCACCTCTCCGACTGGCTCGATCACAGCTTCCCCGTCGCTCCGGAACATCGACTCGCAGAGGTCGATTCTCGCACGGCGACAGGATGGCCGATAATCGTGCCGTGGACACAGCAATCACTTCGGTCGGGTTGGCCATGGCCGGGGCGCTGGTCGTTCTGGCGGCTGTACTGGCACTGTGGCTCCGCCTCAACCTCGGGGGCAACATTCTGTGGGCGTCACTCCGTGCCCTGATCCAGCTGCTCGCCCTAGGCGTCGTGCTCACCTTCCTCCTGGCACCGGGGACGGAGCTGTGGTGGTCCTTCCTCTGGATCGTGCTCATGATCCCGTTCGCCGCCGGAGTGGTGGGGCGCCGGGCGCCTGAGGTGCCACGCGCTCGGCTCCTTTCGCTCATTGCCTTCTCGTTGACCACCTTCGCCGTGCTCGGGCTGATCTTCGGGCTCGGCATTTTTCCCCTCGAGGCGCGGGTGCTCGTTCCGCTGGCGGGCATGACGATCGGTAACTCGATGACGGCCACGGTGCTGGTTGCGACCAGGATCGTGGCCGAGTTCAAGCAACAGCGCCCACTCATCGAAGTCAGCCTCGCTCTCGGGTACACAGGAAGCGACGCCTTCAGACCCTATCTCAGGGACGCGCTCCGTACCGCATTGGTGCCGCAGATCGAAACGACCAAGGCAGTCGGCATCGTCTTCATTCCCGGCGCCATGACCGGCCTGATACTGGCCGGCGTCCCGGTGTTCGACGCAGTGAAGGTGCAGGTGGTTGTGATGTACCTCGTGCTGGCCTCGGTAGCGGTGTCCACAACGACCATAGCTGTGGGCCTTGGTCGCACCCTGTTCACCTCAGACCAGCGAGCGATCCATTTGGAGGGAGAGCGAGGATAGGCTGATTGCGGTGCGGGAGAAGGTGCGGGGAAAGCATGGACGCTGATGGATCCTGACCGGGAGCACGACCGTCGGCCACGCGCCCGGTCTTTCCCCACGGGGCTCTTGCTGAGGGGGCATAGGCTGAGGGAGCATGGGCTGGTCGCAGCGATAGCGGGAGTGTTCGTGCTCAGCGCCTGCGCCGGCTCGGCTACGACAACGACGCAGCCCACGGAGCTCCCGTCTACCCCAACCACGGAGCAGGTGACCACCACCCCACCGGTAGTGACCATCGACGCCAGGTTTCTACTCAGCACCGTGGTCTTTGGCGACCAGGGATGGATCGAGGTGATCAACACCGGGCCACAGGCAGGAAATATCCACGGCCATTGGATCGCTATCCATCCCTTCTACCTCGAGCTGCCATCCACGATCGTCGAGGTTGGTCAGACTGTGCGGGTATCGCTGGACCCCGACGCGGATCCCGGGGTGGTGGTAGGGGCCGCCGGCCTGCTGCCTGTGCTTGTTGCGCCGAGCGGCGAAGTTGGGCTGTACTCGAGCGGCAATTTCGGAGATCCCAATTCGATCGTCGACTATCTGGAGTGGGGAAGCGGCGGACATTTCCGCTCGACCGTCGCCATCGCCGCCGGCGTCTGGGACGAAAACAGCGTGGTCCCCATGGAGGGCAGCGAGGGTGGCTTGCGCGTAACCGAAGGCGGAGACGCAGCCGCCGAGCCAGTCGAGGCCGCAGAGGTGGCCACGCCTTCAGACCCTGGGTGAGGTCGCCACCTGGCGTGGCTCGCCGACGCCGATCTGCTCCGGCTTGCCGAACACAACCACGACGCGTGCTCCGCCATCGCTCGACTCGCCAAGGCGGACGGTGCCGCCCGACCGTTCCGCGGTTCGAGCAACAATGTCGAGCCCGAGCCCGGTGGAACCCGATGAGCTGTGCCCACGCCTGAGCGCACCGGAGACGGTGAACCCCGGGCCGGCGTCTTCGACGATCAGCTCGGCGTGGCCGTCTTCTGTTGTTCGCACGAGGATCAGGTAGCCGACCCCTTCGTCAGTATGCGTGAACACGTTCCCAATGAGCACGTCGACCAGCGCCCCCAGTGCGTCAGCAGACACCGACACCTGATGACCTCCGGGCTCGGTGACCACCCTGGTTGGCCGGCCTTGCTCGTCGGCAAGCACTTGCCAAAACGCTGCCCGGTGATCGACAACGGCGCCGAGATCCGCAATTGAGGCCTTGTCGGAGGAGCGCGACGGGCTGCGCGCTTCTTCGATCATCACATTCACCGCTGCCTCCATCCGCTCGACGTCGGCAAGCAGATTCACCAGATCGTCGCCGTCTGTGGCCGTTTCCACCTGGAGGCGCAACGCGGTGAGCGGGGTGCGCAATCGGTGGGAGAGGTCGGCCACCGATTCACGCTCTGTCTCGACCAGCTCTTCGAGGCGGCGTGCCAGGAAATTGAACGCCTCGCCCACGTCGGCGATCTCTTCAGGTCCTTCGGGCTCGACTCGCGTTTCTAGGTCGCCCTCGCCCATCCGGCGAGCGGCAGCGGAGAGCTCGGACACCGGCTCGACGATCGATCGTCCCAACCGGTCAGCAGCGGCGACGGCGATAGCGGTCAGAGCGACGCCGAGTGCGATGAGCATGCCCCAGGCGATCGCGACACCCTCCGACATCTCGTTGCTCGAGACAAAGCTGCGCACGACGATGGTTCCACCGATCCTTGGGTCGGTCGAGACCAGGGGAACCAGCACCTCGGCGCCACCGGGGATGGTGGCGATAAGCGCGGCTCCCGCCATTGCCTGATCGAGATTGATTGAAGGGTCGAACGGTTCGCCGACGATGCTGCCGTTGGCGAATACCACTGACGTGCCTGGCGGATCGGAGAAGGCGTCCAGCACCGCCTCGGCCAGCTCCGGATCGACCGCAGGTGCGCCACGCACGGAGCCGGCCACGCCGAGTCCGGCGGCGATCGACTGGGCGAAGAACTCGGCCCGGGTCAAAGCCCGGTTCTGCGCTTGATTCTTGACAAGGATGCCGAGCGGCACGAGAAAGGCGATGACCACGATCGACGTGATCGCCAGCGAAAGGAGAGCGAGTCGTTTCCTCATGCCGGTTCGACGATCTTGATACCGACGCCGCGGACGGTCTGCAGGTATCGACTGTCCGCCGCCGACTCGCCAAGCTTTCGTCTCAGCCAGGACAGATGAACATCGACGGTCTTCTCGCTGCCCCCGTAGGGCTGGCGCCATACTTCGGCGAGCAGCCGACGCTTGGTGATCACTTCGCCGGTGTGCTCAGCGAGATAACGAAGCAGATCGAATTCCTTCGGGCTCAGCTCGAGCACCTCCCCGTCCAACGATGCCTCTCGCGCCGCTCCGTCTATCACCAGGGCCCCGATCGTCACCGGCGAACCTCTGGGGGCGACGCTGGCTCGCCTGAGAACCGCACGCACTCGTGCCTCGAGTTGCTCGACCGAGAAGGGCTTCACCAAATGGTCATCGGCACCGGCATTGAGGCTGAGCACGATGTCGGGCTCCTCCCCCCTTGCGGTGGCGACGATCACCGGGACGTCGCTCACCGCCCTGATCATCTTCAGCAGCTCCATGCCGTCGAGATCGGGAAGACCGAGATCGAGGATGACGAGATCCGGCGACGACCTGATCACGGTCTGAAGCCCATCCATCGCCGTCGCCGACGTGTGCACCTCGTGTCCTCGTGCGGCCAGCGCCTTGGCGGCGAGTTCGCGGATCCGTTGTTCGTCCTCGATTATGACGACGGCTGCCATCTCGATCCTTAGCAAAGCCTTAACAGTACATTAGAGCGGGGACAAGGAGGTGGGGAGCACGATGGCCGTAATGCGGCAGAGACTCCTCCTGGTCGCTGGCTGGATTGTTGCAGCCGTCGGTGCAGGAGTGGTGGCCTCAGGTGCAGTAGCCGTAGCTGGTGGACAGGTCTTCGACCGGCCCATCCGCCCGCTCAGCGCATCCGAGGTCGCGGCCCTCCCTGTCGACGAAACGGTGGCGGCCCTCGGGTCGAGCGTACGCCAAGCCTCCGGCGGCTCGCAGGCCGACGAAGGGGCCACCGGTGAGGGAGGTGGCCGCGATACCGCCGGCGCAAGCGGGTCTGAACACCCGGCCGGCCCAGGAGGAGTACCCGCAGGCGCCGCTGAGCCTGGGAGCCGCGCCCTCGAGCCACCGACCACGCCGCCAAAGGTGACCCACGTCCGCGGGGGGTCGGCGAGCATCACCACGGTCGGGGATCCTCAGATCCTATGGGCGACAGCTCGCCCTGGTTATGCCGTTGCCTTCCAATTCGACAACCAATACTTGATCGCGGTGACCTTCACCAGCGAGCGCCATCGATCAACGATCTCCGTGGGCCGTCTGCCGGACGGCGAGGTCACCGTCGAGACCACCGAGGAAGCGATCAGGTAGAGACACAAGTCTCAAGTCACAAGTCAATGCTGTTCGGCGTCTTGCGTCTTGCGTCTTGCGTCTTGCGTCTTGCGTCTTGCGTCTTGCGTCTTGCGTCTTGCGTCTTGCGTCTTGCGTCTTGCGACTTGCGACTCTCCTACGCCAACGCGACCAGCTCCAACATCGAATCGTCGAAATACGCATGGTCGCCTTCGGGCATCAGGATGACGCGATCCGGGGCCAGGGCACCGACGAAGGCTGTGTCGTGGCTGACCAGGATGAGCGTCCCCTGATACTGGTCGAGCGCTTGCAACAAGGCTTCTACATCTACAACAGGCAGATCGGAAGAGCGCGTGTTGTAGATGT
>PVMS01031481.1_pt1 | contig 21199 bp, 16 predicted proteins | sample 1853461 | NCBI WGS metagenome assembly PVMS01 (sample SAMN08582032, study PRJNA380276) | Marine sediment metagenome, whole genome shotgun sequencing project. | isolation source: ocean sediment barecode stripped | collected 2017 | reverse complement strand
GTGCAAAGGCAGGAGCTGATAGGATAAATGCAATTGAATATAACGCATTATAATATAGCTAAAGTAGCGTAGCAATAGCCAAAGGGACTACTTTTATCCTATTTGCCGCAAATTGGGACCAAAGTACCATTCCAGTTTATTAGGCAATCGGTATTTCCTCTTGCAAGGATATAGGTAAGGAAAACTCAACCTTTGTTCCTTGGCCAATGCTACTTTGGATGGCCAGAGCACCATCAAGCATTTCGATGCGATCTCGAAGTGTTGGCAAACCAATCGTCGTCCGCGTCTTGTCCTTGCCCATCGCCTCATCCACATTAAAGCCACTTCCATTATCATCAACGGCTATTGAGATGCGGTCTTCGTCTTGATCCATGTGAATAGCAATTTCAGTTGCCTGACCATGTGAGCGTGAATTATTGAGCAGTTCCTGGACGGCACGAAAGATGGTTACTTCAACATGTTCTTCCATGCGGCCGACTACACCGGTAACATTCAAGGTAACAACCGGGTCATGTTTATCCTCGAATGATTCCACATAACGACGCAATGTCGGCACGACACCCAGGTCATCCAACATCATCGGCCGTAGATCGTATATAAAGCTCTTGACCTCATTAAAGGTTGTCGTCGCCGATCTTTTGAGGGCTTTTAATTCATCGCGGGCCTTCTGGGGTTCACTATCAAAAAAACGTTCGCAGATTTCAGCCTGCAAGATGAAGTTACTCAACGAGGAAGCTGGGCCATCATGCATGCGACGCACTAAAACTTGACGAGCAGATTCCTCTGTCTGAATCACCCGCATAATATTTAGCTGATCCCCCTTGCGTGGTTGGTTTTCAGGTAGCTCGGTTAACCCTTCGGTTACCGCCAGCAAGCGCCGTTGCATTTCGGATCAGCGGCGAAGACTTCTTGGGTCGCTCTGTAACTTCTCTAACTGGCCCCGCATAGTAAATAAGCGCTGTTGTGCATTAATCAGCGCTTCATAACCTTCTTTAATATCTTGCCTGGGAATCGTGTCAAAATTGGTTTGCAATTGATTTAGGTAACTAGCTACCCGGGAATTGCGTTGGGCCAAACGTTCAACTTCGGCCGAACTTTGCTTAACCAGCACATCGATTTCTTCTAATTCTTTCTGGGTCTTCTCATAGGCCTTATATGTATCTTCGAGGAAACGACGAAGGCTCAATTCGCTGGTGGTCAGCACCTTTTCATCCATAATATCTCCTGCACTACGAGCCGCACAGTTTGTGGTTTCGGCTTTCCCCTATTATGTCAATCTCGTAGCGGTTTGTCCAGGCGCACCCACCCCCGACTTAGTGCGTATACAGCTGCCTGCGTTCGATCTTCAACTTGCAATTTCCGCAAGATGGCTGTCATATGGTTTTTCACAGTCTGGTGGCTGATACCCAAGGCATAGGCGATTTCCTTGTTGCTTCGGCCGTGGGTTACATATTCCAGAATCTCCATCTCCCGCGGGGATAAAGGCACAAAAGAGTCTTCTACGTCAGTTATGATCGGACCAATTTTTCCGATTTTTTCTTCGAGCCAACGGGTAACCTCTTCCTGAGACATAGTCCGTTCTTCGACGACATACATCCCATTGTTTACCGCGTAGATGGTTTTAATCAATCGCTCAGGAGTAACATCCTTTGGACAATAGGCCGATGCGCCAGCCCTGATTGCGTGAAAGACTTGTTCGGCATCATCGTAGCCTGTAATAACAACTATCCCAATTGAAGGATTTCGACTCTTTATTTTTCGCGTTACCTGCAGACCATTAAGATCTGGTAGATTGATGTCCATCAAGATGACATCCGGCTCAATCTCTTCTGCGAGATCTATCGCCAACTCCCCACTGGCAGCTTCCCCAACAACTTCCAATTGGGGATCTGTTTCCAATACATCTCGTAAACCTTGACGGAATAGGGGATGATCATCCACGATCATCACTCGATTCAGACCCATAATTTCCCCTCCACTATCAATATTCATCGGCTTATCAAACCGATTCTCAAATCGACCAATAATCTATTGTTGTACGATATCCAACTTCTTATTAATTTCAACGGTTTCTCTGCTCTACTAGAGGCACGTGCGCGGGCAGTATACCATGAAGCGCCTTGCCCTACCAACTAATGATCAGCCGTCTCTTACCTGAGTAAATAGACGGCCATATTGTTCACTCCCTCATCCAAGGTTCCACCAAATTCGGTAACGTATATCTCGACGACATTAGTGGCTTGGGTCAGCGTAAGATAAGGCCAGCCAGGCGCAGTCACCAAATATTCGGCGTCGCTATTGCGAACATATTCGGCCAACTTTTCTTCTTCAGCTAAAAAAGGAATTACTTCTGGTGAAATTAAGCCAGCCAAATCGAGAAGGGGTCTATCAGCGAAATATCCTAAAGCCCCGATGTCATGAGTAGCTACCAGCGCGTCTTCGGCCGTATTCGAGCTGATCCACCGAGCGATATTAACCATTTCATTGTTCACGAAATTAACATCCTTCACGAAGGCTTGCATACCCAAGATTAGAAAGATTAGCAGCATGGCAACAAAAATTAGTCTTGAGGAAGTACGCCATATGAAATCGATTCGCCCCCGGCTAGAAAGCCAGTCCGTCACTTGGTCGCCCAAATGGAACCATCCCTCCAAACCGTAAACAATGAGAATAGGCAGGACAGGCCAAAGATAACGGCCATGTTGGTAGGTGACAGGTAGCCGCCAGGCGTAGGCAAGCACATGCCCGGCAACCCAGAGCAAGGGTACCACCTGAAGAAACGTCCTCCTTTGCCAGTCATGACGGAAGGCTAACCATACACTCACTCCTAACCCCGGCAATAGCAGCAGCCTGGCTCCACTAATCCCTCGGATTCCTTCGGCCGGACCGCCAAGCGCTGACCACATTAGCTGAGCAAATCGGCTGAACAGCGGTTGATCCCATAACACAGAGTACTCGGCCTGTTTGGCATAAAAAGTATTGGGCAATATGAAGCCACTGGCGAACCAGTTGAGCGCAAAATAGGGTAGCAACAGCACGATCACCGCCACCAGAAATTTACCCAGTCTAATTAGGCGATCTGCGGCTCTTCCCGGAGCAACTAACAATCCTACGGCCATGAGCAATAACAGGCCAAAGCCATCGGGCCGCACCAATATAAGCAACCCAGTCAAGATTCCTAACAGAACGGGTCGCCAATTATTTTGCAAAACTTGCTGACTATAAAGAAGAATTATTTGCATCGCTAGAGCTGCAAATAAGAGGGTCTCCATGCCACTACCAGTCGCCCACACTAGCGGCCAGGTTAAGGCCAGAACTGCTCCAACAATCCAGTCTTTCCTCTTATGAACCGGCCACAAAAGACGCGTCATGCGCATCCCTATCCAGGCGATCCAGGTAAGGCAAAGCCAACCCAGGAAAAATGCCCAAAGCAAGTATGGCAGGCGTATAAGATAACCAACCGATAGTAATGCAGTCCATAGTGGCGCTGTCGACCCGGCACTGGCATCGCCGGATCCGAACGTCCAGCGTCCGGTGTAAGCCAGGTTCCGAGCGTAGGTCTGATGAATCCAACTATCATCTAAAGGAAAGCCTGGCTCACCGCCCAACAATGTGGCACCTGCGTAGAGACAAACCGCTAACAAAGCTAATCCAGCCACTAGCCAGTATTTATGTGCCCCATAAGCCTGCGAACGAAGATAGAAAGGAAATCGATCCTTTTCTTCCATCACCGCTGATAGTTTTGTCATCTCGATCATTCTCTGTTGACCCACTGTTTGCCTAAGAGATGCCAGATGTTTAACGATACTAGACATACAAGAGATCGACAATGACTCTATTGCCCCAGAGATCTTGAACGCCAAAACTGCATCAAATTTGATGGTAACGCAAATTTGTGAAGCCGCAGAAGGGTATCTACAGCTGGTTTATCGAAAAAGTTAGGGCTCCGATTCGAGTATCCGGTAGAGTTGAGTTTCTCCAAAAGTCTGTTCCAGCAGAAGACGGGGATGATTCTCTTGACCAGCATGGATATCGGCTAAGGGAAGAGGTCGGTTTTCATCCAGCACTAAATAGGTTGCCCCATAACGGTCGGCCGCCTCAAGGAGAATTTCTGGCGGTTCGTTTGGCACGCTGATAGCCGGTAAGCCAGTATAGTAGTAAAAAGCTGGAGGATTGCCGTACATAACTACGGCCGAGTCAGGTAATGTTTTACCGATCTGTTGGATTGTCTCCGGATCTTCTACGGGGGTCAGTTTGCCTTGTGCGACGGCAAAAGTCAGGACGACGCTAATGATGATAAATAGGAGTGAAAATAACCGTTTAGCTCGCTCCGGTTGCCAATGTGGCAAGCGAGCAGCCACCCAGTCAACACTAAAGTTTATTCCGGCAACGGCCAAGGCCGTCGTCCAGGGCCAAAGGGCGATCGAACTATGGAAAAAGCTACCACGCATGGCGGGAAATGAAAACAGAAATACCAATACGATCATAGCTACAGTCGCAAATAGTGTAGCCGGAAGCAGAAGTATTCGCGTATAACTCTGTCGATAATAGCGGAGTAAAGCGATGATAATGAACGGAACCAGGAAAATGAGGCCAGAAACGGCTATCAATGTTTGTATGGCAATCCAAAGCGCGTCCAACCGAGAACGTAAAATATTGGCCCAGCCCCAGTTGATCAATCCTTCGAAGGAGATTACCCGACCAAAAGCAAACAAATCGTCGTAAGTCGTGAGGAAGATGCTCTGGGTTCCGGCCGTAGGCAAAGGACTTCCTATAACCAGCCAATTCCTTAGAAACCACCAGCCCATTACTAACAGATAACCCGCAAGTAGTAGTCCAAGCCAAGAAAGCGCAATACGTATGGACTGGCGCCGCCGGACAGCAAGAATCCAAATTAATACTCCTACCAATAACAATAGCAGACCATCCGCCCGGGTAAGATGAGCTAGTCCAGCCGTGAGGCCAGCGATCATCCACCACATGCGGCGAGGCCAATCGGATTGGTATTTATCTGTAACGGGTTCTGAATCTTGGAGACCGTCGCCTGTGGTCGCCAATCCTAAGGCCAGCAGGCATAAACCGCCGGCCAAGGCGAAGGGAGCGAAAGTAGTAGGTTGAATCAGAAAGGGTGCATAAAAGCCACCAATTGCGGCAAACAGAGCTGTGGCCCATCCTTGCCAGCGCTGCCCTCCCAGTTGACGGCTGATCTCGTAGGCTAACACGGGCAATAACCCACCTAGAAGCCAAAACAATAGCTGGGCCCCATTAAAATCGTCGATGAGTAAGTAACCAACAGCTGCTAAGATAGATGGCAAAGGCATCCAGTACGTGTGACTGGGCGTTGGCAGTCCCTGGGGGTCGTCCAAAAACTGCCAGATTATCATTTCAGAGAAGCCCTGACCACCAGCAAGTTGCTGGCCATTGGTTGTGTAGTAGAAGGCATCCATGTAGGTAGGTTGAGTAAGAAGCCAAATCCAGGAAGCTTGAATTGCAAGGCCTACAAGCGCGATGAGCAACCAATCTAGTCGATGGTTACGACCCAAGCTCTGATATTGATCGTCAATCGGTTGCTCCCCCAACCCGGATACAGCCGTCGTTTCGGCCGATGGTTCTGTAGCCGAATTACTCATCCTTTACTCGAGTATAGACTGTTGAGACAGCGTCGTCGTAGCTTACTTTCCAACTGTCGCTGGCCGCTAACACACTGCTAAGTGGGCTTCCTTGTTCAGTTAAAACATAATCCACAGCAAACCGATTGAGAGGCTCTTGCCATCGTCGAGTAACATCAAAGGTTTGACGATAATATTGTAAAAAGTCATCTCCATATACGTCTGCGCGACCGTCTACAAATACAGGTAAACCACGCCAAATGAGATAGCCACCCCAGCCATAACTATTGTAGCCATTGCTTTGAGCTAGACCTGATTGCTCAAGGTAGTCAACCGCTTCTACAGGGTAACGCTCAGCGATAGCATCGTCATTGCCTGCGGCGATATTGGCGATCCATCCGATTGCCACAAGAGCAACCAACGCGAGAATCGACCAATTTACGATCTTAAGGTTGATACTCGTTTCCACCAAGGGAGGTTCTTCTCCTACCAGCTTTCGCAAACGAGTACCTTCAAGGGTATTAACAAGATAGCGAGCGATAATAGGGCTAGCAACAACAGCAAATAATGGGATGTGCCGCACAGATAAAAGGGCGGCCGCGGCTGTTGTCATGAACAATAAAGCATCGGTGAGAGATGGACGCACTCGACTTGTCACAAATCCTATGACGCCCAAAAAGAGCAGGATCGCAAATGGCCAGAATAACGGCGAATGGAAATTGGCCGATTGCCATTCCTGGATATATTGCTGCATCGCGCTACTACCCAGGGTCAGAAACGGATAGATCCATAATTCCGGACCATTCGGGTTAATAACCGCCAGCAGAAATGACAATAATGTTATCAGTGCCAAGCGGCCAATTTCTGATCCACTCAACCCTCTTTTTGAAGGAATGCCCAAAAATACTTGTCCAGCCTCACCAATCACATAAAGCGCCAATATGACAATTCCGAACAAGTAACCACTATGAAGATTTGCCCAAACTATGGTAAGAATCGGCAACAGCCAAAGAAGACGTTTGTTGACTTTCTTATCTTTATAGCCCTCGACAAGAAAAATAAATATTGCCGTAAATAAAAGGTTGAACATCTGGGGACGCACACCCCAAAGTGGTGCTGAAGCCACGGCTGCAAGTATCACTACAAATGCAGCCAGATAGGGCCGGCCGTCGCATCGAAGGAATACCAACCAGAAAGCAGCGGCAATAATTCCCGCGAATAAAATACTTAATCCTATTAGCTCAAACGGCTGGTAGGCCAACCAAAGTATTAGTTCGGAAAGCCATTCATGTGTTACCCATTTCTGACCTATTACGGTGAAGGAAAATGGATCCTGATTTGGAATGCCTTCGCGCAAGATCAAATCGCCGGTCCGTAAGTGCCACCAAAGATCAGGATCTAGGGTCTCACGGATGGCCATCGTAAATAACGAAAGCACAAATAGTGATTCAAATAATCGTCTGGCTGACATGCATTAAAAACGATGTATTACCCAGCTTCTCTAACCTTCCCCTTCGTTAGGACGGCGGGCATAAACTGTAAACAAATCGCCTAAGTTGACCGGCACGAGTACTTCTCCTATCCTGGCAAAACGAACGAGGTTGCCAACAACTTTACCAATGAACAGGCTTAGTCCAGCAATACGACTTACCAGGTAGCGCAGACTTAAGTATCGACCTTGGGTGCCTTCCCACATAATCTCAAAATGATTTTTTTCTAAAAACAGACGCATTGATTTACGGCTAAAATAATGAACATGCATATCCATCAACCAGGGCCAGCGTTGGCCCATTAAGCGGGCGGTCAAGCTATCTACATCCATGGTGTGTAAAACTATCATACCGCCAGGTTTCAAAAGATCATAACACTTGGCGAGTTCTGTTGATGGATCATCAACGTGTTCAATAACGTCCCACATAGTGACTACATCGAATTGGCGACCTCCAAGCTCAGTCGCTTCTAAAGTGCCCTGGATGACTGGGATTCCCCTGGCCAGAGCATTTCGACTAGCCCAATCTGAAGGCTCGACCCCAATTGCCTGCCATCCCTGCATGCAAGCAACCTCGACGAATATTCCAACATACGCTCCGACATCTAGGAGCTGACGCCCAGAGGCAGGGCCTTTAAATTTTTCTATAGCGTTAAGATGTCTGGCAAATGTTTTCTCCCGTCCTGATCGTTCGACCACATAGGTTTCATCCTCAACCGCCCCGTATGCCTCCAAAAGTTCCGAGCCGAGCCATCGAGGATTTGCATAAACATGCCCACAATTATTACATTGAACTATCTGAGGATGATTACCGTATTCAGGACATGTGCAACGGAAAGCCTCCACAGAAAGTTCGGCAGAATTTTTGCCGGTGTGCGGGTAACGCAGACTCCAGTCATCTTGTCCGCATAAATTGCAATTCTGATAAATCATTAGACTGTAGACGCGGGAGCTTGGCGTCGAGGAATCCTTCGAATTCGGCGAATGAAGAGCCGCAGGACAGTATACTGAGCCTTAAAGACTTCATTTCGGGAGATTTTCGTCGCACCCTTGCGACGATCTTCAAAGATGATTGGCACTTCACCGATTTGCCAGCCTCTTCTTTGGCAAAGGTAAAGCATTTCAACTAAGAAGGAGTAGCCACTTGAAAAGATCTGATCCAATGGGATAGACTCCAGGACTTCACGCCGGTATAGTCTAAAACCAGCGGTAGCGTCCCGAGCCTTTAAGCCCAGCAACATTCTAGCGACAAAATTGGCGATCTTGCTCATCATGACACGTTTCCAGGAGCAGTTCAAAGACCCGCCACCAGGGACGTATCGTGATCCTATTACCATATCTTTTTGCCGGCTCTTATCAATCATAGCCGGAATATAGCGAGGATTGTGAGAGAAGTCGGCGTCCATTGTCATGAGTCGTTTGGCTGGCAATGCGTACATGCCCTGCTTGAATCCAGCAATGTAGGCTGTTCCGAGCCCCAATTTGCCGGAACGGTGGATCACGGAAACCCTGTCCGGATACTTGGCTGCCCAGATATCAGCCAACTCTCCAGTACCGTCTGGAGAATTATCGTCGACGACAATGATCCCCAAATCCACCGGCAAATCGAGAAGCTGGGAGACTAACTCATCGATGTTATCCGCTTCGTTGTAAGTCGGAACGATAACAAACGTATCAATATCACTCATGAATATTCTGTCCCACAAGGCGCAAATTGTAACGACGATGAGATCAACGGTCAACGTAGCGATAAATTTATCTCTTTTGGGTTCAATTTTGACATGGCTATCGCCAATCGTATTATTAAGCTCGTAGTTCACCAGCACGTTTCTTGCGTCGTAACGTGTGGACCAATGACCAATTGACATTTAGGAACCCATAATTTCAAGCAGCGATTGATGAAAATTGCCATCCTTTCGAGAAATCGTTCACTATATAGCACTCGTCGCCTTGCCCAATCAGCTCGCTCCCATGGACATCTGGTTCGAATAATTGATACCTTATCTATCCCGGTAAGGATTGGCCGGAAGCCAAATAGCAATCCTGTGCCGTCACTACCTGAGGCCGATGCTATCATACCGCGCATTGGCACATCGATAACTTTCTATGGTCTGGCCGTGGTTCGTCAGTTTGAGTCAACCGGTCTCATTACCACTGCAACCGCAGGAGGAATTGCCAGGTCACGTGACAAACTTCATAGTATGCAGATCATGAGCGGAGCTGGACTTCCTATTCCGAACACCACCATTGTAAATGAAGCTGAGGACATTGGTCCTGCTATTCAAATTGCCGGAGGGCTGCCGGTAGTCATCAAACTTATTCGAGGCACTCAAGGCCGGGGCGTATTTTTAGCCACTGAAATGCATATTGTCGAATCTCTTTTTCAATCTGTTCGTCGGAGAAAGGAACAACTATTGATCCAGGAATACATTAGGGAATCTAGAGGGCAAGATATCCGGGTCATCGTTGTAGGCAACCGGTGCGTGGCAGCGATGAGGCGTATTGCTGCCGAAGGCGAGTTTCGATCCAACTTACATCGCGGGGGAAGGGCACTTCCGTTCGAAATTGATCAGGGAACTCGGCAACTAGCCAGTAAGGCCGCCCAAGCTCATGGACTTGGGGTGGCTGGGGTCGATTTGGTCAGATCAAATCGCGGACCACTGCTTTTAGAGGTGAATTCCTCACCAGGTTTGGAAGGAATTGAAAAGACGACAAAGATTGATGTTGCTGTGGAAATTGTTCGTTATCTCGAGCGAGAACTGAAAAAAAGGGGACAAAAAATTCGACATCAACGGAAGAGAAAAGGATAATAAATTGGTCCTTGCCGGATTCAAATATTTACTACTCCTCCTCTGAGCTAAAATCTTTATCCAGGAGCCCCATTTTTCTAGCTTCATCTAGCGAGATTCCCGGAGTTACAATGTTTCCAACACTGTCACGAACGAACGCTTCACTCCAGTAAGTATCCAAATCTATATCCTGGCGTCTCGTTGCGCTAGCTTCCGATAGCATATTATCCAACAACTTTTCCATCGCCAAGAGTTGTCCAGGCACAGGTAGGTCACCATCTGGTTCCGTATCATGAGTCACAGGATCGGGCGATTTGGTAGTGGGAACTGCTGTGGCAGCCGCATTAGCTTCAAGTTGAGGCACCTCGGACACTGCCATGAACTCAGAATCCTGGTCTCCTGCAACTTGTGAGTGCTTATCTAAAGGCGTTTCCTCAGGTAATTCAGGGGTCAACAATTCCTGCTTGGCCAAGTAAACTGGTTCCGCTAAACGCTGGCGCAAATCTTTGATAGCGCGCCGGGTGAATACCCAGACAGTGCCGATTCGGCCCCGTCTCACCTTCGCATCAAAAAAGATAGTCAAGAAATGCTGTCGATCGATATTGGCGCAATATAGATCGATTTCCTGGCCCACGAGAAATTGGATGGTTTGCGGTTCGCCGCCTCCAAGACGGTCCGAGAGATGAAAGCTGCTGTCGATACTAAAAGCTGAGGCGGCAACTAGATCGCGAACCTCTTGGCTGCTTTCCCCACCGGTACTAAATAATATTTCCCCGGCCACATTAGCCAATATCACATACTTGGCACCGGTATCATCGCTAAGTGCATCCAGTCTCTTGCGGATGGCGAGCGGAATCGCGGGAAAATTTTGATTGGCAACCTCCTGAGAATCTACGGGCCAGGTCTTTGGTAATTGTTCTAAACCGCGATAGACAGCTACCAGAAAATCCTCGGCATCAAGCGGCTTGGTAAATATATCGACGACATTGAGTCTGGCTATCTCCTGTTCAATTTCTTCCAAATCATATCCTGTTATTAAAATAACAGGCAGACCAGGGTAAATCTCCCTAGCTTTTTGAGTCATTTGCAAACCACTAATACCGGGAAGGCGAATATCGGCAACCAAAAGGTGGAAAGTCGTGTGTCGGAGCGCTAACAAGCCTTCTTCGGCCGAAGGCACCCCCAATACCTCGAAATCTTCCTGGGACAACTCCAAGATCGAACGCAAAAAATCCAGCGTCGCAAAGTCATCATCTACAACAAGGATACGAATCGACCTAGACATAGTATCCTACTATCAAGCCTCAATCGGTTGTTGCCAACTTTGAGACCATCTTATAATCTCTAATCTTGCTGGCACCTTCCTCGCCAGTCTCAAGCAGCCAACAAGCAGCATAATGCTTCTGGCCATAATCTTTGAGTGGCGGTTCTTCTTGCGAGCAACGATCAAAGGCCAATGGACAACGGGTATGAAACCGACAACCGCTAGGTGGGTTTAACGGGCTCGGAACGTCACCTTCTAAAATAATTCGCGAACGCTTTATGGTTGGATCGGGCACTGGAATAGCAGACATCAGTGCTTGAGTGTAAGGATGCAAAGGATCGGCGAAGAGATCGTCTCTAGAAGCAACTTCGACCATCTTGCCCAGGTACATTACGCCGACACGATCGCAAAAATGTTCAACCACACTGAGATTATGGGCAATGAATAAGTAGGTGAGTCCAAAATCTTTTTGCAACTGTTTCAAGATGTTAAGTACCTGGGCTTGGATGGAGACATCTAAAGCGGACACAGGTTCATCGCAAATAATAAGTTTCGGTTGCAATGCTAGAGCCCGGGCAATGCCTATTCGTTGCCTCTGCCCACCAGAAAACTCGTGTGGATATCTCCTGGCGTGATCAGCTCGCATCCCCACTCGGGTTAACATATCCACTACGATTTCATATCGTTCTTGGCCGCTTAAGTCAGTATGAATCTTTAATCCCTCAGCAATGCTCTCGCCAACTGGCATGCGGGGATCCAAGGAGGTAAAAGGATCCTGGAAAATAATCTGCATCTCACGGCGAATCGATTTAATTTCTTGATTATTGAGGGAAAACAGGTCTTTGTCGTCAAAATATACACTGCCGGAGGTCGGATCAATCAGGCGCAAAATCGTACGGCCCACTGTCGTCTTGCCGCAGCCAGACTCCCCTACCAAACCGAACGACTCCCCATCGTAAATGAAAAAACTGACATCGTCCACTGCTTTTACCCAGGCAGAGGTTCGCTGTAATATTCCAGAGCGCAACGGAAAATATTTCTTGAGATGCTGCACATCAAGCAAGATTTTTGACGGCCCTTCCTTTTCATTTTTGTTTGGCGATGTGATTATTTCTTCTGACATTAGCGGCAGATCTCCACACCAGAGATTAGATTATAGGGTATTTTGTCATTCATATAGCCAGCAACGCGCCCAATGATTCGGTGCAACTTGTTTTAATTCCGGCTCTTCTTCAGTACATTTCTCCAGGTTAAATTGAATGCGTGCTTCACATCGGGGAGCAAACTTGCATCCGGGGGGCAAATTGATCAAATTAGGCACTGAACCGGATATCGACGTTAATTCTTTTTCTGTTTGTCCTAAAACAGGTGTCGAGCCAATCAATGCTTGGGTATAAGGATGCTTAGGTGATTGAAACAACTCGACAACCTCGGCTTTTTCGACAATACGACCAGCGTACATAACATTAACGCGATCGCACATTTCTGCTACCACACCCAAATCATGAGTAATTAGAATAATGGCCGTATCTGTCTGAGATTTCAGATTTTGCATCAGATCCAATATTTGGGCCTGGATCGTAACGTCTAATGCCGTCGTAGGCTCATCGGCGATCAACAGTCGCGGCATACAAGCAAGAGCCATAGCAATCATGACTCGCTGGGCCATGCCTCCTGACATTTCGTGTGGATATGATTCAACTCTCCGATCGGGATCGGGAATTCCAACCATAGACAGAAGCTCAATGGCCCTATTTGCAGCCTCATCCTTGCCAATATCTTGGTGGATAAGTAATACTTCCGTTAACTGATCACCAATTTTGAAAACAGGATTGAGGCAACTTTGGGGCTGCTGGAAAATCATTGAGATTTGATTTCCGCGAATATCTGTCATCTCCGACTCAGCCAGCTGCATGAGATCCTTGTCTTCAAAAACAATCTCACCCTCGACGATCCGGCCGGGTTGCCCCACCAAACGCATGATAGAAAGTGAAGTCACGCTTTTCCCGCATCCAGACTCACCGACCAAGCCAACAACTTCACCAGCTTGCACGTCTAAGTTTACTCCATCCACGGCTTTGACAATGCCAGATTCGGTGAAGAAGTAGGTTTTAAGCCCACGAATCTCAAGGATATTTTGCACTACTACATTTCCTCTTCAATAACTACCGGAATGTCACCAGATTACCGACAATAAACTCTCGACCAGCGCCGCAACCAAACGCAGGAAGCGCCAGTCGCCTCCGGTGCGAAGCCCCCAAACTAATCTTATTTTATCGGGGATACCTTTTTTGCCAAGGCAAATCGAGAACTCCTGTCAGGCGACCCTTGGTCCCCAACTTATCTCCCGGTCACAATAACAGCAAAAATGTCTAGAGAAATCCGCACCATATTCTTATTGATCTCAGATGACTATTGTATGTTGAGCTTATCATATATAAGACATCACTTGATAAAAGTTTAATTCGATTGCTTATACCCCTTCAAAGCACAGCTTCGAGATTTCCCCTCATAGTTCCTAACCCGCAGAACTAACCGGCCTATTCCACTTCTTCAAGATCGAGTTCGGCCAGATTCCATAGTTCTGTACTCTGAGTAGGATCGAGGATAAAATTTTGTACCTCTGGACGTGTGGCTGCTAGGTTCAGGCGCATAAAAAGAGGGATAACTGGCAGTTGTTGAGTCCAAATACGCAGTGCTTCTTGGTGTCCGGTCTCATAATCCTCCAATCCAGGCAAGGAAGAGAGGGCCATCTCGCATGACCCATCGAAGATTTCGTTGGAAAAGCCTGTATCGTTATTGAATCCTCGATTCCAGTTGTTTTCCGCTGCTGGTATACGTGAAGATAAGTATAGTCCACAATTAGGTTCGATACTTATCAACCAAGGAAAAGCAGCCAAGTCAAATTGGCGACCGAACAAAGGACCCTCTGGTCCATCAGCAAAATACTGGTCAGCGTGGAAGAGCTGAAGATCTATTTGAATACCACAATCAGCCAGATTTTCCTGAAAGATCGCTGCTAATTGCTCGAACAATTCATTTCCAGTCACGCCGAGCAAAGTTAGCACGAATCGTGTGCCACTGTTGCGATCCTCTCGCAGGCCGTCCTCATCTTCATCAGGATATCCCGCTTCTTCTAACAGGGCATTAGCCCGGGCGACATCATACGGCCAAACAGCAAGATCAGCGGGAGAAAGCGGGTGCTGAGAGGGCACATAAGCATCGAGAACCTCGGTTCGGCCAAAGAGCAATTCATCCACCATCCGCTGGCGATCCGTACACATTATGATAGCCTGGCGAACTCGCTCATCTTGAAACCAATCGGGCTGAGTAAGAGCGAACTCCTCTACCGGATTAATGCCAAAATCGATATGTTCAAAGACGGTGCCGGGCTGAATATAGGCCGTAAGTAAGCTATTTCCTTCGGCATCTAGTAGCTTAGGCGCTTCTGTAATACTGAGTGTATTGCTCGGAGCGACATCACACTCACCGGACAGTAACTGGCTGAACACCTGGTTGCTGGTAGGAACAAACCGGAATTGAATTTGATCAATATTCGGCAGACCTTCGCTACTTCGGTAATAGAAGTCATTCTTTTCTAGAATGATCCGATCATCTGCTACCCATGCGGCGACAAAATAAGGTCCGTTGCTCAAGGGACTTTTGACAGCCGGGTCAATTTCTAACAATTCGCCAGCAGTAAACTGTCCCCAATAATGTCGTGGATATGGGGGCCAAATATTGGTGAAGTAATTTTTGTCCAGATAACCCGGTATACCTACCCATTCAAGAGTCAGATCACCTGTAGCCTTGTAACTCTGAGTCAATTCAAAGAATCTTTTGGGTACTGGCGTTTGGGGATCAGAAGCTAATTCAAAACTGTAGACCGAATCATCAGCAGTGACTGGTTTACCGTCTGACCAGAATGTGGGTTTAAGAGTGAAGTTAACCAGTAATTGAGGCAAAGTAAGCGGTTCGCCGGTAAATTCGACGATTTCGTCGTTCATATCTTTTAACCGAACGCCGCTTCGTACTACGACTACATCGCCTCTAGCGTTTATTGCCCGATCTCCTTCTGTAACCTGAACTGGCTGAATTATTGCATCACCATCGGCTAAGCTAGGCATCTTTTCCAGCCCACGGGCTTGATAATCATATGAGAGCGACGTATATAAAGGCTCATAGATGCTTTGCAGAATATGTTCTGTAGCCGAACTAAGTCTAGCGCTAGCATAGGGGTACAAGGACTCAGGTTCGCTATTTACACAAATTATTAGCTCTTTCTTTGCAGGTTCGATCGGCAGTGGCTCTGGGGTAACTTCAACGACTTCGGTTTCCACGACAATGCGCGTGACCTCCTTTTCAGGCGGTTCCTCTTCGACCTCCGCGAGGGCATCGCCGACAGCAGGGGTGGGCTCATCCGTTGGCAAATCAGTCTTCGGCTCCGAGCGACAGGCAGTTACGGCGACTGCCACTACAATTACGTGGGCCGCAATAAAAGACCATGATCTTCGACTAGACATGGTTGCATATTCCTCCTTTTTTTCCTTCTACTCTGGAGTTTGCCCATATCATCGTCGCGATTTGTACAATTGGGGGGGGTTCGCTACGGTGGCTCCATACTCGCTCTGGCAGACTGAGATGGGCGCCTGGCAAACTATAGACCCGAACTGGCTTCGATTTCAGCACGTAGCTCGGAATTATAGAATGAACCGCCGGAATGTCAATATGGCCCAATTTTAGGGCCAAGTGGGGCATACAGGGTCAAAAAACAGGGGCGAATGCAGGATTAGGGGGGATAAGTTAGCTAAATCGGGGTAAACGTTCTAAATAAACAAGCAATTTTCCCACTTGCGAAATGCAATACAACAGCTATGGTTGGTGGATGATTTCAAGGCGAGGCCGGAAGTTCTCAGGTCCCTCTCGGCTAGAAAATACTCGGGTAGAATCGTCCTCCAACCACAAACAAATACCGTGATTTTCGGCCGGATTGCTGTGCTGGGTTGTGACCAGATCAGTCAAACTCCAATTATATTCGCCAGGTGTCAGCCCAATCTCGGTAGCGACGGAGTCGACGAAGTCGCATTCTGGGCGACCCTCTGTATCTTCCGTCCAACTCTCGATGGCTGGCCCAACTCGGGCAACAGTCAATGGGGAAACACCTGAATTAAGAGTAAGGTATAACGTCGCCTCTTGGATGTTGTCTTCAGATGGGATTGAGGTCAAATCAAAGCGAATGGCTACTAAACCATTGCGACAAAGGATGGCAAGAGCGCAGGGGGAGGTATCAGTCTGCAAGAACAGTTCCGGTTCATGGCCAAAAGAAGGTATTGGTGTTCTGGTCGGGCACACTTGACCCTGTAGGCATAGTATCAAAAGCGTTCGCCTCACGGGCCAATGACGATCGGCTTCTGGGACCAGTTGGGCGGTAGTAGGCGTAGGAGTTGCAGTCTGCGAAGGCGTCGCCGATGGCGTCGGGGTCGCGGTTGAAGTATGGGTCGGCAGGGGAGTGCTTGGAGGAAGGGCCAAGGGATCGCTGCCTGAATTTATTTCGACGCCGTCTGTTATGCCGTCCCCGTCCGTATCTGGATTCACGGGTGATGTGCCATGGTCATTGACTTCAGCACCATCCAACAAGGTGTCCCCATCCGTATCCTGTTGGTTCGGATTTGTGCCATGTTGATTGACTTCCTGACCATCATTGAGGCCATCTCCATCGGTATCAGGATTGTTTGGCTCTGTTCCCAAGGCAATTTCGCGGCTATTGCTCAATCCATCGCCATCATCATCACCTTCGGCAATAGCCGTCATGGCGTCAGATGTCGCCGTGCTAGCCGCTGCATTAGCGGCATCGGCCGTTTGCAACAGGTCGGCCGTAACCTGGGCATCTCCAGTAAGCTGTAAGCCGGCGATTTCGGCGCCGGCCGTCTGGGCCACGCGTGTCGCGACATTATTGCGGTTATTTACAAAGGCGTAAAGGCCAGCCAAGGAAATACAAAGGACAAAAAACAAGGCTCCAAATAGGGGGATCATCCAGCCCGGAAAGATTGGTTTGATATCAAGACTGGCAGGTATGTGTTGCCGGTTTTCTTTTGAGGTTCCTACGAGGACTTCAAATGGCAGATTGCGAGAAGTACCAAAGTAGGGTCGTTTTTTAGCTGCGACTTCCAGATCTACAGTGCCTCGTTCTCCAGGACCTAATTTCAGACGGCCCTGCTGTCCCTTAAAACCTATTGCCTCTGATTGATCCCTTCCAATTACATTATAGGAGGCGGCCGAATTCCCCTGATTTCGAATGAGAATGCGGCAGACACCCCGGTTCTGTAAACGAGATGGCCTCATCTCGGTAGAAAAGAGAGAAAACGGTAATAGAGTAACCATACCGCTAACTGAAGCCGATTCCTGTAAATCAGAAGCCGATCTGACTACAATCTGATAAGGGTGGTCGCCAGCTGTAGAGCCGCTTTCGCGAGGTGGCGTTAAGGTAATGGGTATTGCGACACTATTGCCGGGCATGAGCTGGACTTCATCCCGGCCTAAAACGACCCACTCAGGCGGTAGTTTTTGAACTCGGAGCTTAAAATGATCGACTGTCGTGCCCTGATTGAGCAGCTCAAGCTGCAAATCGGAGCGTCCGCCAGGATCGATTTCCACATTCGTAGGTGAAACTGTTACACTAAGCTGTCCCGAACCACTTCGAACCTGGGTGCTGCCGATGGCTGCTGCTGTAGCCGCATAGCTTTTTTGAGACTTTCCAGCTAGAGGAGGAGCTGGTGTCTGCTCCACCTGCAAGTGCAAGTGAAAAGCGCCAATCTGCAATGCTTGACCAGGATTCCAAGGTTCTGGCAAGTCCGTCAACAGCCGGCTACCATCCAAGATAGTGCCATTTGTACTACCAAGATCGACTATATTCCAGCCGCCATCTGCTCTTCGTTCAAGCCGTGAATGGTGACGAGAGACCCCAGTAACTGGAAGAACTAAATCATTGTCTCCCGACCTTCCAATCGTTACCAGGTTTTTCTCCAAATTATAGCTTTTAGGCTCAGCTCCTTTACGAGATACCAATACCCGAGCCACACCCGGCAAAGCCGTCAGATCGTGACCCAGTCGGCTTGGTTCAGCCTCAGCCTTGTCAGGCATCAGCTGAGTGACCAGACTGACGACAGTTTGAGCGGGAGCGAATCGAGTAACATCGGCATCGCTCAGGCCAGCGGCTACACGACGAAGATCATTGGCCATCTCTTCGCCGCTTTGATAGCGTTCGGCCGGTTTTTTGGCAATGGACTTCTCAATCAACGCAACCACAGAGTCTGGCATACCGGGCCGGATGGTTTTCGGATCTGGCGGTTGCTCATTAAGATGTTTAATGACGGCGTCAGTGGGTGACTTAATGTCAAATGGCAGCCGACCTGTGGCCAATTGGTACAACATAATACCCAAAGAGTAGAGGTCGGAACGACCATCTAAGTCGCGTCCTAAACACTGTTCGGGTGACATATAAGGCATAGTACCCATGAAAGTGCCGGTTTGTGTCTGCACACCGCCTTCCAATAATTTGGCTAAACCAAAATCGGTTACCACGGCCCTGATTGCTATGCTACCTTTACGGTCTGGTTTTTCAAGCGGCCTTATCAGCACATTGTCAGGCTTGATATCACGATGGATAACTCCCTGGGAATGGGCATGGGCTAAGGCATCTGCGACCTGGGCCAGAATGAGCAAAGTGTCTTTGATTTTGACGACTTGATGGGTTTCTTGGACGTGCTTAATATAACCATTGAGACTGGAACCAGGCACAAATTCCATAACCATATAGAACAGGTCTTGATGGCCACCAAAATTGTAGATATTTACAATGGAGGGATGATCGCCGAGGCGAGCGGCCGCTTGAGCTTCTTGTTGGAATCGACGTTGGAACTCAGGCTGCTTGGCAAACTGATGGTGCATGACTTTAAGGGCCACGAGCCTAGCCAGGTTTAGGTCATAGGCTCGGTAGACGGTCCCCATACCACCTTCGCCCAGAATCGCATCGATTCGGTAACTACCGATTTGGCTTCCTACGAGATCTGTCATCTCAATATCCGCCTAAGCCTTCTTCTTTTGTCGTTTACTCGCCCTTTTAAAGAGCAAGTTATAACTTGTATGGGCCGGCTTGTTGGCGTCAATGATTTGTTCGATCAATTCCCGGTTGATCTCCTTCTCGGCCAGCGGAAGTTTGACTTTGAAGGTGAAAGGATCCTCCCCTTTTTCAAGGTCAAGAATTTCTGGCTCGTCACCTAAGTAAATTTCTAGGACTCTGGCTAAAGCCCAGCGGGTCCCCCGACGAGCGTAGATCTTGTGCGCCTCAAGCAACAAAGTTCGTTGCTGTTCTTCAGTCCAACTAGGATCGAAGGAAACCGAAAACCATTCGGCCAACCAGGGAAGAAATCCGGTTGGGGCTGACCCAGGATGCAAATACAGATCGAAATCATTTATATACCATTCAATTGGACCCAATATTGATTCAAAGAGGGCCAAGAATCGGGCCATAAAATCAGTATGATAAATTGGAGGTAAAAACTCCAGATAACGACTATCGGTCTTGGACAGGCCCGGAGGTGGCTGACTGTAATCAAACTCTGGCACGTCTTCATCAGGAGGTAATGGTGGAATAGAAGGCGGTTGGTCGGCCGGTGCTGGAGGCTGCGGTTCAGGCTTGGGTTTTGCTTTTGGCTTTGGTTTCGGTTTCGGTTTCGCCTTTGGTTTAGCCGGCTTAGATTTGGCCGGTTCGATGGCAATTTCTTCAAAAATCAGTTCAAAGGGACCAATCTGTATCTTATCCCCGGCTTTTAGGGGAGTCGGCGTGTTAGCTTCCAATGGCTGACCATTCAGACTAGATCCATTGGCACTGCCGAGATCGGTTATTTGACAGGCTGCGGCCGAACATTCGATATGGGCATGCTGGCGCGAGACCATTGGATTGTTTAAGCGAATGGGATTGCCGGATTGGCGACCGATAATAAAGATCCCTTCAGTGAGATCCAGTGTCTCCTCAGTTTCGGGCCCCGTAATAATCAGCCTGCGGATATATTCTTCGGCCATCTATGATCCTTTGTGATTCGCCTTGCATCCGAGCTGGATGGTAACAAGATTATGCCTCTGGATTAAGGGGTTTTTTCTTGCCTGCCTGCTTGACTTCGCTGCTTCACTCTGTTGTCGGGATTTCATATAAGTCTCTAGTGGCTGCCTTGAAAGTTTTCAACAATCCTTGACTTTTTGACTAAGTCCCAAATGAAACCGGGCTACATGACATTACCCGCACCAGGCGAATAGCTGGAGGCGATGATATTATCGGCCATGATGGTGCCGGCTTGTAATATGCCGCTGGTCTGAGTAATCGGGGCATTAATATTCAAGATTCCACTCGAATCGATGGTTACCCCCCCGCCGCTCGTACTCACCCGGTTACCGTCAGAAGAGATTTCAGAAGGAGCGGCCGCTTCAGCCGGTGCTTCATGCTCTTGACGCATAAGGGACGGCAGCGCCTGACGCATCACAAAATTGTTACCCCGGGAGCGCTGCAACTGTAATATTGCCTGGCGCCTTTGTACTAAGGTGGTTCTGTGATCTGGTAACGTTCCAGATGAACTGGTCACATTCTCGGCGTTAGTTTGTTCATCGCTCCAGTCAGAGTTAGTGATTTTTTCTGGTTTTGGGACAGCCCCTTTGTTGGATTGGTTTTCATGAATATGTTGCTTGCTACCCATTCAATTCCTCCAGCTAATGAGTCAGGCAGGAAACCTGGTCATCATTATCAAAGACTTGGACTATACGAATTCAACTTCATGGATTCCTGAAGCGATTACGCCGTGACTGACAACCTCTAGGCTTTCAACTGGCTTACCTTCGGCCGTACCCCCCTCAGCCGCAGCAAACATCTCCAAGCCTCGAACAAATTGGACATTGGGCGTATCCTGGAGACTTTGGTAAATGTCGCCGACAAACAGTTCGCGGCCGAAGGGCCAGCCCATTTCTTTAGGACCTCCCACTAATGGGTTTAGAAAGCGAT
>PVMS01019486.1_pt1 | contig 21203 bp, 16 predicted proteins | sample 1853461 | NCBI WGS metagenome assembly PVMS01 (sample SAMN08582032, study PRJNA380276) | Marine sediment metagenome, whole genome shotgun sequencing project. | isolation source: ocean sediment barecode stripped | collected 2017 | reverse complement strand
TTATAGTCGTATTTCCTCATGCATGACTGTAAGACGTTGCAATGTTTCTTCGTTTACGCTTACGCCAAGCCCATGGCCTGCCAGCGGTTGGGCTACCCCACCAGGTCCGAATTCCACCGGCTCATTGACTATGTCATCTTTGAGTAGATAACTGGAATAAGAACCCTCCAGATAGAGGAGCTTCCGGGTTGCGGCAAGTTGTCGTCCAGCCGCAGACAGTATCCCGGTTTCCCCCACTTGACATCCCAGCTGAGCTGCGATTGCCTTCTTGCGGCCAATTTCGTACAAACGATTTGCAGCGAGGATTCCCCCGCATTTTGACAATCTCAGGTTAAATACCTGGCAAGCATCCAGAGAGACAAGTTTTTTTGCATCACGCTCAAGACACAGTGATTCGTCAACAATCACTGGGATCTCCACCTGTTCCGACACGCGTTTTAGCCCCAGTATGTCCTCTTTGGGCACCGGTTGCTCCACAGCGCTAATACCATAGGCCATCATTGCCGCAATGCGTTTTCCGGCTTCTTCAGAACTCCAGGCGCCGTTGGCGTCCACCCGGAGGTCTACCTCATGCCCCAGGATCTCACGTGCCAGAGATAAAATCTCTGTGTCCCTTTCGTTTCCCACCTTGATCTTCACAAAGGACATTTCCATGTCACGAATGAGGTGCAGGAGGCGGTGGAAACTGGGATAGGACATCATGGGGATTACTGCACTGTAAATCAGGGGTTGATCTCCACCTCCTAACATCTGGGCTACGGATTGGCTCCAGGTCTTGCCGGCGGCATCAAGTATGGCAAGTTCCAGGGCGCAACACGCAGCCGGCGCTTGAGCTCGATTGTCTTCAGAAAGCAGCTCTGCTAGAGCTTCTATCAAGTCGGGCGGTTCAGAAAGATGGAATCCATTGAGCTCTGGAATGAGATGGTCTTGCAGAAAGCGCAGACTGGATTCCATTACTTCACCAGTCACATATTGTCTGGCAATACCTTCGCCGAAGCCAACCACACCCGAATCAGTAACCACCTTTACCACCAGGTTTTCGCTATGGGTGCGCTCAGCTAGGTAATGCTTAATAGGCATGCATAGCTGAATCTGCAAGAGATACAGATGTATCTTCTTCAACCACATGTATGGGTCTCGTTTCCTCGAAAATCGTGTCGCCGAGGACGGTGCGAACCTGCTTCCATTGATACCACTGGTGCGGCGCCATATAGATGTACTGCTCCAAAACTCGGAGGGCCCTATGGGAAATGGTTGTGGTCTGAGCATTCTGGGCTTCATCTACCAACGAATGTAACCTCAACTTGTAGCGATTTCGCTTCAGTCGACATACAAGCCCGAAGATGACGGGCGAATGGTGACGACGGTGAAACAGATCTAGGGTTCGATCTAGCGGACTGGAGCAGCCAAGGAATTGGGTTGACCTGTCTCGATAGGGGCGCCAGGCCTTAAATTCATCACATTCAGTGATAAGTATCTGGTTTGATTTCAAGGCCTGGAGGGCGTTGAAGATAACTTTTTCGCCCGCGTTGGCGTCCAATAGGGTTATGCCTACACTCGAGCCTCGCCGGACAAGGGCCTCTTTCAGCCGTGGTGTTTTAAAGCGAACGACCATAGTAACCGGATATCCCTTGAGGGCCAGAAAAAGCGGCAAAAACTCAACGGCGCCAAAATGGCCGGTCACCAGGATGACTCCCTTACCGTGGGAGAGAGGCTCATCTATAAGGTGTTTACCCTCAAATTCTACCTGTTTTAGGAGAAAGCGACACACCTTGCCGAAATGGCCAAACGCTATGAGCAGTTTTTCGTGGTAATGAGAGTAAATGCCATGGAAAGTTCGGCGAATGATCAGATCCACTGGCTGTTTTTTGGGAAAGCGACGAGTGACAGCCGACAAGTTGCGCTTGATCTGTTCCTTTTCTTCACGGCTGAAAAAAAAGTAAATACGTCCCAATAGACCCAGATAAGCCCGCACTAAGGTTCTAGGCAGCCAGCGCATTGCTATGGTATTGAACCGCCATTGCAGAAAGCGGCTGAGTCCGACCCTACCCACAGAGCGCCCGCGTGCTCTTTTCATACCATTCCCCCCCTTACCTATTTGAAAAGAGTTCTAAACCCGTCAGAGTTCAGCTCTGTACAGCTATATTTTCACTGCTCAGCGATGTTGTTCCATGATTCTCCTTGGTACCTGTTTCCCCGTCGAGGACCTGACGAACAGCCGATACCAGTTCCTCTGGCTTGAAGGGCTTTTGCACCAGATTTACCCCAGAGGCCATCATTTGCTGCAACTCATTTGCTCTGGAGCCGTAACCACTGCAAATGATCACCTTTGCAGCAGGATTAAGTTTTCTGAGGCCTGTCAGGGTGTCTTTGCCACCCAACTTCGGCATGAGTAGATCGAGGACAACCAGATCAATATCCGCCCCCCTGCTCTCGTAGATTTCTAAGGCCTCCAGGCCATCGCAGGCAAGGACAACCTGGTAGCCGTAACTGCGCAAAATCTCATTTCCTAAATCACGCACCATTGGCTCATCATCCACAAGCAGGACTGTCTCTTCACCTGCCAAGCCGGGGGTCAACCGACGCAATGATTGCTGCTTGTCCTTATCCTTTGAGACCCTGAAAAGAAGATCAAAGACTGTGCCATTGCCCTGATCACTCTCCACATATACGTAACCTCGGGAATTTTGGACTATGCCATAGACCATGGCCAATCCCAGGCCCGAGCCCTTTCCCACTTCTTTGGTGGTAAAAAATGGGTCGAAAATCTTGTCCAAGTCCTCTTGGGAGATGCCGATGCCGTTGTCAGCCACCCGAATCCGGACATATTGACCTGGTTCGGGCGCTAAATCCTTGTAATGAGATGACGGTTTTCCGTCCAAATCCACCGCAGCGGTGGAAATAATTATCTTTCCTCCGTTCGGCATGGCGTCACGAGCATTGAGACAGAGGTTAAGAACTGCTTGCTGCACCTGGGTGGAGTTTGCTGCTATGGGCGGTAAGCCCTGGTGCAAATCCAACTCCACCTGCAGATCTTTTCCCAGCGAACTTTCCAGCAACCTATTGGTCTCCCGAATGACACGATTCGGATAGACTACCTGCAAATCTTCGGGTTGGGTTCCGCGACTAAATGCCAGCAGTTGCCTGACAAGATCAGCGGCCCGCAGGCTGGAAGTTTCAATGATTTCAATAAAACGCTTGGGTTCCGCCTGACCGCGGAGTCTATGTTTCAGCAGGCTGGCATAGCCGAGAACGCCAGTGAGGATATTGTTGAAATCGTGTGCGATTCCCCCGGCCATGGTGCCGATGCTCTCCATTTTCTGCTGGTGCAGGAGTTGGGTTTCCATTCGCTTCTTTTCAGTAATGTCGGTCACCATGGCAAAACTGCCCTTGTAGCGCTCTCCGTCCATAATGGGAACACTACTTATTATGGCTGAAACATGGTCTCCTTCTTTACAGATCATCTGGATTTCTTCTTGGGCCACCAGACCTCGCATGTTCTGCACCAGAAATTTGAGCAGGATACGCTTATTATCAGGGGTTACCAGTTGGTTTATATTGCGGCCGAGCATCTCGTCGTAACCTAGAAGGGCCGATAACCGTTGGTTGGCGAAGGTGATTATTCCGTTTTCATCCACCACCCAGATACCCTCGTGAGCGTTTTCCACCAACTCGCGGTACTGGCGTTCCGATTCTTCCAGTTTTCGATAGAGATTGGCGTTGTGGATGGCTATGGCGATCTGGTTGGAGAAGCTTATAAGGAAGTCCTTTTCCGTCGAAATAACTTTACCGCCCGCCTTTTCCTGATCGCCGACCAGTACACCAAGAATCTTCCCCCTAACTTTCAGCGGCAGAGCTATGAAAGCCTGCGGCTTAAATTGTTTTATGAGAAGGTTATCTTTGTTGATTTTGGAGTTGGCCACATCATCCACTAATTCCGGCTTTCCGGTTCGGGCCACTCGGGCGATAATATTTGAGTCTTTTTGTAGTGGGACTGTGTAGGTTTCTGCTTCCTTGATGTTGGCAGCCGGAGCGCCCCCAGCGTGCGCCAGATACAATATTTCCTGTTCTTCGTCCACCAGGAATATTGCCGCCCTGTCCAGCACCGAAACATCCACGAGGCGCTGGAGAATCAGGGTCATCAGCTCTTCAATGTCTAAAGTTGAGAGAATGGCCGTGCTCGCCTCCTGGAGGCTGACCAGTCTGTCTAGCTGAGACTTGAGTTGGTTGTTTAGACCATGAACCTCAGCATACTTGTCGCGGAGGAGCTCCTTGTCCTGTTCCAACTCTTCAATGGTGGCCCTGGCCAGTCTCCAGGGAGCAATGAGCCGCAGCAGCAGCCGTTTGAACGACGGCCGACGCTTCCAGCTAAGGTGATACTCACAGTAGTCGTCACCCTCAAAGTAGCACTTGCGCTCCTCCAACTGTAAAGGTGGCTCGTTCCAAACCACCGGAACTGCAGTGTAAACGCCACGGTTCATCAGACAAAAGTCTTTTGTCAGCGGGATATCATTGAGCCAATCGAGCCGTACCACAGCCCCATCTTTCCTGAGTTCCACCAGTTGGACTTGTTTGTTGCGGTTGAATCTATCGTTGAGACTCTGGATACGCTTGAGGGTACGAGCGTGGTTACGGAAAGCAAAAAAGAGGATACGTTGGATATAACCGAGCCGCCTTTTGCCTACAGAATCGAAGCCGATGTCGAAGACCACATCGTCCTTGGCGAGAAGTTTTTTAACCCTGTCGTAAAGAAGGATGAGTATATGAGTTGATACCCAGTTATTGGGATCGGAGAGAAATCTCTTGACGTCCGCCACCCCTGCCAGTTCAGGACTGAGATCCTTGAGTAGCGGTTCCACTAAGGAAGGATCGCGCTCCTCAACGTAGTCGATTACAGCCTTGGTATTGATGCAGCTATTGTGTTTTTCCATCAGCTTACTACCCAAAAAAAGAAAAAACCACACTGCCTCAGAAATCCGGCCTTTTGCACCTGAGCCTGTTAGGCTTAGGGACGGATTTCCTTAAACGTGTGGTTGATTGGTGTGGTGTGAGTGGTTGGCCAGTTACCAGAAATACCCAAGATTAGTACATACTGGCCTTCCTCTACAATTACTTTTTATACATGTTATTGCGTTGAAATGTCAAGGAGAAAAACCTGCAGGGGTTTCCTCAAAAATGTTATGAGCGCCACAGGCCAAAGGGGGAGACTGCGAAACAACGAGCAATTCGCGCTATTTTATGGCAGTGTCGCTTTTGAAAATGCACCAAATCTTCATGCTGGCTCTAGCCAAGCTGAGAGGCGTAAAGGCAGGAGGCTCAGGTGCTCGTTGTTTCGTAGCCTCCCCCTTTGGCCTTCCTCTAAGACCTCTCCAGCTGTTCCAGTTGCTGGTCAAAGCGAGACGTGACCAGGTCCTCAAACTCTTTGCCCAGGTGGCTCTGATTGTTCATGAGTTCAAGGCGAATCTTTGGCCAAAGTTCAAATAGTTCAGCAGTGGTGGAGCAGCCATGAATTTCCCGGTAAATGGCCTCCAGCCTCCGGCTGCGCAGACGATCTCTGTTGAATTCGTACATGTCTGTTACTAGTTGTATCTGCTCTTCTGAGAAGGCGTTTTCTTCCGCTAGCGCCATGAGTTCGGCAAACACACGTTCAATGGCTGAGAAACTCCTTTGTTGTCGCATCTTTTTTTGCAGATTCTTGAGGGCTTGCTCGATGAGCTTCTGCAATCGTTCATGGAAGGAATCGCTCAGAAGCTTTTGGTAGTCTTCCGTATGGTAGGTGCAGTTCTTGAGCTTTTTTAGCTCTCGGTGATAGAGGTTTTTGAGTCGCGAAATCTCTTGCTGGTCTTGCATTTGTTCCAGAACCAGTTGTAGCTGAAGACGATCCTGGTAAAATGGTTTCGCCACTCCTTCATCGGAGTTGTAGAGCAAGATGATTCCCACCGTGGCTTTGGTAAGACGTGAAAGCAACCTTGAGTCCTCGAAAAGACGATCTGTAGGAAGGGTGGCCAACTCCTCGGCAATGGCCTGGTAACGCCGGTCAATAATGAGGCTAAGATCGTGAAGATCGATCACCCTGGGTTTACCATTGCCAGGGCAGAATTGATCCAAACCGCGAAAGCCCAAAATAAGCAATTTTAGCCAATTCTCCGGTGTCAGGTGTTGAGCCACATATTCCAAGCCGTAGATGCGGATGGAATCACGGCTGGGGTTGAGCTGGTCCAGCAGGTACCGTCGGATTGTATCGGCCAAATCCATGACAGCCTTGTGGACCACCATGGCTTTGTGCAGATCTTCCTCAAACCTCTGCAACCCAGTGCTCTTCAAGCCTTTCTTGTGGTAGATGAAACTAACTGGCATATCCAAAGTTTTCATCTGAGTATCCACAAAATCAATATCAGGAAGTCCAACGAGTCGGAAGAGGCGTTCAATCGCTGCTGTATCCTTCCCCTTGAGGCGGTGACTGTGCTTATCTGCTAAACTACCCCATTCGGAGAACAGGGCGAGCTGACCTTGCACCCTGCCAGTGGTATCCATGTCTGTCAATAGGGAGCGCCCTTTTTCCTCGAACTCCTCATCCAGGTAGGATTGCCAGGAAGTCTCGCCACGAATGACATCCAAGGCCACCTGGCGCAAGTCCAAAAAACGGTCGAGTAGATCCTCCACCATGATAGCTTCACGATAGGCCGCCGCCGCAAGCACCGAGTGGAGAAAAAACGCTTCAAAGAGCTGTTCATCACCGGATGAAGTCACCAGATCTAGAGCTGGCAAAGCCACTTCCCCCAGAAGCACATGACCCATCAGCCCGTGGACTTCCACCAGGGAATTGGTCAGTCTGCTTGTGTCTTCATCCATGCCGAGGCGCTGGAGCAGAGCTTGTCGTCGCAGGATTTCAGCTCCTGCCACTCCGTGGGTATTGCTGTGGGAGAGAGATCTGTATTCTTCAAGATACAGGGGGAGTTTGCCGATTTCCTGGAAAATCAGGGCAGCGCTCAAAGCTTCCATTAGTTTCGGTCGGGTGCTGATTCGGGCAACGACCTCTTCAAGAATGTCAATCTGCACATTACTAATGCCAATGGTCTCGCCAGTCATGGCACCAAATTGCTGCTGAGCCAACTGGAGAAAAATTTCTGTATTTTGTAGTGCCTCGCGATTTTTGGTTACCAGGGCCTGGAACTTCTTGAGGCAGCGAAGAACATAAGCAGGAATTGTCTCCCCGGCGTGAGTTTTTTTCGTCGGTTTGATCCTATCAAGCTCCCAAAACTCCGTGAGAATGCGACGGCCAATACTTGGGCAGTGTTCGTGGATGATCTCCAAGGTGTCAAAAACTCGTTGAGGCAGAAAAAGCTTCTGGGCAAAAAGTTCTTCGAGGCGAGAACAGCAGAGTCCGATTTCAGCTTTCTGCTGAGGCAACGATTCAGTGTCCATCCCTGTTTCTGGTGTGAGCCGTTGCAAGTGTTCGTGGTAGCTGTGCAGTTCCCGGAAGAGTCGATCAGTCTCTCTTAGCTCGGAGATGGGAATCTCAGGAATCAAGCGGTCGCGAACGGACTGGAGCATCGGTTCTATTTTTCTGAGGTTATCCATTACATCGATGAAGATGACCTCTGTGGTCTGATTTCGTGCGTTGTAGCGCAGTTGAATGCCGCTGGTAAAGATAAAGGCTGGCAGCCCTTGGGAGAGTGTCTTCCTGATACTCGTCAGGTAGTTAAAATGGAGTTGCTCGGGTATCAAGGCCTCCAGTTCCTGCCTTACCTTCGCCAGTCTCTCTTCGCTGTCATGACGTTCGTAGCTGCGAAGTGGGTTGAAGTTGATGACATTTCCCGGTGAGGAACTGATGGTAATCCAGAGAAGGATAAATCCCGCTCGGGTACCAAGCATTGGAAATATGTGACCAGTGCCGTGGAACCTGCAGTTGAGCAATTTCCGGAAAAAATATGGCTGGCTGAAGGGTTCGCGCTCATAGAAGCGCTCCTTGAATTCGTTGGTAATACTGATGAGCTCTAATACTTGATCAATCTGTTCCAGCTTATTGGAGCTGTAATAGGCGAGGGCTTCTTTTTGAAAAGGGCCCTTGTCTGCAATATCAGTCCAAGAATCTAAATATTCAAAGAGATTAAATAGTTTGAGCATCTGGCGTACGGCCAAGTTCTGCGCCCCACCCAGGTCTGCGATCTTCTGGTCATGGAGAATTTCCCAATCCAGCAGTGGATCAGCGGCTATCCAGATGGCCTGATCATACAGGCTGAAAAGCTCTTTTCCCTGTTCTTTGGTGAGTTTGTCACGCAGTGAGGCGGCAATTTCTGACATGCTCAACAAACGAATTATTCTGAGCAAATCAGCCACCTCCTCCAAACTTTTGTGTTTGGCCTGGTCAGTGATTGACTTCAGGGTCTTTTCGGGGAGCTTACCAAAGGTGATTCGCCCCATAGTGGTGTGACCCACCACAATCAAGTAAATTTCCCTAAGGAGGGCCGGCGGTAAACCCAGAAGCGACAACTTCTCGATGTTTTCCAAGACCTTTGTACGGGGTCCTTCGATGGCGTCAGGGTTGAGGAGTCTTTCCAACCTGCCCAAACGGCTAGTCTGCTTCATCAACTTTTTCAAGTGGTTGAAGACACGATATCTATTTTTCGGGGCCTCGAAGGGATTATGCAGCCGGTTTAGCTCGAGTTCGGACAATCGGTCGAATCGCTTATCGCGGATTTCCGCCAGCATCTGCAGCACTGCAAAGACATAGTCGAAAGTGTTCTTGTAGTCCGCCACGAGGGCGAGAGAACATCCGGCCATGCCACTAAGCCGCTCTTCCTGCTCTAGTCGTTCTAGGAGTAGCAAGGGTTTGCGCTTGTGACCAACATAGATCTGCAAGTTGTCTGGAAGCTCTCCTTCGACAATGTAATTTCTCTCCCAGTTTTTCTTCAGTGACGGGGACAGCTTGGAATGGCAGGTACTTTTTGCAAAGAATGGTTTTAATACCCTGTCCCATCTGGCCTCCAAATCAACGGGCTTGGCGCTGGAGATTTTCAAATCTAACCGAGGCAAACTGTCAATTTCCTCTACAGTAAGCTGCATCAGATCCCGGTCGCCAACGATTTTTTTCAGGTCCTCACGGTAGACGAAAATTCCGCTTAGGTAATTGTAAAAATCTGAAAGATGGACCCGAAGGAGACTGCCGTTCTTGCCGCGGTATCTCTTTTTGGAACGAAACACATGGGTAAAAAGCAGAAAATTTCGCAAATCAGCCGGGTTCAGAAATTCCACCCAGACCTCTTCATTTGTGCGGGGAAACTGCCTGCTGGCAATAATGCAGAGTTCGCAATCGCCTTCTAGGAGGTCATAGATTTTGCCAGCCACATAAGTACCGTACGTGGTAAAGGTCTCTTGAGTCAGCCTCGAGCCAGTCAATCCCTGAAGGCCCAAGGACAAGAGCAGATCATCCATGTCTTGCGGGATAACAATGAGATCGAAAGGTCCGCTGGCTTCACGCAGCTTTTCTACGGAGTCGATAATCACAAATTTCTGCGCCGCCATTCTACCGGTGATCTCATGCACGATAAGAGTGTTGGGAGCAGTGAGGAGGAGGACATTTAGCTTTTCTTTCTTGTGGCGATGAGCTTGCTCGAGTATGACTCGCTCGATCTCATCCACTTTGTCTTTGATGTCTTCCAAGGAGTGAGACACCCAATTTATTGGAATGAGAAAGTAACGCTTGCCGTGCCTACTGAACCGCATCAATAATCCCAGTTTTCGGTATATACTGTTGATACGGTGGTAGTTCTTCTTGAGGATCTCAGGGTCGCTAAGATCAAAGCTTTCCAGAAAGTCAAGCTCAGCGACTCCCAATTTATCCAGCTGCTCCACAATGCCAAGGCCGTAGGCGTTGCCACCAAAACGACTGGCAAGAAAAGGGGGATGGTCTTCAGCCACATACGTGCCCACGGGAATATCTTGAGGGTCGATCCCCAAGGAGCCGAAATCCTCGGGCCGGACGATGCGGTAGGAGATATCGAAGGTATGAATACGGTCGGGTAGCGGGAGGCCGGCTGGCAAGCTAGAAGTTGGGATTTCGCTCTTAGGGCTCATTCGTTAACCGGTTTAAAAAGCCAATTGTTTTAAGCAAGCGCTGAGTATCTATCTGGTTTAACACCGTTTCCTCAAACACCCAAAATCAGTGTTTAATGTCCGCCCTACGTTCGAGTCTGGCATAAGGCCAGAGGCACAAGGCCCTGTGTTAGCTGGCAGCAGACAGCAGGCAGCAAAAAAATCACAGTGTCCATGTTTTAAAGAACTCTATGCTCCATGCCCCATGCTCTATGCTCCATGCCGTGAGCCTTACGCCCTATGCCCCACGCCTCGTTACAGCTCATATAACTTGTCATCCTTCCCGGGTGGAGGCTTCCGGCTACCGGTCTTCTTTTGTCCTTGAAAAACGAGGGGATCTTCTTCTTCCAGCAAATCACCCATTTCTGCTTCAATCTGCTCAGGGTCTTCGCCGGCCTCCATTCTTCGTAAGGCCTCTTCCATACCGGAACCAAGCTCAAGACCGGTCATCTGAGTAAGTTTGCGCATCAATTGGGCCGCCTGCTTTGGGTCATCCTCATTGATCCGCTCTGCCTCACCGGCTAGCGCAGTCATAGCCTTCTCCAGCTTGGATTCATCAATGTCAGGAAGGCCATTTTCTTGATCCTCCTTGAGGCCACGAAGTACAGCGAAGGAGGACATCTGCCGCTCCAGCTTGGGCCGGTCGCATGTGGGACAAGATGGTATTTTTTCGGTATTGATCGTCCGAGAGAAGAAGTTAAAAATCATGTGGCACTGCGGGCAGTAGAATTCATAGATCGGCATAACAATGTACCTCCAGTTCTCTCTCCCATATCACAAAATGGATTATCCGCTGTAGTCCTCTACATTTGGTAAAGAATTTCAGCACAAAAGTCAATGATAAGGGTAAGAGCATGGAGTATTGGAGTGATGGAGTATTGGGATGAAAAAAGAGGGCTAAGAGGCAATTTTGGACTTTACATTACTCCATTACTCCAGTACTCCAATATTCCAAGGAAGTTACTTTGACCCCATGAACGCTGAGGTCTGGATAGCTACCTCCTATGACGAACAATTCTCGCGAGGTTCATATGAATCGAATACCATTGGTTATAGCCACGAGGAATAAGGGTAAAACCGAGGAGATCAGGGCGCTGCTGGCCGACTTTCCTGTGGACATCAAGAATCTGGCTGACTTTGGGCCAACGCCGACAACCGATGAGGATGGCGAAACATTTGAAGACAATGCAGTGAAAAAGGCGCGCTTCACCGCCAAGATCCTGGGATTACCTGCTCTGGCCGATGACTCGGGCCTGATGGTGGAGGCTCTGGGCGGTGCTCCAGGAGTTCGGTCTGCCCGCTACGCAGGAGAAAACGCCAGCGATGAGGCAAATAACGCCAAACTACTTCAAGAACTTGAGAGTGCGGAAAATCGCAATGCTGCCTTTGCTTGTGTTATCGCAATAGCAGTTCCTTGGGATCCAGCTCTCGTATACGAAGGGCGCTGCGAAGGGATTATTACGAAAGAAGGGGTTGGCAGCCAGGGGTTCGGTTACGATCCGGTCTTTTACTATCCACCATTGGAAAAGACCTTCGCCCAACTCAACACCGAGGAGAAGAATCGGGTGAGTCATAGGGGACAGGCTCTGGGTCACCTACGCGATGAGTTTGATAAGGTACTAATCTGGCTGCGGCAAAGGCTGCTGGAATCCGGTTGGCAGTGGTTGGAGGAGTGATAAAAAGCCGACTCCCACGGATAGGAGTCGGCTTTTTGTCCTTTTACAGACTAACAACTACAGGAGCCACAACCGTCTGGTTGGGATAGCTTTGAGGTGATGGAAAAACCAGAACAGTTAGCATCTTCCACATAATCCACCTTGATGGGGCGGGCCTGATTCATTAAAGAGGTATCGACAAGGTAGGTGACGCCTTCAAATTCGAAGACCTGATCCTGCTCTTTTGGCTCATCCAGAGCCATCCCCAAAGAGGGGCCACCTCAACCAATTTGGGAGACAAAGATACGGATTGCCGAGTCGCCCTCCCGTTCTGTAAGATAATCTTTCAATTTCTCGGTCGCCTGTTCAGTAATTTCAAGCATGCTAACTCCCTCTCTCTGGTGAATAACTTCTTGCAAGGTTTTCAGCTCAGGATAAGACACAGAGGACATATATTAAGGATTGTCTCGGCAGGTGTCAAGAGGTTATGGGAGTCAGGAGTTTCCTCCTTTCGGATGAAAAATTTTCCAAGTGGAAACAGCAGTGAAACCATGTTAAGAAAAGGACCATGGTCCGTTTTCTCATAACCTTCCTTTCCGTCTATGGCGCCGTCCATCTCTACTTGTTCCTTAAAGCGAGGGCCGCATTATCGCCTGGGGTTGGACTCAGTTTAGTGATGGCGCTGTTTTTGGTGGCCATGGTGGTTGCGCCGATAGCAGTGCGGTTACTCGAGCGGCACGGACTGCCTCTGGCTAGTCGCTATCTCGCCTATATTTGCTATACCTGGATGGGACTGCTCTTTTTTTTCTTCTGGATGAGTATTTGCCTGGATGTGTTCAATGTGAGCATGCGGATTCTGGCCCTGCTCCCGGGATCTACCACCAGCCGTTTTGTGTGGGCCGGCAAAAATAGCTTCGTGTTGCTAACACTTGGTGTTGTCATTCTGGGAGTTTGGTCTGCATTTAGTGCCTGGCAGATTCGCTTGGATCGGGTTGTGCTGCAAACCACAAAACTGCCTGCCGGCAAAAGCACGTTAACCATTGCTCAAATATCTGACGTACACTTGGGACTGATGGTGGGGGAGAGGAGAATGTCCCGCATTATCAGGCTGTTGGAACGAGCTAAACCTGACGTACTGGTCTGCAGTGGTGATCTCGTGGATGCCCAGATGGAACGGTTCGACAACCTGGCAGCTATGTTGGCAAAGATAAAGGCCCCATTGGGCAAATTCGCCGTCACGGGCAATCATGAATTCTACGCAGGGATTAGTCAGAGTGAGCGGTTTCTGAAAGCTGCGGGATTTATGCTGTTGCGCAATCAGGAGTACAGTCAGGACGATCTGTTTAGGATTGTGGGAATGGATGACCCTGTGGGAAGAAGGCGGTATAAGGAAGAGGCTGCCGCCAACCTAAGCGAAGGGGTTTTACTTGCTCGTTCCAACTCACAAGTGTTTACTATCTTGCTGAAACATCGACCAACAGTGGAGAATGAATCCCTGGGACAATTTGATCTGCAATTGAGCGGCCACACTCATGGGGGTCAGATATTTCCTTTCAATCTGGTGGTAAAACACTACTATCCCAACCAGAACGGACTTTACCAGCTCGACAAGGGCAGTACACTCTATGTGAGCCGGGGAACCGGGACCTGGGGTCCGCCCATGCGTTTTCTCTCGCCTCCACAGATAACCCTCATTGAGCTTGTCAGAGTGGGAAGTTGATCATTAGGTGTAGGGGCGGGAATGGGAAATAGCCTTTTAACGAATTATCTCTACGATATCAGTTCTCTTTACGGTAAAGCTGTACCTGCCACCAAAGCGGAAACTCTCAAGAGTGATAGAGCTGTCGTCTTCAGCAATGACCACACCTTTGTGGAGGGCGCCGCTTTGCATCTTGATATACACTGTGCTGCCGACCAGATACTCTTTCTCGTCTTCAATACTTTTCTCGAGGTCTTGTTCCAATTGCTCAATGGATACAGCCGAGGTGGACGAAACACCTGCGTCGCCATAACTGTCCACAATGGCGCCGTAATATGGTTGCAGTTTTGCGAACTCTTGTTTTGAAGCTATCAGTCTAACGATAAAATACCTGTCAGGCTGATGCTCAAAAATGCTGATAGCCATACGTTTATCAGCCAGGGTTCCACTTATTTGCGCAACATCGCGCTGGTTGATCTTTTTGCTCTCTTCTTTGATCGTGGTATAGCCGCCCCTTTTCATCGTATCTTTCAAAGACTGGGCGTAATTGTCCCCAATTTTCCTGCTCCGAGTGTAGCATTTAAAGCTTGCTTTACTGTCGGGCGCTTGCAAACGAATCCCGTGGAGAATGTATTTGTCGGAATTCACTTCACTCTGGCTCCAATCAGTGGGAAAGGAAATATGGGAGCCATCCGGAAATTCAAGACTCTTCCATTTGCTTGCGTTAAGCTTCTTACCACCAACAGGCTTGGGCTTTTCCGCAACCGTTTTCGTTAGTTCCACCTGCTTTGGGGCTTCCTGCTTCGGAGCTGGAGCAGTTGCTTTCTTTTTGACAGGAGGTTTTTTCCTGGGCGCTCGAGCTTTTCTTACCTGTTCCACTGTGGGCTTGGCGGCAGACCGTTTCTCAGGACCACTGGTAATATCCTTATACATTACAACCATGAAGTATATAGCGTATCCCAGAACCATCACCCCGATTACCAGATAAAGCCCGAGAATCCGGTTTTTCCGGACATCCTCGGTGACAAATTTCTTCAGTCTCTGAGTGATCTCAGTGAGCTTGCCTGTCCGAGCTCCCATGGTCTCAGCCTTCCTATTAGCCCCTTAGCAACATCACCTTGAACGGTGGTGGTCAGTATAAATTACTAGCTGGCTCAATTTGACTCACTTCGAGCCGATCCAATCGATGATGGAAACAAGCAAAGAGCATGCCAGCCATAAGACAAAATCTCATAGTTCGAGAAGCTTCAATCAAGAGGATGGTGGCATCCTCCTACCGGTACTTGAAATCCAATGTCGGAATACCCTCACGCACTTTTCCACCTCTGGGTCTTGCCACAGTTCTTCCAGTGTATAGTACATCTTTGTGGACCAGTTGGGATGCTCTGTGACTGTTCCAGGCACATTCTGTTGCCTGCTATCCTTGAACAAGTCCTCTTGACTTATAACCACCAACTTTGCCGAGGTTGACAACAGAAATCCGATGATACCGTTGTGAAGTTGGTCGCCAAATCCAGCATGGAATGTCGGATCGTTAACCGCTTCCTTTGCCAGGAAACCCGAGGCGACAAGTCGTTGGACGATCTCCTCTTTTTCGCTCCGCCGTTTCTGCAAGGCAGCATGAAATTGGTCTTCGCTGGGGAACATGCCCAAACTGTTACGCAAGGAAAGATCCTCTCCTGTCCAAAATCCCGCCAGGGTGGGAAGGTCGTGGGTGTTCACTGCAGCCAGAGCGTAGGGCGGATACGATCCCGGTTCCCTCAAACCACCCTGATCGTCTCTTTCAAAGTAGAAAAGCCGGTAGGAAAATATACGGAGATACGCCAGGGCTTCCCTTACCTGAGGAGGAACCGTGCCCAAATCCTCGCCAATGATCAGGGTCTTGGCTCGGTCACTTTCAAGCGCTAAAATCCTAAGGAGATCCTGGTAGTAGTTTTCCACATAGGTTCCATTTTTCGCTCGCTGTCCTTGAATGATCCAGAAGAGACGAAAAAACCTCATTATATGATCAATTCTTAGTGCCCCACCCGCCTGACAGTTCTTTCTGATCTCTTGGACGAACAGGGAGTAGCCGTCGCTGCGGTACTTTTCTCTGTGGGGCGGATGAAAGCCCCAGTCCTGACCTTCAAGGGCAAAATCATCAGGTGGTGCCCCCACCGTGACTCCCGGAACAAATAAATCCTGGTAGGCCCAGTTGTCGGCCCCGCCAGGGTCATTACCCAAAGCAAGGTCGTGGTACAAACCAACGCTGGCGCCCATTGATCTAGCCAGATCCTGTGCTTCCTTCAGCTGCTCCTCTACCTGCCATTGCAGGTACTTATAGAAAAGTATACTTTGCCAGTGGTTTTGTTGAAACTCTTGCACCTCCTGGGAATAAGGGTTCTGAAAAGGCTCCGGCCATTGCCTCCAGGCCCATGCATCAGGATCCTTTTGGTGAAAAGAATCCTCAAGGGCGCAGAAGGTGGCGAAATTGTCCAGCAAGCCGGTTTCCCTCTGGAGGTATGCTTGAAATTTCCTAGAGCGTTCCGTCATGCCTGCCTTGTCGAGCCAATGGTCTTGGAGAAATGTTTGGAATACCCTTTCGAGCACCTGAAGTTTCAAGGTGGCCACTCGCTCGTACTGCACCAGCTCAGAGGCGCGAAGCTCGGCCAGCAGATTCTGGGTTGCTTCCGCCTGCACAAACTCATTTGCCGCGGCAGAAGAGCGAAAATCTTCCATGGCTGCAATATCGAGATAGATGAAGTTTCGATAAAATCGGCTGGAGGGAAAATAGGGGCTGATGTTGTAAGGCTGCCGATTGGGGATGGCATGCAGGGGATTCAGACCGATCACATCCACGTGGAGAGAGCCGATTGCCCAGCGAATGAATTCCTTGAGGTCACCAAAGTCTCCCACCCCCCAATTGCGTTGGGAGCGAAGGCCATACAGAGAAATGGCTATTCCGGCTCTTTTGCCATCTCCTTGGAGAGCCGGCGGCAGATAGGCCTGCTCGGGACAAATAATAACCAGAGTTGTCTGTTGATGCTTGTGGTTTTCATATGCAACAGTAAGTTTGAAATGGTAATAGCCAGTGGAAAGTGCAGCGGGGAAAGGAAAGGACCAGCACTCATAGGTAATGCCATCAAGCTGGTGATCCTTTTTGAAGTTCAGCTGTTCAAAATGATAGGAGTGGTTGATTGCGGAGGTGTTTTCGCCGGTAATCTCCAACCGAACCTGGAGTTCTTTTGCCGACATTGCGCCGGGAGAACTGTTGGCTGGCAGTTGAAAAAGGAACTCGCTGGGCAGTTGATCGATCGCTGCCACCAGTACCGGTGGGGCTAGTTGATTCCAGAAGCGATGTTCCACATGCTGTAAAGCCCCTTGCGGATTGCTGACATCCACTCCCATGGCCCCCAGCACCTGTTCCAGTGTCTCCGATGGAATGGTATGGGTATTACCCCAGATGTCCGAGTAAGACGGCTGGATTCCATAAGCTGCTGCTAGGAGTTCAAGTTTTTCTTTTTCCGTTTTTGCCATTTTCATTGACTGCTATGCGGTCCAAATTAGTTCTCAAATTTCGCGGCGATTGGCATTCTCCTACCCATTCCAAAGGCCTTGGAGGTAACCTTTAGTCCCGGAACTGCCTGCCTGCGTTTGTATTCGTTTCGGTCCACGCTTCGAATTACCCACTTGACTGTTTCTGGGTCGAAATTGTGTTGGAGAATGTCAGCCATGGAGTAATGCTCGTCCACGTAGTAGTGCAGAATTTGATCCAGCACCTCATAGGGTGGGAGGGTGTCCTGATCGGTTTGATTTTCTCTCAATTCCGCTGAGGGCGGTTTGCTGATAGTCTCCGGTGGAATCCTGATGGAGTCTCGATTAATGTACTGCGCCAGTTCGTACACCATTGTTTTGGGTACATCGGCAATAACACTCAGTCCGCCGCTCATATCACCGTACAAGGTGCAATAGCCAACTGCCAGTTCGCTCTTGTTGCCAGTGGAAAGCACCAGATGGCCAAACTTGTTTGAGAGTGCCATGAGAATGTTGCCCCGGATCCTGGCCTGAATGTTCTCTTCAGTGGTATCGACCTCTCTATTCTTGAAAAGATGGTGGAAGGACTTAAGGTAGACCTCATAAGCGGGGGAGATTGGTATGGTCTCGAATCGGATTCCAAGGTTCTTCGCGAGTTTCCGGGAATCTTCCACACTGCCCGGTGAGGAATAAGGTCCCGGCATGGTGACTGCCACCACGTTTTTGGCACCCACGGCAGCCACGGCAACACAGCAGGTCACCGCAGAGTCAATGCCGCCGGAGAGACCAACAAGAGCCGAGGTGAAGCCACATTTGCGCATGTAATCGCGAACGCCCAGAACCAGCGCCTGGTAGACACTTGCAATCTCTTCTTGGGGGACATACGAGTCCGGGACGCCATCACCGTCCACAGAAATTGTTTGCACGTGCTCCTCGAAGGGAGGAAAAACCACAAGAGGATTACCAGCGCCATCCACACAAACACTCCTGCCATCAAAGATAAGCTCGTCGTTAGCGCCCACCTGGTTGATGAAAAGAAATGGAATGCGGTGCTTGGTTGCATGGCTCCGGACAATGTTGTATCTCAGTGTCTCTTTGCCTCGATGGAAGGGGGAAGCAGCAATATTAATAATCAGGCTCGCACCCTTTTCGGCCAGAGCTTCGATAGGGTCATAGGAATACGTAGGCCGGTGCCATAGGGCCGGGTCATTCCAGGCATCTTCACAGATGGATATTCCCAGGGTCTTGTCCTTGAATTTCACCACCGGATCCTCCGATGCTGGGTCGAAGTACCTGGGTTCGTCAAAAACATCGTAGGTTGGCAGCAGGGATTTGTGCTGAGTAAAGAGGAGTCGGCCTTGATAGAGCAGCAGTGCTGAATTGTGCAGACCTTTGCCTGTGAGTTGCTGTCGAGGCTGAGGAGCGCCCACAATAATGCCTGTTTGTGGGTACTTCTTGGAAAGGTGTAAGAGCTCTTGGATGGCCTCCTCAGTCCTGGCAATAAAAGGGGGTCTCTCCAGGAGGTCCCTGGGGGGATAGCCGACGAGAAACAGTTCCGGGAAAACAACCAGATCAGGCGAGTCCTTACTGCACTGTGACAAGGTCTGCGTCACCTTGGCCACATTGCCGCCAATATCGCCAATAGTCGGATTCAGTTGTGCCAGTGTAATTTTCATTTTGCTCACCCGTCCGTTGTTCCATTATCTAGTAACCGGATTTCTTTCCGGTCATACTCTCTACTTCAACCTTTATGATAACGGTGTTTTCAATTGCTGGCTCCACATATTCGAATGACCTGCCTGCATAATGCTGCATGATTGCATCGAGTCCTTTTCTCTTCTCTTCGAGATCCTCAACGAATGAGGCCTGGCCAAATCCTATAACACTCCGATATTTCATGCTCCATTTGCAGGGTTTTTCGGCCTGAACCACCTCAAGGTCAATGTCAAATTCGACACAGACGTTGGGGTTTTGTTGGAGTATCTCCAATTTCAGGCCTTCGCCTGCGGAGTGAAAATAAAGCGTGTTATCGCTGTAAGCAAAACAGAGAGGAACAACATAGGGTTGATTATTGCTAGACATACCCAGGCGACAAACCAACGAGTTGCGGATAACGTCTTCAATCAAGGCAATATCGGTAATTTCTCTATCTTTCCTACGCATCTGCTCCTACCTCCCTAAATCCACAATCACTCTACCTTTCTGCTTTCCAGCCAGGATGCGATCTATTTCGGAGTTCAACTCTTCCAGTGAGCAGACGGAAGTCTGTCGATCCAGGTTGTCCAGTTTCCATTCAGTGGCAATTTTTTCCCATGTCTGGCGTCGAAAGGTCATTGGAAAGCTTTGGGAATCAATGCCCACAAGAGAGATACCCCTCAATATGAAGGGATAGACGTTAATCGGCAGATCAGGCGATGCCACATTGCCGCAGCACGTAACTGCTCCGTGCAGTTTGGTGGATCTGATGGCTGTTGCCAGGATCTCACCTCCTACCGCGTCTACTACCCCAGCCCAGCGACCTTTCAAAAGGGGCTTTCCCGAGGTGTCAGTAGCCTCATCTCTGGAGATGACCTCTGTGGCGCCAAGGTCGATAAGAAACTGCTTCTCATCCATCTTGCCAGTCACTGCAACCACTTGATATCCGATTTTGGCAAGCATTGCCACGGCAAAACTGCCAACTCCACCGGTGGCACCTGTAACTAATATCTCTCCTCGTTCGGGGGTGATACCATGCTCTTGGAGTTTAAGGATGCAAAAGCCGGCAGTAAGACCGGCTGAACCATAAGCCATGCTTTCTCTTGGTGAGAGATTTTCCGGAAGCGGCACCACCCAATCGGCTGGCACTCTGATAAATTGTCCAAAACCGCCTGAGGTGTTCATACCAAGATCGTAGCTGGTTACAATCACTTCGTCCCCAGGCTGAAAGGCTTCACTAAGGCTCACCTCTACAACACCGGCGGCATCTACGCCCGGGGTGTGAGGATAATTCTTGGTGACCCCCCTGTGACCAGTGGCGGAAAGTCCGTCTTTATAATTTAAGGATGAATAGTGAACCCGGACCAATACTTCACCTGCAGGCAGGTCATCCAGCGATTTCTCGGCAATCCGCCTGGCATATGTGCCATCCGCTGTTTCTTGCACGACCATGGCTTTGAAAGTTTTACTGTCCATAGTGATTTTCCCTTCCGCTTACAGATCCTCTCGCACTAAACGTAGCCAGATAGGACAGACAAGCATGAGCTTATTCTTGGTTACCGTTGCAGTCAAGAGGTAAGTATGTAGGTGAGCTTTCAGCGATCAGCGATCAGCGAAAAGTGGGCGCATGCAGTGGACAGAAGACACTAGCAGGCTGCTGAAAAAGTGTGGGAAACGGCCTCAAACGTCATACCGGACGAGACGAAGTCGAGATCCGGTATCTAGTAAAGTTTGTTTTTTCTGGATTCCGGATATCCGCCGTCGGCGGATTCCGGAATGACTGACTTGGCGCTCGCACTCTAAATACCGAGTTTTTCAGCAGCCTACTAGGGATTAATAATTTGGGATCCAGAATCAAGAAGGAATGCGGTGCGAGGCGAAAAGCGCAGGGTACAGTGGACTGCTTCTAAAAAAGGGGGCTAGCCCCTTTTTAGAGCTAGCCCCAAATAATGATAAGCATAAAGGTTTACTAAGGTTTCAGCAGAATTTTTCCGAATAACCCTTTTCCCGTGAGCATCTTTGTGTGGGCTTCTGCTGCCTCTTCAAAGGGATACACTGAGTCAATTGTAGCCTTTATCTTCCCCTGAGACATCCAGTAGAATCCCTGTTCTACCTCTGCCTTTGTCCCCTGCGATGAGCCAAGGATGTTGGTTCCTTTGAAGAAGATGTGCCTTAGATCAGCTTTGGCATCGAAGCCTGTGGTAGCGCCGCATTGAACCAGCGTTCCACCATACTTGAGCAAAGTAAGCTGCTGGTTGAAGTGGGTCTCGCCGATGTGATCAAAGGATATATCGATTCCAGGAGAGACCCCCGTTTTTTGGGAGATTTCCTTGCACAAACCCCGAACTTCCTTGTGCCAGTCATCCTTCCTATGATCTACGGCGTAATCGGCGCCAAGTTCGATACACTTGTCCAATTTATCTGGACTCGCCGTGGCAATCACCGCACAGTTGTAGAGTTTAGCAATCTGGATTCCAAAGCTCCCAACACCGGAACCTCCTCCCATTACCAGTACGGTTTGTCCGGGTTTAATCTTCGCCCTGCCT
>PVMS01008603.1_pt1 | contig 21209 bp, 18 predicted proteins | sample 1853461 | NCBI WGS metagenome assembly PVMS01 (sample SAMN08582032, study PRJNA380276) | Marine sediment metagenome, whole genome shotgun sequencing project. | isolation source: ocean sediment barecode stripped | collected 2017 | reverse complement strand
TTTAAATCCATGCACTGCACGCTTAAAGAATATTGCAAGTTCCTTAAATTCCTCAAGCTCGAAAAAACCTTCACCGAATGATGTTTTTTTAAAAAACAAACTTAACATATGCGATTTTTCAGAACCATGTACTTCAGTTTTAAATACGTGAGGTAAACTACTTCCAATAACTAAAAGATCTCCTTGTTGGTAATGATTAATGGTGTCCCCAACAATAAGAGATCCGTCTCCACTTACAATAAGACTCAATTGTATTTCTTCATGCTGATGTAGCCTATCATAAAAAAGATTAACATGGTGTTCTTCATAAATCAGAGCTTGATTTACAGGCTTTGGTATTTTAAATGGAAGTGCTTTCATATAATAAAAATATATAAATATTATTACAAAACAAACATATAAATTAAATATAGGACAATATAATATTAAAACTGGATAAAAAGTTATTAATTAGCTGTTTTAATTTTAATTAATTTTACATTAAATATAAAAGTACGAAATGAGTATAAAATGGAATGGTGTAATGCCAGCGGTGACTACAAAGTTTACTGATGATGATAATCTTGATTTGGTAAATTTTGAAGTCAACATCAAAGCCCAATTGGAAGCTGGTGTACATGGAATTATTTTAGGAGGAACGTTAGGTGAGGCTAGTACGCTTAGCGATGATGAAAAAGGAATATTAGTAAGAAAGACCGTTGAATTGGTTAATGGAAAAGTTCCAGTTATAATGAATATTGCAGAACAAACTACGGTTAAGGCTATTGAGGCAGCTCGTAAAGCTGAGGAAGATGGAGCATTAGGATTAATGATGTTACCACCTATGCGTTATAAGGCTGATGAAAGGGAAACGGTGGCATATTTTAAAAAAGTCGCAAACAGTACTTCGTTACCAATTATGATTTATAACAACCCCGTTGATTATGGAATTGAAGTCACATTAGATATGTTTGAAGAATTGGCCGTGTGCGAAAATATTCAATCAGTAAAAGAATCTACGCGGGATATTTCTAACATTTCAAGGATGAAATCCCGGTTTGGAGATCGTTTTAAAATTTTGGGGGGTGTTGATACTTTAGCCCTGGAATCTTTGTTAATGGGTGCTGATGGTTGGGTTGCAGGGTTGGTTTGTGCTTTTCCGGCCGAAACAGTTGCTATTTATGAATTACAAAAAGCTGGAAAAATAAAGGAAGCCATTGCTATTTATCGTTGGTTCTTACCAATTTTAGAACTGGACATTAATTCCAAATTAGTACAGAACATCAAATTGGCCGAAGTGGCCACAGGAATTGGAACCGAAAATGTACGTGAACCTCGTTTACCTTTATTTGGTGATGAGCGTAAACATGTATTAAGGATAATTGAAAACGGTTTAAAAATCAGACCAAGTTTGCCTGATTATAAAAACTTATAATTATAAGTTTTTTGGCTCAAACTTTTTGAGTTGATATATAGTGAATTTTACATGAACCACTTTTTAAGTTGCTGGTATAGTATCAGAAAATAAAGGAAAAAACAGTTGTCTGTTCTTCAATTTCTCGGTTCGAGCAAGAGTATTTAATTTTAGAAAAATAATTTACAAAGGTGTAATAACAATTAAAATAAAGACACGATGATTACAGGAAAAAATTATATCGGGAATAAGTTATCAGGGGAAGGCATTAGTTCGCATAAAACAACTAATCCTAAATTAAATGTGGAAAATCCAACAGCTTTTATGGAAGCCACCCCTGAAGAGATTGAAGAAGCAGTTTCTTTAGCTTCTGAAGCATTTAAAATATATAAAAATACAACTGGTAAACAAAGGTCAGCTTTTTTAAATGCTATCGCCGATGAAATATTAGAGTTGGGAGATTCATTGATAGAAATGTTCTGTTTAGAAACAGGTTTGCCTGAAGGAAGGGCAATTGGTGAACGAGGAAGAACAATGTTTCAATTACAATCATTCGCAAACTTAGTCTCAGATGAAGCCTGGCGAGGAATTACTATTGACAGAGCTATTCCAGACAGGCAACCACTACCAAAATCTGACCTTAGAAAAACATCTATTCCTTTGGGGCCGGTTGTTGTTTTTGCAGCAAGTAATTTTCCTTTGGCCTTTTCTACTGCCGGAGGAGATACGGCAAGTGCCTTGGCGGCAGGTTGCCCGGTTTTGATGAAATCACATGCAATGCATTCTGGAACTGGAGAATTAGTAGCTTCTGCAATCATTAAAGCTGCCGAAAAAACTGGAATGCCCAACGGTGTTTTCTCTAATATTACCGGTAGAGGTAGAACGGTTGGCGTTGCATTGGTCAAGCATCCAAAAATAAAGGCCGTTGGATTTACAGGAAGTATTGCGGGAGGCAGATCATTATTCAATTTAGGGGCACAGCGGGAAGAACCAATACCTGTTTTTGCAGAAATGGGTAGTATCAATCCAGTGGTAATAACCGCAAATGCAATAGCGAATAGATCCGGGGAAATAGCAACCACCTACGCAGGTTCAATTACTTTAGGGACAGGGCAATTTTGCACAAATCCAGGATTGATATTGACAGTTGATGGAGAATCAACACAAGCTTTTGTTGAAGAATTAGCAACAAAAACGGTGGCCATAGGAGCTCAATGTATGTTAAATCCTGGTATTAAGAGTGGATTTATGGAAAACGGAAATATCGTTACAAGTCAGGAAGGTGTTACAGTTGTTGGACGCGTTGAAGGGGCTGTAGAAGATAATTTCGCGCCGTCCCAAATTAATGCCGTTTCCGGTAAAGACTTTTTAGCTAATCCTAAAATGCAAACGGAAGTCTTTGGCCCATTTTCACTGGTTGTTAAAAGTAAAGATGAAGATGAATTAATCGATGTGATCAATAGCCTGGAAGGACAATTGACAGGAACGATCATTGCAGAAAACAACGATATTCCAAATCTTAAAGGCATTGTGGATGCCCTTCAAAGTAGGGTGGGAAGAATCATTTTTAATGGTGTGCCTACTGGTGTAGAAGTTACTGGAGCAATGACACATGGTGGCCCTTACCCCGCATCATCGGATTCTAGATTTACTGCTGTAGGTCTTGGAGCGATTAAAAGATGGATACGACCATTTACATATCAAGATTGGCCAAATGAATTGCTCCCAGAGGGTCTTAAGGATTAAATAATAATTTAAAGCTAAGAAATGCTAAAAATAAAATTCTATACTATTGTAGTATTGAGTTTCTTTATGATGCTTTCGTGTCAAAAAACTTCGGATAAGAAAAGCAAAAGTGTAGAGATAACCAATGAATCAATTAGCCCAATGATTGCATTTTGGTCTGATCGTGATGGGAATCCAGAAATTTATACAATGCATCTCGACGGGTCCGATTTAAAACGATTAACCGACAATGAAGAAGCAGAAGATTCGTACCCTGTTTTTTCTCCTGATGGATCTCAGATTGTATTTGAGTCCAACCGAACGGGAAATTTTGAAATCTATGTAATGAATGTTGATGGAACAGATCAACAGCAGTTAACAGAAACTCCAGAAGATGAGTTATCGTCATCTTGGTCGCCAGACGGTTCAAAAATTACATTTGTCTCATTTAGGGATAATGGTGATCAAGAGATTTACGTAATGGATGCAGACGGTTCTAACGAAACACGATTAACACATAACGATTTTGATGATGAGGCACCACATTTTTCACCTGATGGAAGGTTCATAGCTACCGAGTCTGGAAAAAATAGAGATAGAAGACAGATTTATATAATGAATGCAAATGGTTCTGATCATAAACCATTGACAAATTTAGAAGCCTATCAGGGTTACCCAACATGGTCTGCAGACGGGACAAAAATATTTTTTGATTCTACTTTAGATGGTGGAGGCATATACATCATAAATGTTGATGGTTCTAATTTGCAAAAAGTAACAGAAGAAGGAATTGGAACTTTTATTAACCAATCACCAGATGGCTCAAATATACTGTTTGTAGGTGCTAAAAAAGGCGAAGAAAAGTTTCATATATATACTATGGACAATGATGGTAGTAATTGGATTCAAATTACAAATAATGATTTCGATGAGGTCGCACCAAGTTGGAATCCTGCAAGTTTTAAAACTGGAACGACAGCAAAAGGAAAAATTCAAAAAATAGCATTTCATTCTAATAGAGATGGCAATAGTGAAATATACTCCATACACGCAGATGGCACAAATGAAAAACGATTAACCTATAATGATGTATACGATGGCTTTCCCTCCTGGTCTCCGGATGGTTCAAAAATTTTATTTCAATCAAATAGGGTAGGTGAAGATGATTTTTTCATTTATGTGATGAACTCTGATGGTTCTAATGTTCAGAAAATACCAAATACTGAAGGAGGTAATTATGCCAAGTGGTCCCGTGATGGTTCTAAAATTGCATTTTTTGCTGAAAGGAATGGAAACACTGAAATTTTCCTGATATACTCAGATGGCTCTAACCCCGTAAATATAACCAACAATACTGCCACAGATGAAACGCCAACTTATACTTCAGATGGTAGCAAAATTGCTTTTCAAACCAATAGAGGTTCAAAACCACCTGTCGATGCCAAAGAAGGGGAAGAAGTGCGATTGAATTATGGTATATACATCATGAATACCGATGGTTCTAATCAAACTGAAATTACTGACTTTGAGACCAATGACGAAAACCCATCTATTTCACCGGATGGAAAGCAAGTGGTATATCAATCGTATATAAAAGAAGGGCTTGCTATTGTTGTGATAAATACTGATGGAACTAATAAAAGAGTATTAACTGATGCTGAACCCCCATCCGGTTCGCCAGCATGGTCAGGTAATGGTAGTAAAATTGCTTTTGATTCTATGCGAGATGGCAATTTCGAAATATTTACCATGAATGTAGATGGTACAAACCAGACACAATTAACCTTTACCAAGGGCGGAGTGGAAAATTCGGGAGCTTCATGGACACAATATTAAATAATAAACCATTATGAAATCTTTAAAAAATAGTATAAGCTTACTCATTGCAATTGTTGTACTAGTTATAAGTTGTAAGAATAAAACAACGAATAAGGAAACTAAAATTTCAACAGAAACCTCTCCTGATATGGTTTTAATTCCTGGAGGATCGTTTATGATGGGTGATGACAATGGTCAAGATATGGAAAACCTGTTCATGCTGTTGAAGTGAGCTCATTTTATATGGATAAATATGAAGTTACTTTAGAAGATTATGAAAAATTTGTGGAGGCTACAAAATATGTTACAGACGCAGAAAAAAATGGTGGTAGTATTATATATAATGGAAAAGATTTTGAGAAGACAGAGGGTATAAATTGGAGATTCGACGGAAGAGGCAATGCACACACAAAAGAAGAAAAAAATCAACCAGTGACTCATTTAAGCTGGAATGATGCCAATGCCTACGCCGAATGGACGGGAAAACGCCTACCAACCGAAGCTGAATGGGAATACGCCGCTCGAGGTGGAGAGAAAGGATATAAGTTTGCATGGGGTAACGATGCTTTGGAAAATGAAGTCATGGCCAATGTCTCTGATGAAAATTATGTAAAGGTTGTAAAATGGCCACATTTCGAAGGATATGACGACGGTTACACTCTCGCTTCTCCAGTGGGTTCCTTTGCACCCAACTCGCTGGGTTTGTATGATATGGCTGGCAATGCATGGGAATGGTGTGCCGACTATTTTGATGAAGCCTACTATAGCCGAAGCCCCAAAAAGAACCCTATAAACAATGAACCCAATGAGAGAAGAGTGATGCGTGGAAATTCATGGGACGGTAGACCTGGATTGATGCAGTGTTCAAGACGCACCAGCGATGTCCAGTCAAACAGTTATGCAGATACTGGTTTTCGATGTGTGAAAGATGTGGAGTAATATATATAGGAAAAATCAAGCTATTGTAATTTAGGAATAAAAGTATAAAGACTAATTAACTAATAATATTACACTGGGTGGCATGACGAATGGATCTCCTATAAACATTTAAAAAGAATAATTTTTGAATTCAATTAATTAGGCATTTGACATTTCATTCAACGCACTAGTGACAATTTCCAAATCATTTTCAGCTCTAAACCCGCTAAACCCAATAGACAGATTAACATCATTTAATTTTAATGATTGACCCCCATGCCATCCTACAAAATCCTGGCGTTTTATTCCGAATTTTTTATCGTCCAATTCACCATTAAAAACTAATTTCTCAAATTCCCCTGTTGGCATATTGGTAATCCAAACCTGACTGGCCTTAGCCCAGGCAATTTGATAAAAGTAACGCTGCCTAATTTTATCCTTGCCATACATCCTACCAAAAATTCGCCCATTTTCATCTATAATGCAGACAGCCACGTTGCCTTGAGAAATGGAACTGTCTTCTTGATTAGCCATATAGTTAGGAATTAGTTTTTCAATGGAATCAAAGAGAGTTTCTATGGTCTCCAAAAATTCTAATTTATTCATTAAATGATGATTTAGTTTGTACTTGGAATATTCATGTTTCCTATTGTTCAAATGTACAAATAATAACATTATATTAATGCTTATCCCAAATAATGCCTTAAAGACTTAAGTTCTTAATAAATAGAGCACTAGAACTTTATTTTTTAAGAAAATTTAACTAAATAATTCATATAAAATATTGTTGAAAAACCTTTTTTTACTATATTTGAATCGGAAGAAATAATGTAACCTCTGTTGTTACTCGCTTGTTTTTTATCTTAAGGAAGAAAATTGGAAAAATAAGCGGATTTCTTGTGGATAACCTCCGCATACCTTAACCAGTATTTATTGGTAAGGGTATGCGGAGGTTTTTTATTTGTACCAAAAAAAATTAACAAAATGTGTAATATTAGAATAAAGGTGGTTTTAATTATTGTGGGATTTCTCTACAACTCATGTGCCAGGGCCCAGGAAGAAATTGACCAAAAAATTGTTGAGCAAATTAAAATAGAGGCTCAAAATAATTCCCAGGTTATGGATAATCTTAATTATATCGCAGATGTTTTTGGTCCACGAATTACAGGCTCCCCTCAATACTATGAGGCTGCAAAATGGGCAAAAGAACGTTTACAGAAATGGGGTTTAAATGCTAAACTTGATACCTATGAAAACAATTTACGTGGTTGGCATTATGAATCGTATGCTGTTCAAATGACTTCGCCTTCTTTTATGACTATTAATGCTTTACCTTATATATGGAGTAACAGTACCAATGGAGTAATTGAAAGCGAAATTGTTTTGATTGACTCTGATGATCTTAATGAGTTGAAAAAATATGAAGGAAAATTAAAAGGCAAAATTATTTTGTCTCCTAAAAATGAATCTAGTGAAGATATTGAGATTAAACCATTTTCTGATCACCAATTAACAAAAGCTTCAAATAGCATACTAGCCAATGATCCTGAAGGTCTTGATAATAGTGGTATTGAACCATTAGTCGACCGATTAAAAGAAAGAGCTCAAAGTAAGGATCATGGTGAAGAAAGTGATGAAGATTTGATTCATAATTTTTTAATTGAGCAAGGGGTTGAAGCAGTTGTTACCGCCAGTAGACATGGTTTAGGTATAGTAAGTGCTAATACATTGCCTTACAATGCTATTGGGGATATAAAACCAGTTGCACATTTTTCAATTGCAAAGGATCAACATATCCGACTTTTAAGACTTATAGAAAGGGGCTATTCACCAAAATTGAGATTACACTTAAATACTAAATTCAATACCGAAGAGAAATATCATGTGAATATTCTGGCAGATATTGAAGGCCAAGATCCCGATTTGAAAAATGAAATTGTCATGGTAGGTGCCCACTTCGATTCCAATGTGGGAGGTACTGGAGCAGCGGATAATGGTGCTGGTTCAGCCACTATTATGGAAGCCTTAAGAATTTTAAAGGCCATAGGAATTAAACCTAAAAGAACAATTCGTATCGCCCTTTGGGATGGTGAAGAGGAAGGTCTTAAAGGCTCATTAGGATATATCAAAAAGTACGTTGGGGACATAGTGGAAGGCACTGTTAAAAGTGAACAATCCAAGATATCTGTTTACTTTAATATGGATCAAAATGGACATGACCTACGTGGCATTTTTACACAGGGGAATACGAAAATACGACCAATTTTTGATGCGTATTTAAAACCATTTCATGAATATGGTGCAAAAACAACGACCATTCAAAATGCATGTTGTACAGATCATTTAGGCTTTGATGCTTTAGGAATTCCGGCGTTTGAATGGATTTATGATCCGCTTTACTATTTCAGTCACCAACTTCATGTAAGTACAGATGTCACAGATTTAGTAAAAGAAGATTCAATGAAACGCAATGCTGCCATCGTTGCCAGTTTTATTTACCATGCAGCGATGCGCGATGAAATGTTGCCTAGAAAGTAAAATGGATTATTAATTCAACAAAAAACACTTTGTACAAAAGCTTTCAAAATATAATTAAAATAATATGTATTGGATTTATTTTCAGCATTTTGATCTGTTGTAATGAAAAAAATTTAAATGCCCCAAATACTGTTGAGGTGAATGCATCAAACTCTGATATTGAAACCTATTAAATAAGAGCTAAAAAATAAATATGATGAACTCAATTTATTCTGATTTAAAACCAATGATTACAGTTTCAGATATTGAAAATGCCTACGATAACATTAAGGGAGGCATTAAAAAAACACCTTTAGTATTTTCTATGGAATTGAGTAAAATTTCTGGGGCTAATGTGTATCTAAAAATGGAGCACTTGCAACATACAGGTTCGTTTAAAATACGAGGCGTTCTTAATAAAATATATAGTATAAATAAAAAGGATTTTAATAAACCCTTCGTTGCTGCATCCACAGGAAACCACGCAGCTGCTTTTGCCTATGCTTCTGAAAAATTTGATTTTAAGGGTGTTTTATTTCTTCCAAAGGGAGTAAGCAAAATTAAGTTAAAAGCCATAGAAAATTTTGATGTTGAAAAGATTTTGTTCGGGGATTCGGGTATTGAGACAGAATCTAAGGCTACAGATTATGCGAAAGGGGTTAACGGTGTCCTAATACATCCATATAACGATATAAAAATAATTGAGGGGCAAGGCACAATAGGAGTTGAAATTAAAGAACAATTACCGGAATTAGATGCCGTATTGGCTCCTGTTGGTGGTGGTGGATTGATTTCTGGATTGTGTTCTTATTTTAAGGATTCAAAAGATGTTGAAGTTATTGGTTGCCAACCTGAAAACGCTTGTGAAATGTACGACTCAATTAAATTGAATGCAATTGTACCACCTAGCAAATTGCATACGGTTGCAGATGCATCTGCAGGAGGTGTTGAAGACAATTCTGTAACTTTTGATATTTGTAAAAAACACTTATCAAGATTTGAACTAATTGATGAGGATGCTATAAAAAAAGCAGTTGCATTTATAGCGAGATATCACTTAACAATTATAGAGCCTACTGCAGCACTTCCTGTAGCAGCTTTATTAAACAGTAATAAATATCAAGGCAAAAATGTGGTTTTGGTACTTACCGGAAATAAAATTAATGAGTCTCTATTAACACAAATACTTACATCTTATGGAGACAATCATTAAACTAAAGGACATGCACTCTATTGTAGAGAATATAGATACCGTTTTGGCAATGGAAAAAGGGTTTATTGCCTATAGTAACGGAAAAACAGTGGTTCCTCCAGTAGGTGAATTGCTTTTTGAGAACCCTCCGGGAGATGTGCATATAAAATACGGTTATATTAAAAATGACGATTTCTATGTTATTAAAATTGCTTCGGGCTTTTATGATAATTCTAAACTTGGAATTCCTTCGAGCCAGGGAATGATGCTCTTGTTTAACCAAAAAACAGGGCAGCCTACGGCCGTATTGTTAGACGAGGGGTTTCTTACCGATGTTCGTACCGCTGCAGCTGGAGCATTGGCAGCTAAATATTTTGCGCCAAAAAATATTTCGGCAATAGGAATTATAGGCACAGGTATTCAAGCGAAATTGCAATTAAAATACCTTCAAGAAAACACACCTTGTAAGACAGTTTATGTTTGGGGGAGAAACCCGGAAAACACTCAAAAATTTAAAGATGAATTAGGAGTTGATTTTGATATTCATATTGCATCGACCCCTTCAGAAGTAGCTAAACATTGCAATCTTATTGTAACAACAACGCCTTCAGAAAACGCTTTATTAATAGCTGATGATGTGCAACCTGGCACTCATATCACAGCGGTAGGTTCGGATACTTCTAATAAGCAGGAACTGCAAAGTGAACTATTACAAAAAGCCGATTTAGTAATTTCAGATAGTATTCCGCAAAGCAAAAGCAGAGGAGAAATATATAGAGCAACGAAAGATGGTGCTATTTCATCAGAAAAAGTGGTTGAATTAGGAAATGCATTGCAAGATAGAACCTTACAACGTACTGATGAGAATCAAATTAGTATTGTTGATTTAACAGGGGTTGCAGTACAAGATATTATGATAGCCAAAGCGGTTTACATGGCCCATTTAGAATCCAATTTATAATTATTTAAAAACAAACACAATGAATAAAAATTATTACAATTCGCTTAAGGTACTTTTAATTGGTTTGGTTAGTTATTCATTAGTTAGCTGCGCTGATAAAAAACCAGAAATTCAAATGGAAGCAGAAGCCAATATTAAAACTGAAACAGAAGATGAGGACACCACTTCTAATTCTAAAATTATTTTCACAAGTTCGCGAGATGGAAATGCAGAGATTTATACCATGAATATGGATGGTTCAGATCAAAAACGCCTTACTAATAATACTTCTTATGATGGCGAAGCAACTTGGTCACCTGAGGGAAGTAAAATTGCTTTTGTATCTGATAGAGATGGTGATCTTGAAATTTACATTATGAATGTAGATGGCACAGATCCTAAAAGAATAACTAACAATCCAGGTGAAGATAATTCTCCTACTTGGTCTCCAGACGGTTCTATGATTGCATTTAACACAGATCGATTTGGAAATCGCAGTAGTGAAATACTTAGACGCAATATTGAAGGCGGTGAAACATGGGGATTAAACCCTACACGTTTAACTTTTGCTGTGTCTACACATTCAGCTAAAGCAAATAACTTTATTTCCTGGTCGCCTGATGGTCTTCAAATTGCATTTGAATCTGACAGGGACAGAGACGATCCGGAAATCTATTTAATCAATGCAGTAGATGGTTCAAATATACAACGTTTAACCTTTACACGTGCTTTGGACGAAGTACCATCCTGGTCTCCGGATAGTAAGCAGATTTTATATTCAACCGATATTGTTGGTGAGCCTCATAATGGTAATTACGAAATCTATATCATGAATCGAGATGGCTCTGATAAAACAAGATTAACCAATAGCGAAGCACAAGATACTAATCCATCAATGTCTAATGATAAAAAGTACATTGTTTTTGAATCGTATAGAGATGGCCATCCGGAATTGTACAGAATGAATGCTGATGGTTCTAATGTAGTTAAGTTAACAGATTATAAAGGTGAACAACCAACTGGAGAAAGAGAATTTCCGAAAGGGAATATGGACCCTGTGTGTTCACCATTTTAAATAACATTCAAAATGTTTAAAAGATTTTATATAAGTAAAGTTGTACTCTTAGCCATAAGTTTTGTGTTTGTTAATTGTGCTGATAAAAAAACAAAGAAAACAGATATTGAACAATCAGAATTAAAAACTCTAGAGGAGAAACTTACTTCAAAAATTGTATATGTATCTCACTTAGAAGATGACCTTGAAATTTTTGTAATGGATGTGAATGGTAATAACGCAATACAACTGACCAATAATACTGCTGAAGACATGTATCCAAGCTGGTCACATAATGGTACTAAAATCGCCTTTTTATCAGACAGAAATGGCGAAATGGGAATTTATATAATGAATGCTGATGGTAGTGAACAAAAATTAATTAAGGCAAACACTTTTGCTATACCTGCTTGGTCAAACAACGACAAGAAGTTATTGATTACAGAAGACATAGAAAACGGAAGACTGTTAAAAACAGTAAATATAGAAAATGGTATAGAAACCCTAATTAATACTGGTTCTAAATCTGACGGTTATGGGAAGTGGGCTTCGACAGGGACATACATTGTATTTGAATCAAATCGGGATGGTGATAGCGAAATTTATCGTGTAAATACAGCTGACAGTTCTCACTTAAAGCGCTTAACTGAAAACCCAAATTTAGACGAATGGCCTTCGTGCTCTAAAGATAGCAAGCAAATAGCATATGCATCAGGAGTGGAGGGCAATAAAGATATTTGGATTATGAATGCAGATGGTACGAATAAACAAAAAGTTACAGAAGATATTACCATAGGTGATTCTTTTCCGAGTTGGTCGCCAGATAATAAGCGTATCATATTTACAACCTTTACAGATAATGCAGCACCAGAAATATATGTAATTGACATTGAACAAAAAAGTATAACCAAGCTCGGTAATGGTTCCGGACCAGATTGGTCGTCGTTTTAGTTAGATTAATAAATTAGGAGCTTATTTTATAGATGGACGACAAACAAAATGGTTTTTAGTGCATTAACAATAAGTTCTAATAAACAGATAGTATAAAAAAACTTTAAAAGATTATTTGATTATGCGAAATAATATACTTGTCATTTTAGCTTTTGCCTTGACAGCTACAAATTATGGACAAAATTCCCAGTCTCATAAAAATGAGGCTTATAACGATTGGGAAGTCTCTTGTATGATTCGCAAGGATAAATTTAAATTTGTATTGCCCAAAGCCATGCGGAATAATGCCATTGATATGTGGATTATTATCGATAAAGGTAGAGGATCCGAACCCTTGTTTCGAGATTTGGGAGAACCCACGAGTAATGGCAATGGTATTTTTATTTTTAGCGATAGAGGCGAAAAAGGTATAGAAAAAGCTTTAATTGGGGGTCATAGTGATATGTCTGAAGCTTGTGGAGCTTATGATATTATAGGTTATGAAGGTACTTTGCAGGAATTTGTTGCCGAACGCAATCCCAAACGAATTGGCATTAATATGACAACCGCTACAGAATTGATGCCACCTGAAGGGAGACATCTGGCAGATGGCTTATCACATACCGATTATATTAACCTTAAAAAAGAGTTGGGAGAACCCTATGCTTCGAGACTGGTTTCTGCCGAAAGACTCATTGCCGATTTTAGAGGTGAAAGAGTAGCGAGTGAAATTATTGAATTCAGTAAAATTGCAGACATTACACGTAAACTTCAAGAACGTGCATTATCTAATGAGGTCATTACCGTAGGAAAAACTACAATCAACGATATGCTTTGGTGGATGGAAAGTAAGCGTAAGTCGAAAGGTTTAGAGCGTGGTTGGTTTCCAACAGTATTTATTAGCCCTCCAAATGGAGAGGAAATTAGTCATGGTAGCTATGTTATACAACCTGGTGATGTCGTGCAAATTGACTGGGGAATTGGTAAAAATAATTTCTTTACGGATATAAAACGTTTTGCCTATGTTCTAAAAGAAGATGAAAAAGAAGCTCCTGCATATATTCAAAAAGCGTTTAACGAATCCTTGAAAATACGTGACCTTATTCAAACCAATGTTAAATCTGGCAAAACAGGAAGAGAACTGATTGACAACTTAAAACAACTGGTCAATAAAGCTGGTTATGTATATACAGAAAATGAACGGGCTAGCAAAGTTAAGGGCATAGAAGTAAATATAGGAATGCACGGTTCAGGAAATTTAGGACATGAGATAGGTGCTTCCTTATTTGAGATATTTCCGGTGCGTACCACATATCCTGTACGTCCAAATACAATTATATCGGTAGAGTTTATTGTATTTACTCCGACCGATGAATGGGGTGGCAACAAAGTGCCGGTCAATATTGAGGAAAATGCCTTGATAACCAACAGAGGTATTGAATGGATTCATCCTCCACAAAATAAAATACTATTGATAAGATAATTTTCATTCATAATTCTACTAAAATAAAATTTATGTTCAACGTTAAAATTAACTCCTTTAGAATCCGTCTCAAGACTTTGGTCTTCGCTTTTACTTTCATGTTTTTAGCGTTTGGTTCAATACAATCTCAAAATGAAATTTTAACTGGGATAAGAGATGATGTCCAAAAACTAGCTGGCCAAAATAATTTATCCCGCCTTGAGATATTAAAGATAATGCTAGATAATGAAGGTATTAACTATAAAGTTGAACCTTATACCTATGACCCTAAAAAAGAATTTATAGGTGGGGAATTTGATGATATGCCAGAAGATGAAGCCTATCGTTTTAAACATGCAAACGGAAAAGGCAGTAATCTTGTGGTAACTCTAGGCAATGGCGAACAAGAATTTATTGTGGGCGCTCATTATGATAAGGTTACCGTTGGTGAAGGCGTAGTAGATAATGGCGCATCATCTATAATTTTAATACGAATCGCAAAAGTCTTTAAAAACAAAAAACTCAACTTTATGTTACGTATTATTTGGTTCGGTGATGAAGAATTAGGGCTTATTGGGTCTCGGAATTATGTGGAAAACCATAAAGATGATACAATTGTTGGTATGATTGCTCTTGATGTAAATGCCTATGGTGATAATATTATGATTGGGCCATCTGCTCAAACAGGCCTACACCGCCTTTACAGAATTGCCCAGCAGGTATGCCTTACAAATGAAATTTCGTCTACAGTGTTTCCAGAATATGGAGGCAGTGATAATGAAGCCTTTACCGATGCCGGTTTTGAAGCTATGGGTCTGGGAATTGCTCCAACAGAAGAAGCCTATGAGTTTTGGTTGGAAGTTAACGGCAGTGAGAAAGTAAGATCCGATAAACCTCCGGTAATAATGGGTAATATGCATAGTGAAAAGGATACAATGAAATTATTAGATCCTTTGGCAGTCCAAAAAAGTTATACCGTCACTTTGGGAATTATCAAACAATTGAGTAATGAAATGGGGAGTCATTAATTTTTATAATTTAAGTAACACATGCACATCTATAGAGAACATCTAGTAAAAGCCATTTCCGCTGCTAAAGAGGCAGGCGAAATGCTTATAGATTTGATACCGAGCGATCATCGTCTCAATTCAGAGGAGCGTTCAAAGTTAATGGATGATGCCGATCGTAAAGTTCATGATTGTATTTATGATATTCTTAATATTGATTTTCCAGAATACAAATACATTTCAGTATATACAGAAAACAAAATATTTTATAAAGATAAACCTTTGTGGGTCATAGATCCAATTGTTGGGTTAGGTAACTTTTCACATGGTGATCCTCATTTTGCAGTATCTATTGCCCTAATGATAAATGGAGTTACAGTTGTTGCTTTGATATACAATCCTATTTTTAATGAATTGTTTACAGCTATTAAAAGCCAAGGGGCATTTTTAAATGAGAAGAGAATACATGTTTCGAAAACAAAAAAATTGGAACATGCCCTACTCTCCACAAGATTCCCTTATGATATTCGCCACGGTAATGTAACCAATCTGAATCTTTTTAATAAGTTGATTATGGAAGCTGAAGGCGTTCTAAATAACGGGACAGCCACCCTCGATCTTGCCTATGTAGCTTCAGGGCAATTCGACGGATTTTGGGCATTGCATATGAAACCTTGGGATTTAACAGCTGCTGTGCTTTTAATAGAGGAAGCGGGAGGCAGGGTTTCAACATTATCAGGGGAGACTTACATGACAGAATCATTGGGAATACTTGCTACAAATGCAATTATCCATAAAGAAATTGTTAATGTAATTTCAAAAGCACCTAAAGAATGAAAATAGTATAATCACTAAATTAATTAATATCTAAAAAATCATATTATGAAAAGATTTAAAACAAAAGTAAGATGGACTATCAATCTAATAGCCATTATATGTTGTATGATATTTTCAATACAAGGAACGGCTCAAACGGATTTACACAAAACAGTATTGTTAAATTGTAATGTGATTGATTGTACTGGTGCGCCAGCAATAAATGGGGTAACGGTGACAATTATCGGAAATAAGATTGCTGAAATTAGTAAAGAACCTTACATAAGAAGTGCCAGCGAAAAAAATATAACTGTTATTGATATTGAGAATGGTTATGTTGTTCCTGGATTATGGAACATGCATACCCATTTGACGGCATTATTACCAGATCCAAAAAATATAGAAGCAAACGAATCTGTTGTTTCTGCATCAATAAGAGCCGGATTAAATGCCATGGATGGTTTGCGACATGGCTTTACCAGTGTGCGTTCGGTTGGCGAACATGATTATATTGATGTAGCATGGAGAGATGCCTTTGATCAGGGATTTTTTATGGGGCCACGGATTTTTGCCAGCGGTGATTTTGTGTCGCCTACCGCAGGTCATCGTGGCTATGTAGAAAAAGGCGCCGATGGTGTTGCAGAGATAAGAAAACTTGTTCGTGAGCGTGTCCAGAATAGTGTGGATCTAATTAAGATATTTAGTGTTGAAATGCTTCAGGATGAATTGGAAGCTGCTATTGAAACAGCCCATAGTCTTGGGGTTCATGTAACTACGCATACCAGGGAGCCGGATATATATCGCGCAGTAAAAGCTGGAGTAGATTGCGTTGAACATGGTTACAGTATTACAGATGAAACTATTGAACTAATGGCCGAAAAAGGGACGTTTTATGACCCTACCATTATTTGTAATTTAAGTGATGAATATATTAAAGAACGAGAGAACAGGCTTAAAAAACTAGGGTATGCAGAAGATAAAAAAATATCCTATTATCGAACGCTCATCAATTATGCCGATGAAAGATCTCAAGAATTTGCATTGTACCAAAGACAGGCTTTAAAGAAGGCTGTAGATGCTGGAGTGAAAGTTGTATTGGGGTCAGATTCTATGCCAATTGGTGAAATTGGTATTCTGGAAATGGAGCAATTTATCCTTTCTGGTGTTAGCGAAATGAATACATTAATAGCTGCAACCCGTAATTGTGCAGATTTATTAGGAGTATTAGACAAATTGGGCACAGTGGAAGAAGGTAAAATAGCAGACTTATTGATAGTTTCAAAAAACCCACTAGATAATATTTCAAATATTCGCGAAGTTAAAATGGTTTTTAAGGATGGTATTTCGGTTGATTTAAATCAGCCTAAAGGTACTGCCACCTACTGGGATTATTTTAGTACATCGGAGAAAAAGAAAGGATTCCTCAAAGAGGCAGAAAATGCTGCAGGATTTCAACGCGGTAAAACCGATAAAGATTAATAAAATATTGAATTTAATTGAAAACAATAAGATGAGACCTTATAAATTAATTTTAGTTCTTATAGCCGTATTCGTTTTGTCATGCAATTCGAAAAAAACTTCAAATGGATCATCAGATGTAATTGCTAGTTTAAACATACATGATGAAATTACGGTTGATGATATTCAGTTGGCTTTTAAGAATGGAGAATATACAGTAACTCAATTAACACAGTTTTATTTAGATAGAATTGAAGCGTTGGATAAAAACGGACCTGTATTAAATGCGGTATTAACCGTTAACCCCGATGCTCTAATAATTGCTAAAGAACTGGACGAAGAATTGAAAATGAACAAACTTCGGGGGCCTCTTCACGGTATACCCATTTTACTGAAGGACAATATAGATACTGCCGATAAAATGCCTTGCACGGCAGGTTCAAGAATAATGAAAGATTCATATCCGTTAAAGGACAGCCACTTGGCTGCTCAACTTAGAAAGGCAGGAGCGGTGATCTTAGGAAAAGCAAATTTAAGTGAATGGGCAAATTTTCATTCAAACTATTCATCAAGTGGATGGAGTGGATTAGGTGGTCAAACCAATAACCCTTACGACCTTAGTAGAAATCCATGTGGTTCGAGTGCAGGATCAGGAGCCGCGGTTGCTGCCAATTTGTGTGTAGTAGCTATAGGTACCGAAACTAATGGTTCCATCGTTTGCCCGGCTAATAATAATGGAATTGTTGGTATTAAACCTACTGTTGGATTAATTAGCAGAACGGGGATAGTTCCTATATCGTTTACTCAAGATTCTGGTGGACCCATGGCAAGAACTGTCAAAGATGCTGCAATCTGTTTGGGCACTTTAACAGCTAAAGATAAACAAGATTCCAAAACGATGGCATCAAATAGGGTAGCTTATAATGATTATACGCAATTTTTAAAGACAGGCACACTTAAGGGTAAACGCATCGGTTATTTTAAAACCCCATTAGGTGATCATAAGCGTATGACTGAAATTATGGAAGAGGCGGTAAGTTTTTTTAAGTTGCAAGGAGCCGTAATTATAGAAATTGATAAAATATTGGATGAGGAAACCGGAGATAATTCGTTTGAAGTTTTATTGTTTGAATTTAAAGACGGACTTAACAACTATCTTAAAAGTTTAGGAGCCAATGCACCTGTAAATGATTTACAAGATCTAGTAGATAAAACATTTTCAGATAGCATTGAAATGAAATATTTTGACCATGAGCTATTAAAATTAGCGCAATCCAAAGGAAACCTTAATGATCAATCATATAAAAATGCCTTGAATGCTATGCTTAAATCAAGTCGTGAAGATGGTATTGATAAGGTTATGGACGAAAATAATTTAGATGCGATTATTTCTCCAACTGGTGGGCCAGCCTGGAAGACTGATTTAACCAATGGAGATAATTATAGTATCGAAAGTAGTTCTTCGTCAGCAATTGCAGGTTACCCTATTATAAATGTCCCAATGGGACAAATCGATGGGCTTCCTGTAGGGATGTCTATTTTTGGTCGTGCTTGGTCAGAACCTATTCTTCTGGAAATTGCCTTCAATTATGAGCAGGGGACAAATCATAGAACTACACCGAAATACATAAAAGGAATTCAATAGAAAAAGGAATCTTAAATAAAATATGAATTATATAGGAATTGCCGTCATTATTTTTATTGTGATTACCCTTGGCATTGGTTTTTGGACATATTTTAAGATACAAGGTAAAGCCGTGAATTATTTTAAGGCCGGTGCGATGATGCCCGTTTGGGTTGTTGGTATAAGTTTAATTGCCCCGGCAATAGATGCCAATGGTTCAATTGGAGCGGCATCACGAAGTGCTGAGTTAGGGTTTTGGTCAGGCGCCTCAATTCCAATTGGCTTAGCAATATGTATGTTTTTACTAGGTCGTTTTGTTGCAGTACCAGTTTGGAAAATGAATATCATGACTCTTGCCGATTTTTATGCTAGACGGTATAATAAAACCACCGAAACGCTGGCAACCTTAAGTATGCTGGTTAGTGGTATTATATTATTAGCGGGGAATATTGCCGGTTTGGGAATTCTTTTTAGTCGGGTATTTGGGTTTGCCTTCCTGCCCATGATAATCATTATAGGATCTTGCATTCTTATCTATTCCTTAACCGGTGGTTTTATTACATCTCTTTCTACAAGTGTTTTTCAGGTAGTACTTTTTGTAATAGGTATTTTTTTAGCATTTTTTTGGTTGTCCTCCCATTATGGATGGGGAGAATTAATGCTTTCGGTACCTCTCGATCTTAAATCGTACGCTGGTTTGACTAAAATTGGAAATGGAGCCTTAGAGAACTGGGCTGCAATTATATCGTTGGGATTAGGAAATATTGTTGCCCTGGACCTCATACAAAGAGTAATTTCTTCTGAATCCCCTCGTGCAGCTCAAAAAAGTTGCTATATGGGTGCGGTATTAATTCTACTGGTTGCTATTCCTGTATCAATCATCGGTTTATTTTCAATTCACCTTAATAAAACATCAGGGTTTTCTTTGTTGATCGATCTGGCAATGGAAGATTTGCCTGGATGGATTGGGCTTTTATTGATTCTTGGTATTATAGCCGCCAGTTTAGCAGTAGCTTCAGGAGTTATTCTGGCAATGGCAAATGCGATAACCCGTAATATTTTACAGCCTTATTCGAATTCAAAATGGGACAATAAGAAACTTCTTAAAATATCCCGATTAATGGCTATACCGGCAATGTCTGCCGCTATCATCTTTGCTTATATTCGACCCGAACCGGGAACCCTTCTTATTTTAGCCTTTGATATTGTTCTGGCTGGTTGCTTTGTGCCTTTTGTATTTGGGATTTATTGGAAGAAATCGAATGCTCTGGCCGCTATAATTGCTATAATTGTCGGTGCTGCTATACGGCTCTTATTGTTTTTCGTCGTACCTAAAGAACTTGGTGGACTGGATACACTATTGCCACCGTTTATAACTGCTGTGTTGTTTATTATAATAGCCAGATCAACCCAAAAAATATCACCGCCCGAATATGGAGCTTTTGACGAAACACCAACGGATGAGCAATTGGTTTCTGGAGAATTTTAGGTAAAACCCGTAACTCCAACTTCATAAGCAACTTATAAGATAAAATTCACCAAATTAATATTTTTACAGGATTTTATTTGGATATAAAACATATTCATATATATTTACAAAATATTACTGATATATCAGTTGTATATTTGATGATATACTTAGATAAAATTAATCTAAATACTAAAATTAATGGAAAGTCCTAACCTCCAAATGCATTCTAGAAAAACCAAACCAAATGATAGTTTAGCAGACAAAGCGTACCATATTTTAGAGGAAATGATTGTCACTCTTAAGTTAAAACCAGGGAGCCTTATTTCCGAATCAGATTTAAGTAAAGAAATTCAAATTGGTCGTACACCTTTAAGAGAGGCTCTTCAACGCCTGGCGCAGGAAAGGTTAGTTTCGGTTTTGCCAAGGCGTGGCATGATAGTTACCGAAGTCAATATAATAGACCAATTAGAAATAGTGGCATTGAGAAGAGTGGTGGATAGATTAATAGTTGCAAAAGCTGCGAAGCGAATTACTAGTGAACAAAGTAAACATTTAAATGAAATAGCCAACGCTATTGAGGAAGTTGCCGTGCAAAATGATGTCCAAAATTTCATACATATAGACGGTGAGTTTGATCAAATATTACAAATAGCGTCGCGTAATTTTTTTGCAGCGCATATTTCTGCAACAACACAGGCACATTGTCTTCTATTCTGGTTTATGCATAGAGCCAGTGGCGATTTAATTCGGTCAGCAAAATTACATGCTAATATGATAAGAGCTACAGCCACAGGTAATCAATCTAAAGCCGAAGTGGCTTCTGATTTGTTGAGTGACTATATCGAAGAATTTACTAAGTCTATAATAGATCAATAAAATTAAAT
>PVMS01029066.1_pt1 | contig 21222 bp, 18 predicted proteins | sample 1853461 | NCBI WGS metagenome assembly PVMS01 (sample SAMN08582032, study PRJNA380276) | Marine sediment metagenome, whole genome shotgun sequencing project. | isolation source: ocean sediment barecode stripped | collected 2017 | reverse complement strand
TTCTCCCAGACGCGCTCGAGCGACGCCCCCACCCGGCGCGCATAGACCGCGACCCGTGTCCGCTGCGGGGAATCCATCTCGGGGCAGTCTACCTGTCGCGCTTCCAATCGCAGACGCCTCCCCGTAGGATCATCCGATCATGGCTCGCCACGCCGAAGACGTTCACCTCGAAGAGCTGGCGGAGTCTTTCGAGGTCGATGAACTCCGCGATCCCGCCGCCGCCTACGCCGGCGTTGTTGACTAGGCCCTGGATGCCCTCGGCGCCGCCGGCGGCCGCCACCGTCCTGGGGGCCGTGGCGCCACCCGCCGCGTCGGTCACGTCGAGGCGCAGCGGGACCAGCCGCTCCGAGGCCTCGGTCTGGAGCGCCGCGCCGTCCTCGTCGCGGCGCACACCCGCGAAGATCCGGAAGCCGAGCGTGTCGAGGTGCAGCGCGATGGCCCGGCCGATGCCGGTGGAGGCGCCGCTGACGACGGCGTTGCGAGCCATGATCGGATGATCCTACGGGGAGGCGTCTGCGATTGGAAGCCCGACAGGTAGACTGCCCCGAGATGGATTCCCCGCAGCGGACACGGGTCGCGGTCTATGCGCGCCGGGTGGGGGCGTCGCTCGAGCGCGTCTGGGAGAACGTGCTCGACTGGGAGCACCTGCCCTGGCTCCACGCCGGGAGCTTCCGGCAGATCGAGCGCCACGACGCGGGGCCCTGGGGCTGGCGCGCACGGGCGGTGCTCGAGCCGCGGGGCGACGAGATCGAGCTCGAGCTCCTGACCGAGCCGGACGCCGGCCGCTACGTGACCCGCACCCTCGCGGGTGAGGGTGCCGGCAGCGAGATCTGGACGACGCTGCGTTCCGCCGGACCCGCCGCCACCGACGTCACGGTGGCGTTCGAGATTCCGGGAGTCTCGCCAGACCGGGCGGAGCGTGTGGGCGCAGGCTACGTGCGGCTCTACGCCCGGCTCTGGGACGAGGACGAGGCGATGATGCAGCGGCGCGAGCGGGAGCTGGCGGCGCTGCGCGAGCCCCGCGCACCCGACGCGCCGGTAGTCCTGGGCCCGCTCGCGGAGCTTCTGCCCCGCCTCCCCCTGATCGTCCGCTGGTCCGGGCGGCCCTGGCGCGTCGTCGATCAGGCCGGTGAGCTGCTCGCTCACGCGACGGTGTGTCCGCACAGGCTGGGTCCCCTGGGCGGGAGCCCGGTCGAGGGCGGGCAGGTCCGCTGCCCCTGGCACGGCTACCGCTTCGACGTGCGCACCGGCGGCTGCGTGGAGGTCCCGGGCCTCCGGCTCCCCGAGGCGCCCCAGGTCATGGTAGGCGCCGACGGCCAGGTCACGCTGGCCCCTCCCGACCGCCGATGACGGAAGAGTCGGGGAGGCTCTTCCATCATCGGGGGTTGTGGGTGTCGGGCTCGAGGTAGATGTAGCGGGCCGACGGCACGCGCAGGCGAACGGCGTCCTCGACGGCGTTGATCGTGCGGGCGATGCCGGTGAAGTCGAGGTCGGCGCGCAGCTCGAGCTTCGCGCCCACCAGGATCTGGTCGGGCCCGACGTGGACGGTGCGCAGGTGGAGCAGGCGCTCGACGTCGGGGTGAGACTCCAGCGCCTCGCGGATCGCCTGCACGTTTTGCAGCGACGCCGACTCGCCGATCAGCAGGCTCTTCATCTCGATCGAGAGCACGACGGAGATCAGGCAGAGCAGCGTGCCGATGGCGATGCTGCCGAGCGCGTCCCAGAGCGGGTTGCCGGTGACACTGGCCAGGCACACACCGCCCAGCGCGAGGACGAGACCGATCAGCGCGCCGGTATCTTCGAGCAGCACCACCGGGAGCTCCGGGCTCTTGGCCCGGCGGATGAACTGCCACCAGCCGGCGTCGCCGCGCACGGCATTGGACTCGCGGATGGCGGTGCGGAAGGAGAAGCCCTCGAGCACGATGCCGATCAGCAGCACGCCGACCGCCCAGCCCGGTGAGGTCAGCTCGTGGGGATCGGAGAGCTTGCTCGCGCCCTCGACGATGGCGAACACGCCGCCCATCAGGAAGAGCACCACCGAGACGACGAAGGCCCAGAAGTAGCGCTCGCGCCCGTAGCCGAAGGGGTGCTCCGGGGTCTCCGGGCGGCGGGCCGCCCGGCCGCCCCAGAGCAGCAGGGCCTGGTTCGCCGAGTCGGCCACCGAGTGGACCGCCTCGGCCAGCATCGAGGCCGCGCCGGTCACCAGCCAGGCGCTGAACTTGGCCACGGCGATTCCGAGATTCGCGAGCAGGGCCGCGAGGATGACGCGGGTATTGCCGTCGGTCATGGAGCCTCCTGGGGCCAGTCTAGGGCTCGGGCTTGACGCTGGCCCGGGCTCGCGTTAAAAAGAGAACTAGAATACTTATTCTGATTTACTCCAACACCGGAGCTCCCATCGCCATGACGCCCTACGCCGCCGGTCTCCAGTGGGTCCGCCCTCCCCAGCAGGCGCGCAGCCAGGAGACCCTCGACCGGTTGCTCGATGCCGCCGAGCGGCTCGTGGCCGAGAAGGGCTTCGACGACACGCCGGTGGCCGAGGTGGCGCGCCGGGCCGGCTCCTCGGTGGGGGCCTTCTACAGCCGCTTCACCGACAAGGACGGGCTGCTCTACGCGCTCTACGAGCGCTGGCTCGAAGAAGCCACGGCCACCGCCGACGCCGCCCTCGATCCCGCGCGCTGGGAAGGCGCCACCATTCCCGAGATCATCTCGTCCGTCGTCCGCTTCCTGGTCGAGATCTATCGCCAGCGCGGCGGACTGATCCGCGCCTTCGTGGTGCGCAACCACGTGGACTCCGAGTTCCACGCGCGCCAGGAGCGGCTCTCCCACTACGTCAGCACCCGGCTCACCGCACTGCTGCTCGAGCGCCGCGACGAGATCGCCCGCGACGACGCGGAGCGCGCCGCCGCCTTCGGCCTCACCCTGATCATGAGCGGGCTGGAGAGCGTGATGCTCTTCGGCGAGTACCGGACCGGCTCGCTGACCCTCAACGACGACGAGCTCGCCGGCGAGCTCACCACCGCCTACCTCGCCTATCTGGGCGTATCCACCAGGAGCATCCGATGACCGCCGCCCTCGATCACCTGCACCCCGAGCACGCCACCGAGACCTTCGAGGTGCCCCAGAGCGTCGCGTACAACTGGGAGTACGAGAACACCCGCCGTCGTCTCGTCCGCCTCTACGAGAACGCGAAGCGCGACCAGTGGAACTCGACCGAACGTCTCGATTGGAGCGTGGACGTCGACCCCGAGAAGGGTCTGGTTCCCGACGCCGGCATCGGGATCTTCGGCACGCCAATGTGGGATCGACTCACCGACAGCGAGATCCGCAAGCTGCGCCACGAGGCGATCACCTGGCAGCTCTGCCAGTTTCTCCACGGCGAGCAGGGCGCCCTGCTCGCCACCGCGCAGATCGTCGACAGCGTGCCGTGGTTCGAGGGCAAGCAATACGCTGCGACCCAGGTGATGGACGAGGCCCGGCACGTCGAGGTCTACCGCAGGTATATCACCGAGAAGCTCCAGCACGAGTATCCGGTCAATCCGGAGCTCAAGAGCCTGCTCGACGTGATCCTCACGGATTCGCGCTGGGACATGAAGTTCCTGGGCATGCAGATCATCGTCGAAGGCCTGGCGCTGGCCGCCTTCGGCACCATCCGCGACACCGCCAGCTGCCCGCTGCTGCGCGACCTCACGTCGGCGGTCATGGAAGACGAGTCGCGACACGTGGCGTTCGGCGTGCTCTCGCTGCGCGAGTTCTACGAGGACCTCAGCGAAGTCGAGCGGAAGGAGCGCGAGGAGTTCGTATACGAGGCCTGTGTCCTCATGCGCGATCGCATCTCCAACAAGGAGGTCTGGGAGCGCATGGGTCTCGACGTGCAGGCGTGCATCGAGGCCTCGGATCAGAGCCCGTTGGCCAAGCAGTTCCGCTACCGGCTCTTCTCCAAGATCGTTCCCAACGTGAAGAGCCTGGGGCTCCTCTCGAAAGTCCAGCGCCAGCGCTTCGCCGACCTCGACATCCTCCAGTACGAGACCGAGACGACCTCGGACGTCGACGCCGATATCGAGGAGGAGCGCCGCCTGCGCGCGGGCGAGGTCGCCACGCCCATCGGCTACTGACGCAGATCAGTCCTCGGACGGCTGGAGATCGAGGATCTCCGACACCACGAGCCCGGTGCCCTCGTCGCTCCCGTCTTCGGTCGCGAGAACCGGCAGGAACTCGACCATCCGGGAGAGGGTGTCGCGGGCTTCGGGGGGGAGATCCCGCCACTGGAGCACCAGGCCGTTGTCGCCTTCGTCCCGGGCGACGCAGGCCGTCACGATCAACGGCCGCTCCCGGGGGCGAACATGGATGGCGATGGAGAGCTCGTCTCCGACGGACACGTCCTCGTGCGGCTGGACGCGCATGCCACCCAGGGAGATGTCGCGCCCGAGCAGGACGCGCGCCGCCTCGACGCCTAGCGCGATCACGTGCTTGCCGTACTCGCGGCGGTCGCTGGTGCGGCGCTCCTTCCCTTCGAGCTCCGGCTCCTCCGAGGCGGGGGCGTCGCGCTCCGTTCGCGGCGCGGCCGCCACCGCAAAGGCGGGGGCGTCACTCGAACGGTTCGTGGTGAGCATGGCCGGGCCTTCGCTGTAGGAGGCGACCACCTCGCGCAGGCGGTCGGCGGTGCGTCCGCGCTGTTTTCCCCAGCTCACCGCCAACGCGAAGACGCGCGGAGTATCCGACAATCCGCAGCGCACGACGTTCCCGCTCAAGCCGAGCGACTTGCCATTGGTGACGTCGGCTGGGATGTGGACGTGGATGCGACCGCCGCGCTCCATGGGAGCGGAAGTCAGCAGCCGGCAGCCCGAATCGGAGAGCTCGGCCAGGACCGCCATGCGTCGGCGGAGTCCGCTGCGGATACGCACTCGACCGCCCACGGTGGCGCGCAGCGAACGCCGTTTCTCGGGGCCGCGGTAGAGCGTGTGGAGTATGAGCAGCCGCAGCGCCTCCGGATGCACGGGCCGGCGGACGAGCAGGTCGACGCCCGCTCGGTGCAGCATCGACCGCAGGGTGCGCGACTCCTTCTCCATGATGGCGATTCGCGCGGGCTGGACGCCGGCGGCGGTGTCGAACTCGAGCAGGCGGCGCGGCGTGGAGATCACGATCTCCCAGGCCTGAGTCTCGTCCTCCTCGGTACTCGGTCCGCAGCGCTCGTCGAACGGGGTGCCCATCTTCTCGAGTAGCGAGCAGACGTCACTCAGCTCTCCGTCGTGGATGACGAGGGCGGGCGGGTTCTGGCGGGGCGACATTCACACCTCGGAAGCGAGCGAGCGTGCTCTGTTCCTGCATCGGCGCGAGGCGGCTGGGCCTGAAGATGTTGCAGCCACAGCGGAATCCCGCGGCCCGGTGGGAACGCGTCTGCCGGGTTCTCCGGGGGCGGGCCGGGAGCGGCGGAGAGGTGTAGCCTGCCGCCGGTGGAAAGCGCGCACCCGGCATTGACCCTGGTGTTGGCGCTCGCCGCGGGCGTACTCGCCCAGGCGGTGGCGCGACATCTTCGCTTGCCGGGCATCGTACTGCTCCTCGGCGCCGGCGCGGCGTTGGGCCCGGACGGATTCGGGTGGGTTCGGCCGAACGACCTGGGCGAGGGGCTCCTGATGCTCGTCGAGCTCTCGGTTGCGGTCATCCTCTTCGAGGGTGGACTGAACCTGGAGATCCGACGCCTGAGGCGAGAAGGTGGCGCGATCCGGCGGCTCGTCCTGGGCGGCGCCCTGGTCACCATGGTCGGCGGCGCGGCGGCGGTGCACTGGCTGCTCGACTGGGATTGGATGGGTGCGCTGGTCTTCGGCAGCCTGATCGTGGTGACGGGGCCCACGGTGATCGGCCCGCTCGTCCAGGAGCTGCGGCTCCGCCCCCGCGTGGCCACCGTGCTCGAGGCGGAGGGCGTCCTGATCGATCCCGTGGGTGCGATCCTGGCGGTGCTGATGCTCGAGGTCGCCCTGGCCCCGGGCGCCGACTCCGTGTGGTCCGGCACCCGCGAGCTGTTGACACAGGTCGGGTTCGGCGCGGTGATGGGTGCCATCGGCGGCTTCGCCATCGCCTCGCTGCTGCGGGTGCGCCGCTTGATCCCCGAGGGCTACGAGAACATCGTCGTGCTGGCCTCGGTGCTGCTGCTCTTCCAGATCTGCAACGAGGTGGCCGCGCCGAGCGGCCTGCTGGCCGCGCCCATCGCCGGGGTCGTGGTCGGAAACCTGCGCTCTTCGGTCGATCGCGATCTGCGCGAGTTCAAGGACCAGCTCACGGTCCTGTTGATCGGGATGCTCTTCATCCTGCTCGCCGCTTCGGTTCGGATCGAAGACGTGATGAACCTCGGCTGGCACGGCCTGGCCGTCGTCGGCGCGCTGATCTTCCTCGTGCGCCCCTTGTCCGTGTGGCTGGCGACCGTCGGCACCGAGCTCGACTGGCGGGAGAGATTGCTGGTGGCCTGGCTGGCGCCCCGGGGCATCGTGGCCGCGGCGGTGGCGTCGGCGACCGCCGTTGCACTCGAGCGCGCGGGCGCCGGCGGGGGCCGGGAGCTGCTGGCGCTCGTCTTCCTGACCATCGGCTGCACGGTGGTGCTGGCCGGGCTCACCGCGCCACCGGTGGCCAGCCTGCTGCGCCAGCGCCTGCCCGGGCGCGACGGCTTTGCGATCCTGGGCGCAGGCGGGTTGGGCTTCCTGCTGGCGGACGAGCTGCAGAAAGAAGGCGCCGCCGTGGTCTTCATCGACTCCAACCCGCAGAACTGCCGCCGTGCCCAGGAAGAGGGCTACACCGTCGTGTATGGCAACGCCCTCCAGGAACGCACCCTCCAGCGTTCGCGCATCGACACCGTTGGGACCGTGGTGGGCCTGACACCGAACCAGATGCTGAACAGCGTGTTCGTGAGCCGCGCACGGGAGCGCTTCTCGGTCCCGCGCGCGTTCGTAGCCGTCGATCAGCTGGAAGCGGGGCTGGCTCCTGAGCTGGTGAAAGAGGAGTCTGCGCTGGTTCTCTTCGACGGTCCCCACGACGTCGAGCGCTGGGACGTGCGGTATCGCCACGATGATGTCGCAGCCGAGCGCTGGATCCGCGGCGATCCGCCCGAGGAGGAAGGCGCGGACGATCAGAAGCCTGCCTCTCCGGATCGAAGCGGGGATCGCTTCGTGCTGTTGGCGATCCGGCGCGCCGGGAAGCTCCAGCCGATGCATGCGACGTTGGAGCCCAAGCCCGGCGACGAGGCGTCGGTGGCGGTGAGACGGGAAGAGCTCGAACAGGCCCACGCCGATCTCCGCGCCCTCGGCTGGCAGCCCAAGGCCGTCGAAGACGCAGCCGCCTGAGGCGCGGCGACGGAGAACGCCGTCCCCGCTCGCGCCGTCGCGGCCCTCTGGCATACTGCGGCCGTGGAGAACCAGCGCCGCGCAGAGATTCCGTTCCCGGATTTCTTCCTGGTGGGAGCCCCGCGCTGCGGGACCACCGCGCTCACGAACTGGCTGAAGCGGCATCCGAGCGTCTGCTTCTCGAAGCCGAAGGAGCCCCACTACTTCACCAAGATCGAGCCGCTGCTTCCGAGCCTCGACCTCCGGCGCGACTACGTCGAAGCGAACTACTGGCACTTCGACCCGGCAGTGCACCGCCGCCTGGGCGAAGGCTCCGTCTCCACGCTCTATCCCCCCGAGGCGATCACTCGCATCCTCTCGCTCAACCCGGACGCCCGGTTCGTGGTGGTCGTACGCAACCCGATGGCGATGCTGCCGTCCTACCACGCGTTGCTCCTCTACTACATGGACGAGGACGTGGAGGACTTCGAGAAGGCGTGGCGGCTCCAGCAGGAGCGCGCCGGCGGCTCCTCGCTTCCCGGGCGCTGCACGGACCCGAGACTGCTCCAGTACGCCGAGATGGCGCGACTGGGCAAGCACGTGGAGGCGCTCTTTCGCGTGACGGGGCGGGATCGAAGCCTCGTGATCGTGTACGACGACCTGGTCTCCGACCCCGCCGCCAGCTACCGCAAGATCCTCGACTTTCTCGAGCTCGATTGGCACGCGCCGGACTTCCGGCGTCGGAACGAGAGCCGCAGCTATCGCCATCGTTGGCTCCACCGCCTGATCTACCGTCCGCCGCTCGTCAGCACCGAGCGGCTCGTCCGCTTCGTCGCCGGTCGCACGCGCAAGGGCGGGCGCAGCGGCTGGACGCGCTGGCGCAAGCGCCTGATCCAGTGGAACACGGTCCCCCGTCAGCCCGACGAGCTGTCACCGGAGCTGCGTCGGGATATGCACGACGCCCTGGGGGAGGACATCGAGCGGCTGGCCAAGCTGCTCGATCGGGACCTCGGCGCCTGGCGCTGACACCGGCGCGCCGCCGACCGGCTTGACGCCGCTGGAGCCTTCGCGCACACAGGAAATCAGAATGTCGCTGCACCTCCATCGGACCTCGACGCGCGTCGTCGTCGCCCGCTTGGACTGGAAGCGGGCGCGGGAGGGTGTTCTAGGCCGGTAGGCGCAGCAGCGACGACGACCCGAACCCTCTCCCGCCAGGCCGGCCGGAGGGGGTTTCGATTTTCGGGGCTCCGATCCGGCGGCGGTCGGAGAATCGGAGCCCGTGATGTCGGAAAGAGTGATCGTGGCGCCTCGCGTGCCTCTCCTGAGCCCGCAGTTCAGCGCACTGCTCGTAGCGAACGTCTGCTTCGGCTACGCGTTCTCGAGCTTCTTCCTGCTACCGAAGTTCATGAACGCGGTGCTGGGAGCGGGGCCAGAGCCGGTTGGCTGGGTGACGCTGACTCACGGGGCGACCATCGTGGTGGTGCTTCCGCTGCTCGGTGCGGCGGTCGACCGCCACGGCCGCTGCCGTTTCCTGACCGCGGGCGCGCTGGTGATGGCCGCGGCCTCGGCGGGCTACGTGTTCGTGGAAGACGTGGGCCCGTTGCTCTTCGCCCTGCGCATGGCGCAAGCCCTGGGCTTCTCCATGGTGTTCGCCGCGGGGGGCGCGCTGGCGGTCGATCTGGCGCCCCCCGAACGCCTCGGCCAGGCGATCGGGCTCTATGGGCTCTCGTTCCTGGTGATGAATGCGATCGCGACGGTGTCGGCCGAGGCGCTGGCCGAGCGCGCGGGCTGGAGCGCGGCCTTCGCGGCCGCCGCGGGAGGCGCATTGCTGTGCGCCGCGCTCTCGCTCCGGATCGCGGAGCCCGAGCGCGCAAGGGAGGACGACGGCAATGGCGCGGGCCTGCTCCGCGTGGCCTCCCGCCCGGCGACGCTGCGCTGTCTGCTGGTCATCGCCGTGGTGGGCAGCGCGATGATCGCCGTCTTCACCTTCTACCAGCTCTATGCGGCGGAGCTCGGGATCCGGCGGGTGAGCGGCTTCTTCATCGGCTACGCGGCCACCGCAGTGATCATGCGGGGTGTCCTGGGCCACTGGATGGACCGTGTCGGAAACCACCGGGCCGCGCTCGCCGCCCTCGCTTGCTACGGCCCGGCCGTGGTGGCGACCAGCTGGCTGGACACCGTGGGGCTGACGCAGCTCGGCGTCCTATTCGGCCTGGCCCACAGCGTCTTCTACCCCTCGTTCAACGCCGTGGCGGTTTCGACCGTGCGGCCGAGCGAGCGCGGCATGCTGATGGCGCTCTTTCAGGCGGCCTTCCAGCTGGGGACTTCTGCGGGCGGCCTCTGGGGGCTGCTGGCTGCCCAGGCGGGCTATCCGGCGGTGTTCCGGGCGGCGGCCGGCGGTGTGGTGCTGGCCCTGCTGCTGCTCGCGGCCTCTCCGGAGGGTCGCGGCAGGGGAGCCCCGCCCGACTGATACAATCTGAACCGCATGAGGTTCGCCGAATACGAGCTCGACCTTGCGCAATTCGAGCTGAGACGCTCCGGTGTACGCGTCCGCGTTCAGCCGAAGGTGCTGGATCTGCTGATCTACCTGATGCGCAACCGCGAGCGGGTCGTGCCGAAGGGCGAGCTGCTCGATGCCGTCTGGCAGGGCGTGGCGGTCTCGGAGATGGCGCTCACCCACGCGATCAAGGAGGCGCGTCGCGCCGTTCGCGACGACGGCAACCGGCAGACGGTGATCCGGACCGTCCGCGGGCGCGGCTACCGCTTCGTGGCCCGGGTGGAGGAGCCCGACGAGGAGCCCATCTCCGGAGCGACCGGCGAACCCTTCGTCGGTCGCCACCCGATCCTGGACACGCTCGGCCAGGAGTTCGCTGCCGCCTGCCGCGGGCGTCCCCGGCTGGTGTTCATAACCGGGGAGCCGGGGATCGGTAAGAGCCGCACGGCCGTGGAGTTTGCCGAGTCGCTGCGAGCCGAAGGCGCTCGGGTGCTGGTGGGGCGTTGCATCGAAGGCCAGGGGGCGCCGCCCCACTGGCCGTGGACGCAGATCGTGCGCGGCGCGCTCCGGCGCGGGCTCGTCGACCACAAGCTTCTCGACTCCGGAAGCGCCGCGGTGCTGCTGCAGGCCCTCCCCGACCTGCGGGCGGAGCTGGTCGACGCCGAGCCGCCTCCCGAGCCGGTTTCGGTCTCGGACGAGCAGGCCCGGTTCTGCTTGTCAGACGCGCTCAGCCGTCTGCTCCACGGCATTGCCCGGCAGCGTCCCCTCGTGCTGGTCCTGGACGATCTCCACTGGGCGGATCAGTCGTCGCTTCACCTGCTGGACTTCCTGGTCCGCGAGGCGGAGCCGGCACCGATCCTGGTGTTGGGTACCTACCGAGACGCCGAGCTCGCTCGCGACCCGTCCCGGGCGCGCCTGCTCAGTGCGGTCGCCCGTTCGCCCGGATCCCATACCTTGCAGCTCGGAGGGCTCGAGCCCGACGAGGTCGCCAGCCTCTTCGAGACCGTGACTGGGCGCACCCTGTCGCCGGAACTCGCCAAGTCGGTTCAGCTTCGGACCGGCGGCAACCCGTTCTTCCTGACCCAGATCGCCCAGCTGTGGTCCGCTGGGGGGGCCGATCTCGAGCGTCTCGACCGGGAGCTGCCAATTCCCCAGGGCCTGCGCGAGGCGATCAGCCGACATCTGGACGTGTTGACCGAGGCGTCGCGGGACCTGCTCACCCGCGCCGCGGTGATCGGCCGCGAGTTCGAGCTCGATGTACTCGCCCGTGCGTCGGGCGTTTCGGTGGATTCGGCGCTCGAGAGCCTGGAGAACGGTCTCGAGACCCGCGTCGTGCGCCCCGTTGGCGATTCGTGGACGCGCTTCGAGTTCGCCCATGCCCTGATTCCCGAGACGCTCTACGAGGCGATGACCGCTGCGCGGCGTCTGCGTCTCCACGCCCGGGTGGCCCGGGCGTTGGAAGAGCTGCGCGAGGGAGATCTCGGCCGGCTCGCCGAGATCGCCCACCACTTTTCCCAGGCCGCGCCGCTCGGACACGCGGAGCGTGCGATCCATTTCTGCGTCGCTGCGGCCAAGGCAGCCACGCATCAGCTCGCCTGGGAGGAGGCCGAGCGCCACTACACTCGTGCGCTCGATGTGCTCCCGTTTGCGACGAGCGACGCCGCGCGGGAGCTGGAGCTGCTGCTCCGCCTGGGCGAGGCCGAGGTCCGCTGCGGTGAGGTCGGGCGCGCGCGTCAGACCTTCCAGCGCGCCGCCGCGGTGGCGCGGGAGCTTGGCGACGCAGCCGGTCTTGCGCGCGCCGCGCTGGGGATGGCCTGGGAGGTCGTGCGCCAGGGCGTCGTGGGTACGGACGCGGTGCGAGTGGCGCTGCTGGGGGAGGCGCTCGGCGCGGTCGGTCCGCAGGAGTCGCCGCTCCGGGTGCGTCTGATGGCGGCGCTAGACGAGGCGCTCTACTTCGAGGACACCGCGCCCGAGCCCTCCCTGTCCGCCGAGGCGGTGGAGATGGCGCGGCGCCTCGACGACTCGGAAGCGCTGACCTTCGCTCTGAATCGACGGCACATGGTGTTGCGCCGACCCGACTGCCTGGACGAGCGCTTGAACGTCTCGACCGAGCTGGTGAAGCTCACGAATCTGCGGCCCGAGCCGGATCTGGTCTTCGACGCGTACGGCTCGCAGATCCACGACGCCCTCGAGAGGGGTGACATCTTGCTCGTCGACGAGGCGCTGGAGACCTTCGAGCGGCGGGCAGGGGAGTACAAGCTTCCGAAGTACCTCTGGTGGGCTTCGCTCTACCGCGCCATGTGCGAGCTGCTGCGCGGCAGCTTTGCCGACGCCGAGCTTCACATCGGCCGCGCCTGGGAGATCGGCGCGCGGGTGCAAGGCGAGCTGGCCCAGCTCTGGCACGTAAGCCAGATGCAGTCGCTGCGGATGGACCAGGGACGGTCGGCGGAGTTCCTGCCGAGACTCCGGGAGGTGGCGGAGCTCTTCCCGATCGACGTGATGCGTCAGAACGTGGCCCTGGTCGAGGGCCTCACCGGCTTCACCGGCCCGGCCCGCAGGATTCTGGACCGGCTCACGGAAGCGACTCTAGAGAGTGTGCCCCGGAATATCACCTGGGGCCTGAGCATGACGGCCCTGTCGCGCATGGCGGAGATGACCGGAGACGCCCGCGCCGCGTCGGCGATCTACGAGCAGCTCCTGCCGTTCGAGAACCAGCAGGTCGTGATCGGAATGGCGATCGTGCATTGGGGGAGCGTGGGCCATGAGCTCGGCCGCCTGGCCATCGTGCTCGAGCGCTACGACGAGGCGGCGGCGCACTTCGAGGCAGGGCTCGAAAGCGAACGCCGTCTCGGAGCACGCGTACGTGAGGCCTCGACCCAGGTGGCCTATGCCCGTGTGCTGCTGGCCCGGGGCGAGGACCACGCCCGCGACGAGGCGCGTGCCCGTCTCAAGGAGGGCGCGGCCCTGGCCGGGGAGCTCGGCGCCTTCCAGCATCATCAAAGTGCAGTTGCCATGCTGGCCTCCCTCGAAAAGTGAGGAGTCGTCCCATCCTGCTGGTTTTGCGCATGTTTTTTACTCACAGAATGCTCATGTAGGGCTCAAGACCCAAGGCCTCCGGCCCTTTAGAGTGCTCCTGATGCGACTCCACGCGGGAGCGGAGCATGGGCGACCTGCACGGCGACACGCAGCTCGAAGGCGGCGAAGGTCGCTATCGGGCGTGCGTGAGCGAGGCCTGGGAGGGTGCGCCCGGGCGCCCGGTCCCCGGCTTCGTGCTGGCGCTGGCACTGCGGGCCGCGGGGCAGGCCTCGGAGCTGCCCCGGCCGGTGAGCTTCACCGGCAGCATCATTCAGGTGCCGCGCTTCGGTGGAGTGGAGATCGAGGTATCCAAGCTTTCGAACGGTGATCGGACTGCAGCCCTTCGGGTCTCAATGACCCAGAGCGAGGCACCCATACTCGAGGGGTTGTTGTGGACTGTGGCGGATGATCTGCCTGGGTACGCCGTCGAGTTTGCAGCAATCCCCGAGCATCCGGGACCCGAGGGGCTGCCTTCCGTCACCGATTTCGCGGCCGATGCCGGTCGCCCCATGCCGCGCGCCGAGCATCGCTACTGGGCACCCGATGGCTCGCTGCTCGTGTCTGCCCAGGCGAGCCTGATCTGTCGGCCGAATCCGCAGCGGTCGGGATTCCCTTCGTGACCGGTCAGGAAGAGCGGCGGAGACGGCACTTCGCCGAGATGCTGGCGGCGTTGCCGGAGCAGGTGGCCCGACTCGAGTGGAGTCGGCAGGCCATCGAGAGCCACCGACGCCGCTCGCTGCGGCTGCTGCTCCGGGTCGCCAAGGAGTACTCGCCCTGGCATCGCGAGCGCCTGCGCGACATCGACCCGGCGCGGGCGACCGCGGCGGACCTGGAGTGGATCCCTCCGATGACCCGCGACGATCTGATGGACCACTGGAACGAGATCGTCATCTACCCGAGCCTCGAGCTTGCCCAGGTCGAGGCTCACCTCGGCCAGCCCGATGTGGACGCCTATCTCTGTGACGCGTTTTGCGCCGTCGCCTCGAGCGGCTCCAGCGGACGGCGGGGGATCTTCGTCTACGACTGGGACGCGTGGATCACCAGCTTCCTCGGCTGTGCGCGCTGGCGGTTGCGCAACCGATCGCACGCGATCGGCCCGCGACGAGCGCGAGTCGCCCTGGTGGCATCGGAGCACCCTGCCCACATCCGCCGGAAGATCCACGAGACCTTCCGCGTGGGCGATCTTCAGACGCTTCCGGCCACGCTGCCCCTGGAGCGGATCGTATCCGGTCTGAACGAGAGCCAGCCCCATGTCCTGCTCGGCTATCCCTCCATGCTGCGTGAGCTCTGCAAGGCTGCTCACGCCGGCACGCTCGAGATCCGGCCGGCGTACGTCCACTGCAGCGGCGAGCCGCTCGACCCCGACCTGCGCCGGGAGCTCTCGCTCGCCTTCGGCGGTCGCATCCTCGACGGGTGGTCGGCGTCCGAGGCGCTGCCGCTGGCCCAGGAGTGCAGCGCCGGCTCGCACATGCACCTGAACGACGACCTCGTGATCGTGGAGCCGGTGGACTCCGAGGGGGGTCGCGTGCCGCCGGGCACCGCGTCGTCTCGGGTCTACCTGACCAATCTCTACAATCTGACGCTCCCGCTGATCCGTTACGAGCTGACCGACCAGGTGACCGTCTCCTGCCGTTCGTGCCCGTGCGGCTCGGCTTACACTTTGCTCGATGCTGTTGGCGGGCGGCTCGGCGAGCGCTTCGTCTACGACGACGGCGTGGTGGTGGACGCGGGCGCGATCCAGTCCGTCCCGGTCCGCGAGCGGGGCGTCAGCGACTGGCAGGTCGTTCAGACCCGGGACGGTGCCGAGCGGAGGCTGCGCTGCGAGCGCAGCATTCCCCTGCGCGCCGTCGCCGAGCGCGTCGCATCGGCGCTGGTCAAGGGCGGCGTCGCGAGCCCCGCGGTCCGCATCCGTCGCGTCGACACGATCGAACGCGGTCCTGCGGGCAAGCTGCAGAGGTTCGTGCCGCAGGCCTAGCGTGTGCGGCGGGGGATGGTGTGTTCCCAGTCGGCGAGCAGGGTGCGGAAGGCGGAGACCAGGGCGAGAGGCTGGTCGAGCATCATGTGGTGGTAGCACTGGGGGATCTCGACGACGGGGGCGTTTCGGTCGAGGAGCTCGTACATGTAGTCGCCGATGTCCGGGGTCACCATGCCGAACTGTGCTCGGTAGAGCGCCACCCGGCAGCGCACCTTGGGCAGGATCTCGTGGGCGGCGCGGGGCGTGACACGGTGGAAGACCTTGGGGTCGAACTTCCAGGTCCAGCCCTTGGACGTCTCGTGCAGCGAATGCCGGGCCACGTGGTCGAGGATGAAGCGGTTCTCGCAGGGCTGACCCGGGACCAGCCGGTAGTGCTCGAGTGCCGTCTCGAGGCTCGGGTACACCTTGGGGCGCCGGAAAGCCTTGCCGTGGGCGCCTTCCTCGGCCTCGGGGTCCGGCCGGCGTACCGGCGAATCGAGGACGACGCAGCCTGCCAGCCGGTCGCCGTACTCGGCGGCGGTGGCGATGGCGACGAAGCCGCCCATGCTGTGCCCGACCAGGACCGGCTTGCCGGCAAAGCCGGCGTCGTCGGCCACGGCCATGACCTCGTCGGCCCATTGGTCGCGCGGGTACGCCTCGCGTCGGCCCGAGTCGCCGTGGCCCGAGAGGTCGATGGCGGCCACGGCATAGTCCGGTGTGAAGTGCGGCGCGATGAAGCTCCACCAGTGGGCGTGGGCGGCGCCGCCGTGGATGAAGACGATCCCCGGTCGCCCGGGGTCTCCCCAGCGCAGGTAGTGGATCGGGCAGCCCTGCACCTCGACGAAGCGACTCTCGCAAGGAGCCTCGACGGCATCGCTGAACCAGTGAGGGGTCTCGGTGATCACGGGCGCAGCTGCTCGCGGAAGAGCGAGAGCACCCGGTCGAGCGCCTGCCGCGTCGGGTGGCCCTCTTCGTCGATGAGCTCGGTCGTCACCACCGAGTGTGACGTGGAGCCGAAGCCGAAGGCGTTGCCCGGGCCGGAATCGATCTCGATGCCCTCGAAGCCGTCGCCCAGCTCGCGTCGCAGCGTCTCGAAGCGCTCCGGTGGGCACAGCGGGTCGGCGGTGAAGCGCAGTCCCAGCACCTTGCAGCCGTCGCCCGCGCGCTTGCGGACGACCTCGAGATCTTCGTCCGAGAGGTGCAGGGCGCGCTTGTGCGCGCGGCTCACCGGGAAGGGCAGCGACGGCTGGGACAGCACGGGCGCCATCACCGACTCGTCGACCATCAGCGAGAGTGCGAAGTTGCCCGTCAGGCACATGCCGATGGCACCCACGCCGGGCCCGCCGCACTCCGCGTGGGCGTGGCGACAGAGCGCGCGAAGCCAGTCCGTGACGGGGCTCGACTCGCCGCGGGCCAGCACGCTGAACTCGCGCGAGATGCACGCCCGGGCCATCTGACCCAGCATGTAGCCGGTCGAGAGCGGCTTGTTCGGCGTCCCGAAGAGGTGGGGCAGGAAGACGCTGAATCCGTCGTCGGCGACGATGCGCGCGAAGCGCGCGACCTCCGGCGTGATGCCGGGGATCTCGTGGGCGACGACGACGCCGGGCCCGTTGCCCCGACGGTAGACGCGGCGCGTGACGCCTTCGTGGCTGAAGGCAGCAGAGTCGAATCCTTCGAGGCTCATGAGGCTCCTGCAGAGCCGCTGGCCAGCGCGGGGCGCACGTGCAGGGCCAGGGCCTCCACCGTCCGGCGGAAGGAATCGGCGTCAGCATAGCGTGAGCCATGGACCAGCCCGGTGACACCGGCCTCCCGGAACGCGCATGCCGCGTCGGCAGCCCGGGCCGGGTCGTCGAGGGGGAGACCGGTCATCAGCACCACCTGGGGCGCCGGCCGGCCCGCGTCCCGGGCCAGGGCGCGCAGTGTTGCCACCGGCTCGGCGAGCTGCTCCGGCGAAAGCGCCATCGGCAGCCAGCCGTCCGCGTGGCGTGCGGCCCGCTCGAGCGCGTGGGGCGGAGCCCCGCCGACGAAGACCGGCGGCTTTGGTGGGCGCGGGCGGAACAGGAAGGGCTGGCCGTGGGCCTCCACTACGTCGTCGGCGAAGCAGCGCTCGAGAAAGTCCAGCACCTCGTCCGTGAGGGCACCGCGTCGCTCGCGCGGGACGCCGAGCGCGCGGAACTCCGGCTTCATCCAGCCCACACCGACGCCGAGGAGCAGCCGGCCTCCCGAGAGCTCCTGCACCGTTGCGATCGCCTTGGCCGTCGGCAACGCGGGCCGGTAGGGCAGGATCAGCACGCCGGTCCCGAGCCCGATGCGACGGGTGTGTGCCGCGAGCCAGGCCAGCGCGGTGAGCGGATCGAGGTAGCGTCCGCCTGAGCCCTCGGCGTCGTCCGGAGGAATCGCGACGTGGTCCTGGATCCACAGATCGTCGAGGCCCGCCTCTTCCGCCGCGCGCGCGCAGGCGAGAAAGACGTCGGGCTCCGACTGCGGGCCCATCGACCGCATCGCGACGCCGAGCCTCATTCTTCTCCAGTCTCACTTCCGATGATGCGGGTGAACGGCGGCCATTTCGTCGCCGCGCCGACGACGGAGAGGGCTCCGGTCAGGAGCCCCCTGCGCCCGTCGAAGCGTGCAGCCCTCGCGCGCCATCCTATCAGAACGGCCGGCGGCGCTTCGTCCGGCGCGCGCCGGCCTTTCAAGCGGCCGCCTTTCGTGTTAGGCAGGGGGCGTGAGCGAAGCCCCGCCGCTGCGGATCGGCGCCCTCGGCGCCGCGAAGATCACGCCGCCTGCGCTGGTTCGACCGGCAGCCGAGCTGGCGAGTGTCGAGGTCGTGGCGGTTGCGGCCCGGGACCGGGGTCGGGCGGAGGCGTTTGCGGCGAAGCACGAGATCCCGCGGATCTTCGACAGCTACGACGCTCTGCTCGACGATCCGGAGATCGACGCGGTCTACAACCCCCTGCCCAACAGCCTGCACTGCGAGTGGACGCTGCGCGCGCTCGATGCCGGCAAGCACGTGCTGTGCGAGAAGCCGCTGGCCTCGAATGCCGAAGAGGCGCTGCGCATGCAGCAGGCGGCCGAGCGCACGGGTCTCGTGCTCGCCGAGGCCTTCCATTGGCGCTACCACCCGCTGGCGGCGCGCATGAAGGCGATCCTGGATTCGGGCCAGCTCGGTCCGCTGCGCCACGTCGAGGGCATCATGTGCGTGCCGCTGCCGTTGCCCGGGAACATCCGCTATCGCCTCGACCTGGCCGGCGGCGCCACCATGGACACCGGCTGCTACGCGGTGAGCCTGGTTCGCTTCCTGGCGGGAGGCGAGCCGGAGGTGGTCTCTGCCCGCGCGAAGCTCTCGAGTCGGGACGTCGATCGCGCCATGCGGGCCGAGCTTCGCTTTCCGGGCGGGATCAGCGGGCACATCCGGACCGCACTCTTCTCGGCGCGCCTGCTCGACATCCGCGCCATCGCCGAGGGGGAGCGCGGGCGCATGAGCGTGATCAATCCCGTCGCGCCGCACTTCTACCACCGCCTCGCCGTTGAGACGAGCGAGGGAACCCGGGTCGAGAAGGTGGCCGGCGACGCCACCTATACCCACCAGCTGCGCGCCTTCGCGCGCTGGGTGCGCGAGGGAGTCCCGATGGTCACCGACGCAGCCAACGGTGTCGCCAACATGAAAGTGGTCGACGCCATCTACGAGAAGGCCGGGCTGCCGTTGCGAGGCGCCTGACCTCGGATCCCGCGTGATAGGGTGACGCCATGTCCCCCATCGTCGAGACTGCAACCGGCCGGCTCGAAGGCTTTGAGGACGCGGGCCTCGAGTCCTTCCTCGGGATTCCCTTCGCCGCGCCGCCCGTGGGCCCGGGCCGCTTCCGTGCGCCGGCGCCGCCCGAGCCGTGGAGCGGCATACGCGGCGCGACGCAGTACGGCTCGTCCGCGCCCCAGGTCGCCCTCGAGCTGGGTGCGACCCTGCCGGGCTTCGACGTCGGGCCGCAGGCCGAAGACTGCCTCTACCTGAACGTCTTTACACCGTCCGCCGACGCAGGCAGGCGCCCGGTGATGGTCTGGATCCACGGTGGCGCATTTACGCTCGGCTCGGGCTCGCAGAAGATGTACGACCTGCGCCCGCTGGCTCGCGCCGGGGTCGGCGCCGTCACGATCAACTACCGCCTGGGTGCGCTGGGGTACCTGCACCTGTCGGACCTGGATCCACAGCTCGATACCAGCGCGTGCGCCGGGGTCCTGGATCAGATGGTCGCACTGGAGTGGGTGCGCGACAACATCGCGGCGTTTGGTGGCGACCCGGAGTGCGTGACGATCTTCGGAGAATCGGCCGGGGGTATGAGCGTCGGAACGCTGCTGGGAGCGCCGCAAGCCCGGGGCCTCTTCCACCGGGCGATCCCCCAGAGTGGCGCGGCGCACGCGGCGATCGACACCGAGACGGCGACCCGTGTCGCCGAGGCCTTCTTGGGCGAGCTCGGGACGTCGCGGGATGCGCTCGACGGCTGCTGGGACGCGCCCGTCGAGGCCGTCCTCGCCGCGCAGCAGCGCACCGCCGACCGGCTGCCCATGCCGCTGCGCCTGCGCGCCTTCCGCCCTGTCGTCGACGGGCAGACGCTCGCAGAGCCGCCCATCGACGCGATCCGGGCGGGGCTCTCGGCGGACGTCCCGGTGGTGGTGGGGACCTGCCGCGACGAGGAGCGGCTCTTCACCCTGTGGGATCCCGTCGCGCGAGAGCTGGACGACGCCGGCGTCGCCAAGCGCATGGACGAGCGCCAGCCGGGGCACGGCGCGCGCCTGCTCGAGGCGTACCGCAGCGCCCGCGGCGCCGGACCGTCCGCCTACGATCTCTACTGTGCGATCGAGACCGACCGGGTGTTCCGGATCCCGGCGCTGCGGCTGGCCGAGGCCCAGTCGCGGCACGAGGAGCGCACGTTCTCCTATCTCGTCACGTGGGAGGCCCAGGCCATGGAGGGACAGCTCGGTGCGTGCCACGGCGTCGATCTGCCCTTTGCGCTGGGCATGGTGGGCTCGAAGGCCGCGGGCATCTTCGCCGGCAACGGACCCGAGGCCGAGCGGCTCCAGGAGGAGATGATGAACGCCTGGCTCGGCTTCGCGCGCAGCGGCGATCCGAACCACGACGCACTCTGCGCATGGCCCCGCCACGATGAGGCGCAGCGCGCCACGATGTTCTTCGGGCGCGACACCCACGTGGAGGACGCTCCCTTCGAGGCGGAGCGCCGGGCGTGGGAGGGGGTGCTCTAGGGTCCGGCAGACTGCTCGGGTGAGGCGCCGGGCTCCCCGGACTCGGCAGACCGTGCGGCCCGGAAGTCGGCGCGGTCGGTGTAGATCGCCCAGCTGCAGTGGAGGCCGGCGGCGATCAGCGCCGCAAGGGCGAGGGCCGCGAGCAGCCGGTGGTGGAGCGGGCGTTCTTCCACCGGGCCAGTCTAGGGCACACGCCGGGCCCTCTCTGCGGTATCGTGGTTGCTCCTTCGCGCCCGCAGGAGGATCCCGATGCTTTCATCCCGCATGCCGTTTCTGCTCGTCATCGCCTGTCTGCTGATCGCCGGCCCCGCGCTTGCCGGCGCTCCGGAGTGGGCGGCCGTGGCCGACGAGGAGACCGTGTACGTCATCACCACGGACGAGGACGGCGACGTGCGCGAGACCAAGATCTGGCTGCTGGTACTGGACGACGTCGGCTACATCCGCACCTCGCGCGGCACCCGCTGGGGCGACAACGTCGAGCGCAACCCGGACATCGCCCTGCGCGTCGCCGACGCGGACTACCCGCTGCGCGCGACCTTCGTCGAGGAGGACGCCGAGCGTGCTCGGATCGTCGCCGGCTTCGAGGCGAAGTACGGCAGCAATCCGATCCTGAACTGGATCCGTGGCGACGACCCGCGCATCATGCGGCTCGAACCGCGCTGAGCCACGACCGGAGCGACCGATGTCGAAGAAGCTCAACCGAACCAGCCAACGCATCACCCAGCCCAAGAGCCAGGGCGCGTCCCAGGCCATGCTGCACGCCACGGGTCTCTCCGAGGCGGACCTGGACAAGGCCCAGGTGGGCATCGCCTCCTGCTGGTTCGAGGGGAATCCGTGCAACATGCACCTGCTCGAGCTGAGTGCCAAGGTGAAGGAGGGCGTCGAGGCCGCCGGCCTGATCGGCTACCGCTTCAACACCATCGGGGTCTCCGACGGGATCTCGATGGGCACCGAGGGCATGAGCTACTCGCTCCAGTCCCGCGACCTGATCGGGGACTCGATCGAAACGGTGATGGGCGGCCAGTGGTACGACGGGCTGGTGACGATCCCCGGCTGCGACAAGAACATGCCCGGCTGTGTGATGGCGATGGGCCGGGTCGACCGCCCCGCGCTGATGATCTACGGCGGCACGATCCGGC